>Ga0214200_1000651_pt1 | contig 9392 bp, 9 predicted proteins | sample TroBogEpilimnion_7_FD_153038 | JGI IMG/M metagenome (GOLD analysis project Ga0214200, IMG submission 153038) | Freshwater microbial communities from Trout Bog Lake, WI - 23OCT2008 epilimnion | ecosystem: Environmental > Aquatic > Freshwater > Lake > Epilimnion/Euphotic zone | place: Trout Bog... | reverse complement strand
ATCGAGTGAAACAAAAAACTATGAGATGGATCGCACTGTTCGCTATGTGGTTGACCCAGCACCCCATGTTCGCCGTCTGTCAGTAGCCGTAACGGTGAATAACGCACCGATGGGTGCGGGCGCGACCACGCCTCCCGCCCCAAAACCGTTGACCGAGGAAGAAACCACTCGACTTACCAATTTGGTCAAAGGTGCGGTAGGTTATAGTGCGGGTCGCGGGGACGTTGTGACCTTACTCTCTGAGGCCTTTGAGGCGCCTAAAAGTGACAAGTCCCCGCCGTTTTGGCAGCAGTCGCAATTCCTAGAGATCTTGCGATACGCCGGCGCCATTATTGCGATTATTCTGCTAGCGTTATTCGTGATTCGTCCGGTGGTATCACGGCTAACTTATGTAAACCCAGAGCCAACCCCTGAGCAATTGGCGGCCGCTATGGCCGGGTTGTCCAACACGACCACTACGGTTGGCGCTGAAGCGCAGGAAGAGGAGTCACTGGAACTTAAGGAAGGTGAGACCTTAGAAGAGCTTAAAGCCCGCCTGAAGCCTAAGAAAAAGGCCGGAATTTCCGCTGAGATGCTTGACACTGCCAATAGTTATGACGACAAAGTTACGGTAGTTAGAATGCTAGTCAGCCAGGATGCGCGTCGGGTAGCATTGGTTCTGAAGAACTTGATTACGAAAGATTTAAAATAATAGGTGAGATATGGCTGCCGCAGAAAATACCGTCACTCCAATGTTACCGCCACCGCCAGACCCTGCGGTAATCGCAGAGGAAATAGCACAGCTGACGAATACCCAAAGAGCGGCAGTCATGTTAATGCTGTTGGGTGAAGAAGAAGCTGCGGCCATAATCAAGCATTTGAGCCCGAAGGAAGTCCAGCATTTAAGCTCTGCCATGGTGTCGGTAGCTGACTTGTCTCAAGAAGCTGTCAGCCTGGTGTTAGATGGCTTTATTGCTACCATTAAGAAACAAACAAATTTAGGTGGCGGGCTAGATTATTTAGAGAGCATCTTAAAATCCGCAATTGGCGAAGATCGCGCTGCAAGCGTACTTAGTCGAATCATGCCGGCGTCAGCCAGTCGTGGGCTGGAAGTTCTGCAGTGGATGGATCCGCGATCTATTGCCGAAATGGTAGGCGAAGAGCACCCCCAAATTGTCGCGATAGTTATGTCTTTTCTAGAATTTGAAGTAGCCGCAGATGTTTTGCGATACTTACCTGAGAATATACGCGGAGAAGTAGTGGCGCGAGTGGCGAGCTTGGAGACCATCCAGCCTACTGCAATGCAAGAACTTGAGATGATAATCGGTAAGCAATTTAGCTCGAATTCTTCGCTCAAGTCATCCAGTGTCGGCGGCGTAAAGCACGCCGCAAAAATAATGAACTTTGTAAAAAGCGACATTGAGCAAAAACTCATGCGAAATCTGGGTGAGTCGGATGCCGACCTGGCGCAACGAATCCAGGATAATATGTTTGCATTCGAAAATCTCGATAAGTGTGACAACCGCAGCATACAAGCACTCATGCGCGCAGTCTCAACTGACCAGCTGATGGTTGCGCTTAAAGGCGCAAACGACATCGTTAAGGATCGATTCCTCTCAAATATGTCAGCCCGCGCGCGTGAAATGTTTGTGGATGAAATGGAAGGAAAAGGTCCAGTACGCTTAGCTGAAGTAGAGGAAATGCAAAAGCAAATCCTGCGTACAGCGCGCAAGTTGGCTGATGCAGGTGAGATGATGTTGGGCGGAGGCGCGGATTACGTTTAACGCAGTGATCATTGAGAAAAATTATGAGATTGCCAACTCCACGAGATTTTACACCATCCGCGGTATTGCAGAAAAATACCAATCGCAATGGATTTTCATCTAAACAATTTGCAGCTAATCGAGCTGGATTTCTGCTACGCGAGTATGCGCGGCAAGGCATTTCGCCGAGTGATGACATTTCTCAGTCCACTGTTTCATCTAATACATTAGATGCGGATCTGCATAATGATCAAAATCATTTGTCGTCAACTGGAGTTGATCAAGCTGATCAGGTGGAGGCGCGAGAAGTACGTCGTCAACAGACCCTCACTGCCTTAACCTCTCATTTGCCTGAGTTTAGTGCGCAAGCGGTAGCAGAGCAGGTTAACAATTCATATCAGGATGGCAGAAATTCCGCATTACAGGAGATGCAGTCAGCCATTGATCAGGCCATGATCGCACTGGCTTCAGCGGCTGATGCTTTGGCGAGTCGCTACAACGAATTGGAGCGCCAACTTATCGTTCCAGTTGCCAAAAGTGGTGTCGAGCTTGCTGGGATATTGGCGCGGCGCCAGTTAGCCACTCCCGAGTCTTTGCAGGTTTACTTAGACCAGGTTTTGAGTAGTTTAAGCGTGCACGATTCGAAAGATGTAATCAGTGTGCGCATGAACCCATCAGACTACCAGCTTCTCTCTGGGTCATTGCCGGCAGAGACTTCATTGAAGCTCATCGAAGACACGCAAGTGGGTGCAGGGGGCGTCCTGGTTTCCGGCGGCGACCAAGTTATAGATGATCGTTTTGAGCGGCGTCTGCGTGAAGTTCAAGAGGCAGCATTAGCGGTCGCGGCAGATGTCCTTAGGGATCAGGCGTCGTGAACCGCACGGTATTAGATGACTTAACGGATCGCTTATCCAGTATTGAAGTCTCACCGCCCTCATTGCAGGGATCACTGACCCGCGTAACCGGAATGTTGCTCACCGCGCGTGGTATACGAGCGCCCTTAGGGGCATATTGCGAAGTGTTATCGGAAGATGGGGTAGCAATTCTGACAGAAGTCGTAGGGTTTAAAGACTCAGATCTCATGTTAATGCCGTTGAGCTCCGTGGCAGGACTGTTGCCGGGCGCGGCCGTTCGAGTATTGAGTTTTACGGCCCGAGTGGGTGTCAGCGGGTCCGTCCTAGGGCGAGTGCTGGATGGCATGGGTGAGCCTCTAGATGGGGGCCAACGCATTACTCCGGAGGTATATGTGCCTCTCAAAGGGGTGCCCCTTAACCCTCTCAATCGAGGCGCCATTAATCGACCACTCGATGTCGGTATCCGGTCAATTAATACCTTTACGCAAATAGGTCAGGGACAGAGAGTAGGCCTCATGGCTGGCAGTGGCGTCGGCAAAAGTATGTTGATTAGTATGATGACGCGTTTCACAAGCGCAGATGTCGTGGTGATCGGCTTAATTGGTGAGCGCGGTCGCGAGGTACTGGACTTTGTGGAAGAAACCCTTGGAAAGGAGGGTTTGAAAAGAGCGGTAGTTATTGCGGCGCCTGGCGACACCTCACCAGTTGTTCGCTTGCGAGCCAGTCATTACGCTACAGCTGTGGCAGAGTATTTTCGTGATCGCGGTAAAAATGTCTTGCTTTTGATGGATTCGTTAACGCGCCTGGCTCACGCGCAACGTGAAATCGGCCTAGCCGTGGGCGAGTTGCCTACAACCAAAGGCTATACGCCCTCGGTATTTTCCCTAATCAATGAGGTCATTGAGAGGGCTGGGGCAACTCGCCATGGTGGGAGTATCACCGGGATATACTCGGTCTTGGCTGAGGGTGATGATGCCATGGACCCAGTGGTTGATAGTGCTCGCGCCATATTAGATGGTCACATACTCTTGTCGCGAGATTTGGCTGCCATGGGCCAATATCCTGCCGTTGATATCAGTTTCTCAATCTCAAGGCTGTCCAGTAGATTATTGACAAAAGACCGCAATGAGTTGGTGCAAAAATTTAGGCGCCTTAATGCCGTATATGACGAAAATAAGGACTTAATAGCGGTAGGCGCTTATCGTAGTGGGTCAAACGCTGAACTCGACGAAGCCATTCAACGGCGTGAAATGATGCGTAATTTTCTCAAGCAAAGCGCAGATCAGCCTGTAACGATTGATGACTCATTTACCATGCTATTGCAGATTATGTCATGAGCAATGAGGTAACTAAACGCGCTAAGCGCATGGCAAGACTGTATCGAATTTCGGACGCCATCGCCAAAGCCTCCGAGGGAGAATTGCGAGACCGTCAAGCAGCATTGGATGTTGAAAATGAGCGGTTACAGTCGGTAAAAACCTACCGGCACGAGTACTCCTCGCAAGCGGTGGTTAGAGAACAAAAATCCATTCAGATGCGCGAACTATCTCAGGGCCGTGAATTTGCGGTATGGCTTATGTCTGTTGAGAGCAACCAATTGGCCGCTGTGGATCGCTGTGCTTTTATCACGGAGGCAGCGCGCGAGAGCGCTATACAGGCGCGGCGGTTTGCCCATGGCTTGGAATTAATTGCGGAAAAACGCCAATCCGCTGTTCTAAAGTACAAAAACAAGCAAGAGCAGGATCAGATCGACTCGATCAGGCCCCTCAAAACGCCCCAATAGTTGGCACTGTAGTTGCATTAGCCCTAGTAAGTCCGATCCAGGCCATTGGTCTGACCAAGGATGAGACAAATCGGCAGCGGGAAATGATCTTGAAAATCACTGAAGTTATTGAAAATACTGAACTTATTTTGGAAGTCAGTTTTAGCGTCGCTACATCTGGCCCGAATTTCCTGCAGAGTCAGTCCCAGGCATTCGGCAACCCCTTGCCGATCGTCGCTAAAGATTTGGTGCGGGGGGGCTTATGGATGTAACAGCAACTGTGAATTCAGATAACACTACATTACAGACTCAGGGTGCCCCCTCCAGCGGCAACCCAGGCGTAAGCACGACCGATGCGGCATTGTTCGCCGCGTTAATGGCGCTGTCGAGCAGTGGGTCCGCACCCGTCTCAGGGGCGCCAGCCACCAGTCTAGAAACAAAATTGGTCGACAACCAATCGGCCGCACCGTTGAGCGATCTTTCTGCGGTTGTGCCTATACGATTTACAGTGACGCCCAATAACGGCACCCCTAATGACTCTGCTTTAGAAGATTTCGCGGTTCAAATGGGGATTGACCGCTCATTAGCCCATCTGCTACTCACCCAGACCACTCAAGCACCGCATACCGGGAAACATTCAGACAGTATCGCGGGCGATCCACAGGGAGAGCTTCCCACCAGCTCACCCCCACTGACCATCAATGCAGCAACAGCAGCAGGTGTGGTGGCGCCTATCGCGGACGCCGATGCCGTCACTAAGATCGCGCCCACTTCCCAGGTAGCCGCGCCAACCAGCGATTCTAAAAAAACCAACTTAGTTACAGCAATAGACACGCAAGCAGGCATCGTTAACTTAAATGAGCCGCTGTCACCAACATTAAGTGATGAGGATTTGCTGAAAGCCAAAAAAGCGAAATCGCATGCCACCAATGAGTTAGATAAAAGTCGTTCTAATAACTCGATAGATGCACTCTCTTCACTCATGAAACTGAGCCAGGAGGCGAAATTCACTCCTGTCATTGATCTATCAAAGGCAACTACACCTGTAACTCCAGAATCTATCTCAATCGACTCACCGTTATTGAAGAGTGCGAATGCAACGAATACAAATTCTGAAAAAAATAGTTCAGATATCCCCGGATCAAACTTAGTCGGTATTAAAATCGCGAGTGACGTATTTAAATTGTCAAGAGACAGTGACACGAGTCAAGTCAAAGCCGGACTTGCTCAAAGTGTCAATGCAAATAACGACCAGAATTACACGGTATTGTCACCTGCCGCCAACATCTCGGCTCAAACTGCGCCAGTGTCGGGATTAGACACCAGGAAGATTGCCGATCCAAGCCCAACATTGGCAATCAATAAAGTCGAATTCGGCACAAGCGTAAATGCTTCAAGCAGTATGCCAATTTCGGAAACTAATTCAACACAAACAATTAATGTCAGTCCGCAGACGCCAGCAATTATGAGTCAAGATTGGTTGCGGAGTATGGGTGCACAAACATCCGTCTCTGCGACCACGGCGCCAGAGCCAACCCCTGAATTTGCCTTTGGTGAGGAAATCCCAGAGGAAAGTACCATTAATATATTGGCCGGTGCCAATCAGGTCATATCCAATAAGAAAGAGGAGATGTCGGTAGCCGTCAAACCGCCGGTCTTAGCGCGTACCACTCGCGCAAATGATCAAAACAGCTTCGCTGATAGCTTACATAACATTACATTAGAGGCAAGCTCCAAAACAACTCCGTTGGCTCAGCAAAAAACCGCAATCCTGCCGGACTTGGCGACAAGTTCCATCGCTCAAGTGAATGGGCAGAGGCCAGATTTACACTTAGGAACCCAGTTTAATGGGTCACAATACGCTGAACCAAGCGCTCGTCCATATGTCTTGCCAGCGGAAGCTACCCTCAACACTCCAATTGAACTGCCGCGTCCAGACAAATCCTATGAGACCAGAATGGAGGAGTTCTCCTCGCAGGTAGCCTCACGCCTACTGGCGCAGGTAAAAACTGAAAAATACGAGGTAAATATCAAGCTTACGCCCGAAAGCCTTGGCCCCATATCGATTAGCATAAATATGGACGGCAACAAGCTTAACGCCCATTTTGGAGCCGCTGTGCCCGAGGTACGGGCCCTTTTACAGGCGGCGCTGCCTAGCCTAAAATCCAACTTGGAATCAGCGGGCTTCAATCTGGGGAATGCTTCGTTTTCCCAATCGGGACTCGGATCCGGGGCCTCATTTGCCAATCAATCAGGAAGTAACACTCATTCTATGCGCACGGCAAGCCAGGCCACCATTGCTAAAACCACCCCTGAGGAGGCTCCTGGGGCGGCTGTCAGCAGCGGCAACAGCCCACATGTTTTGGATGTCTACGCATAAGCGATTATCATTAACCAACCAGTAAACGGAATTACGCCATGTCAGGAAAAAAGGAAGATAAAAAAGAAGCCGCCCCAGAAGCGGGAGCTGAGGGCGAAGCTGCTCCAAAGCCAAAGCCTAAAATGCTGCTGATTATCATATTGGTAGTGGTAGCAATCATATTGATGGGTGGCTCAGCATTCGGCGCGCTTTATTTCACAGGCTTTTTTAAGCCAAAGCCGGTGCTGCCAGCGGCTGCGGTCGAAGCTAATGAAGACGGTGAAATGGTGAAAGCCAAAGAGGGCGCTGCGGGCGAAGGCAAAGAAGGCGCCGAGGGTGAGAAAGGTTCGAAAGAAAGCGGAGAAGGCAAGGAAGGCGAAAAAGGCAAGGAAGGGAAAGAAAAGGAAAGTAAGAAAATTCCTGATAAGGAAAAATTCGAAGCTACCTATAAGGAGATTGAAAAAGATTTCACCCTGAACGTTCATGATTCTCGTAAATTCGTTCAATTTAAAGTAGCCTATAAAACTTTCTACGGCGATAAAATCGTACAACGCGTTACCAAACACGAGTTGCCGATTCGCGCGTCAATCATCAATACAGTAGACCGATTTAGCGAAGACGAGTTATCAACATCGGAGGGTCGTGAGAGACTGCAAATAGCGATTCGAAATGCTATTAATGATGTCTTGATACGAAACGAAGATTTTGGTGGAATCGAAGAAGTTATGTTTACCCACTTTGTATTTCAATAATCATGAGCCCAGCAAAACCAGTTTTAACCGCAGATGAAGTGGACGCCTTGGTAGAAGGCGTTGAGTCTGGGGATGTCAACATTTCACCAGCGACCGGTGGACCGAGTGGCGCTAGTATTCAGCCGTATAGCCTGTTTGCGACGGATACAACTTCACGCAGTCAACTCTCTACAATCGATATGATTAATGATCGATTATCGCGCCAACTGCGGGGAAATTTGCTGACACTGTTGCGTCAAGCTGTTAAGTTAACACCTAAGCCATTCGAAGTAACAACTTTTGGCAACTACATACGCAGCGTTCCCGCTCCCTGCAACGTCAATATTGTCCGTTATGCGCCCTTGCCTGGCTACGGACTGATTACCATCGAACAAACGTTGGTATATGGCGCCGTAGACAGTTTCTTTGGTGGGCGCGGTGAGGGAAGTTCCGAGTTACCAGCGTCACGGGGATTTACACCGACGGAAGAGCGCATTATTCAGTTGTTACTTGAGGGAATATTCCGTGACCTGAAGGAGGCGTGGGCGCCGGTATATGGAATTGATCCTGAGTTCATGAGTCGAGAAATTAACCCAGCATTCGCACAGATCGGTGAGGAGCGGGAGATTGTGATCGTTTCTACATTCACCATTGAATTAGGGGTGAATGCGCGTGGAAATGTAACAATTATGTATCCGTTCTCAGCTCTAAAGCCAATTAGATTGTTATTGCGAGGACGGACCCCAACTGGCGAACGTGATGAAAAGCAAGCTCAACAGTGGAGTAATGACCTATTAGATGCCGTTAAAGATTCTGATGTCGAGATCACGGCGGAATTAGCGACAGTAAAGGTTTCCGCCTTGGACTTAGCCACCATAAAAGTAGGCGACACGCTTTGGTTAAAACCTGACGAGCATTTAAGGGTCTTGGTCGAGGGGTCGCACATATTTAAAGCTGAGTATGGTGAATCAAATGGTAATTCGGCTATCCGAGTTACAGAAATCATAATGCCTGAAGCGGAAGTGCCACCCATGGCGCAGGCCTCTTGAGCAATATAACACGACGAATTAATGGAGTAGATAAATGAACGATACTGTAAGCTCACCGCTCTCAAAAGCCCAGGAGGGTGATAAGGCAGTGCAGTTAGAGCTCATTCAAAATGTAGCCGTCAACGTCTCTGTCGAAGTAGGACACACCTCACTCCGCATCCGTGACCTGCTGCGATTAGGGCAGGGTAGTGTCGTGGAGCTTGATCGTGTGGCTGGAGAACCTTTGGATGTCTGTGTTAATGGTACGGTAATAGCCAGAGGCGAGATCGTTCTCGTTAACGAGCGCTATGGCATCAGGTTAACCCAGGTAGTTGCGCCGGAAGAGCGCGTTAAACATCTTTAATCCACCCGCGGAGGGTCGCAAATAATGGATCCAATCCGCTACTTATCCGGCGTGCTATTAGTTGGCTTGCTGCTCGCAGCCACACTATGGATGCTGAAACGCTCTCGATGGGCAGGCTTGATAAAGCCAGGGAGTATTCAAGTAATTAACCAGACGGGGATAGGTACCCGTGAAAAACTGGTGGTAATTCGCTACAACGGTAACGAATACCTACTGGGAGTTACCCCTAACTCGATAACCAGACTAGAATGTACCCCTATAAATCAAGTAGAGTCAGGGTCAGATAAACTGGAATAACCCCAAGTCAAGGATGACTTCGATGCGACGACAGATTGTGCTAGGTATGCTTGGAGTGGCGCTCATATCGTTGTGGCCTACCATGGTGGCTTGGGCAGCGACCACGCCTATTCAGCCGTTGGCACCCTCTGCCGTGGAACTATTAAGGACCTCACCCACTCCTGGCGGCGGACAGGCCTATAGTTTGACGTTACAGGCTCTTGGCTTAATGACGGTGTTGACTCTGTTGCCAGCCATTGTGCTATCGATGACGGC
>Ga0214200_1000640_pt1 | contig 9489 bp, 10 predicted proteins | sample TroBogEpilimnion_7_FD_153038 | JGI IMG/M metagenome (GOLD analysis project Ga0214200, IMG submission 153038) | Freshwater microbial communities from Trout Bog Lake, WI - 23OCT2008 epilimnion | ecosystem: Environmental > Aquatic > Freshwater > Lake > Epilimnion/Euphotic zone | place: Trout Bog... | reverse complement strand
GGCATGTTGGCAGCGGTAGATATTGAAGACATCTCATCTGGCTTGATTAAAGCGACGCTGTTTGGCGTTGTGGTATCCGCTGTAGGTTGCTTGCGTGGCATGCAAACTGGCACAGGTGCTGCTGCAGTAGGTATTTCTGCAACGCGCGCTGTCGTTAGCAGCATCGTAATGATCGTATTGGTTGACGGTGTGTTTGCCTTCATTTCCTATAAGACAGGTTTCTGATGGATACGACCAATAACAACTCCTCCAATACAACCTACGCCATAGACGTTCAGAATCTCACGGTAGGTTATGGCTCGAACGTGTTGATGAAGGATCTCAACTTCACCGTGAACAATGGGGAGATTTTTGTGATTCTTGGCGGTTCTGGTTGCGGTAAGTCCAGCCTTCTGAAAAATCTCTTTGGTTTGTATCAGCCTCTAGCTGGCGATGTTCTGATTGAAGGGCAAAATATTACTGCTGCTCAAGGAGCAGAGCGTCAAAAGATCATGACAAGCTTTGGTGTGATGTATCAGCAGGGCGCTTTATTTGGTTCTATGAATTTACTTGAGAACGTGACACTCTTTATGGAGGAGTACACCGAGCTCACTCAGGATCAGATGGATTTATTGGCGCGCTGTAAATTGGATTTGGTCGGCCTACTCCCATATGAAACCTATATGCCCAGTGAGATTAGTGGGGGGATGCAAAAACGTGCCGCCATTGCCCGAGCCATGGCACTTGATCCTAAAATTTTATTTCTGGATGAACCGTCAGCCGGCCTAGATCCCATTACCTCGGCAGATTTAGATAGCACGATTTTGGACTTATCGAAAAATTTGGGCATTACCTTTGTGATCGTGTCTCATGAGCTAGCTAGTATTTATGCCATTGCCGATAAAGTCATCATGTTAGATAAGGGTGCCAAGGGCATCATTGCCGAAGGCGATCCAAAAGTATTAAGAGATACCAGTACTGACCCTAGAGTGCATCAATTCTTTAATCGCATTATGAGTAAGGACGTAGCATGAGCAATAACTCAAATCCCAATTATTTCCGTCTCGGCCTATTTGTACTTGCTGCAATTGGAGTGCTTGTTGCAGTCGTCCTCATTTTTGGATCAGGCCAGCTTTTTAAAAAATCATTTGTGATTGAGACCTATATTAAGCAATCTGTGACAGGCTTGGATACTGGGGCCTCAGTAAGGTTTAGGGGTGTCAAGATTGGCCAGGTTACCTTGATTGGTTTGTCTGGAGATATTTATGAGAAGGACATTCCGTTTCAGGAAAGAGAGCAATATGTAGTGGTGCGTATGCAGATCCTCGGTGAAACAGTGAATGAAGACCTTATTCAGGAGTTTGTTAAAAATAATTTACGCGCACAAGTGAAGTCCCAGGGCATTACAGGCGTCAATTACATTGAATTTAATTTCACCCCAAATGCCAATACCTACCCACCGTTGCCTTATGACTGGAAGCCAGCTTACCCAACCATCCCCTCTTTACCCAATCAAGCGGACCAAATTATTGGCGGTATTCAGAAGTTGATTGATGGCATGAATCAGATCAACATCGATGGCACTCAGAAAAAATTTGATGCTCTATTGAATAATTTAAATCTAGTGATGGGTGGTAATGGCAAAGACAATGACGGCATTATTCAATCTGTCAAAGATTTGAATGTTTTATTAGCTCGCATTGCTAAGGTGACCGATAAAGATGAGCTAAATGTGCTGATGCGTGAACTGGTCGGCGCCATGGTCTCTTTGCGCCAGACGATTACCAGCATTCAGGGCGATTCTGCGATTACCATCGAGAATCTCAAGCAAACTAGCGAGCAATTAAATGAGCTCACCAGAATTGCTAGTCAGTCGCCAGCGAGTTTGATCTGGAGTGAACCGCCACCTCGAATTACGCCGCCCATGAATGGAGCGCAAAAATGAGAACCCAATTGATGAATCGATCGACTCTACTGAAATTTGTTGTTTGTGGTGCATCGCTCGCCATTCTGGCGGCATGTTCTTTACCAAAGCAACCAGCAATTCAACCTACGAGCTGGATGGTTGCCCCTGAGCGTACTGGCAGCCCTTATCAGCCGCGTACTAACTTTTGGTTAAAGATTGGATCCATTTCGGTTACGCCACCCTCTGACGGCAAGTCTATGGTCTATCGATTGGGTGATCAGCGCTATGAAAAAGATTTCTACAACATTTATTCAACCATTCCGAGTGAGATGATCGGCAATGCCACACGCCAGTGGTTGAACAATGCCAATATCTTCTCTACGACGGTAGGTCAAAGCAATACCTTCTTCCCTTATTACACCCTGCAAGCTTCTGTGGAAGAGTTCTATGGGGATTACCGCGTTCGCCCTGAGGCGGTTGTAACGATAGAGTTTTTCCTAGTTGTTGCTAATGGTGGCAAAACCAGTCCCCTCATTGGTGCAAATCGTTACTCTCAGCGTGTTGCACTCAAAGACAATACCCCTGGTGCCTTAGCCATTGGTCAGCAGCAGGCTTTAGCCGAGATCCTCAGGCAGTATGAAGGGGAGTTATATAAGTATTCAGGCAATTTGCCAAAACCTTTAGGTCAGTAATTTTATGAACAGCCTTACCCGTCGCTCAGTTGTTTCATCAGCACTGCAATTATCTCTTTTGGCCTTAGGCATGGGGTTCAGTGTTTTTGCGTCAGCACAAAGTTTTCCCACCAAGCCAATACGTTTAATTGTTCCCTTTGCGCCCGGTGGCAGCACTGACATCATTGCACGCGCTGTGGGTGATGCCTTGGGCCGCCAATTGGGTCAGCCTGTGATTGTTGAGAACAAAGCTGGTGGTGGAGGTTCTGTTGGCGCTTTGGAGGTGATGCGTGCCCCTAAAGATGGTTACACCATTGGCATGGCCACTGTTTCCACTACAGCAGCCAATCCTGCAATCAATCCTAAGATTGGTTATGACCCGATTAAAGATTTCATGCCGATTAGCAATATTGCGGCAACCCCAAACGTGATTGCGGTCAATCCTTCATTTCCGGCAAAGGATTTCAAAACCTTCATGGCGGTATTGAAGGCGAACCCTGGTAAGTATTCTTATTCAAGTTCGGGCACAGGCGGTATTGGCCACTTGCAAACAGAGTTGTTCAAAAGTCTTGCTGGTGTATTCATCGTGCACATTCCTTATCGTGGTGCTGGTCCAGCATTGGCTGACACGGTTGGCGGTCAGGTTTCCATGATTTTTGATAATTTGCCATCCTCTTTGCCGTTTATTAAAGACGGTAAGTTGGTGCCGATTGTGGTCGCCGCCCCTAAACGTTTGGCGCAATTGCCAAACGTTCCCACTTTTGCAGAGGTCGGTTTAGCGCCAGTCAATCGCATGGCTTACTATGGCCTTTTGGGTCCGGCTGGTATGCCTAAAGATGTTGTGGATAAGTACTATGCGGCTCTTCAAAAGGCGGTCGCAGACCCCGCAGTATTAAAGCGTATTGAGGAGACCGGTTCTATCATTAACGTCAATGGTCCCGATGCATTCTCAAAAGAGATTAAGGCCGAGTACGCGGTTTATAAAGAAGTTGTAGCTAAACAGAAATTACAGTTAGATTAATCACTTCATCATCGGAGTGATTTGCTTATTATAAAAATAGATAGATCAAAATTATTGGGGATCACATGGATTTAGGAATAAAAGGTAAGGTTGCATTGGTGTTGGCCTCTAGTCGTGGTTTAGGTCAAGCGATGGCAGTGTCGTTGGCACGCGAGGGCGTCAAGGTGGCAGTCACCGGTCGTAACCCAGAGGGCTTAAAAAACTCTGTTGAGATGATTGAAGCTGTGGGCGGTACAGCCTTAGCCCTTTCTTGGGATCTTGCGGACTTATCCGTGATTGATGGCTTGGTTTCTAAAGTAGAAAAAGAACTTGGCCCGATTGATATTCTGATTAATAACACTGGTGGACCACCCCCAACTCCTGCAGCTGGTCAAGATCCTGCTCTGTGGCAAAAAAGTTTTAATGATATGGTTTTGTCTCTCATCAGTATCACTGATCGAGTGCTGCCTGGTATGCGCCAGCGTAAGTGGGGTCGTATTGTCACGAGCACCACTTCAGGCGCCATTGCTCCAATCAAGAACTTGGCCATTTCCAATACCTTGCGCGCAGCGTTGCTGGCATGGTCTAAAACCTTGGCTTCTGAAGTTGCTACCGAAGGCGTTACAGTCAACGTTATCATGCCGGGTCGCGTCGCCACTGATCGTCTGCGTCAATTAGATGAGGCAAGAGCAGGGCGTGAAGGTACAAGTTATGAAGCAGTAGTTCAAGCGAGTTTGCGGCAAATTCCCATGGGGCGATATGGCGATCCAACCGAGTATGGCGATACCGCCGCATTCTTATGCAGTCAAAATGCTTCTTTCATTACCGGCACTGTCACTCGAGTGGATGGCGGCCAGGTTCAGGCGGTTTGATAGGAGCGCTCTCTGACCTCTTGCGAGGTCTACGACGGGATCTCAGATCTACTGAGTTAGCTTGGCTGTTAGTGGCGCTTACCTTATCGGTAGCTGCTTTATCAAGTGTGAGTTTTTTAGCGGATAGAATGCAACGCGCATTTCAGTTTGATGCGCGTCAGCTTCTGGCGGCTGATCTATTGATTGCTGGCGATCGCCCAATACCAGAGCGCTTTCTTGTAGAGGCACAAACACGCAATCTTCAAATTGCCCAAACCGTCGTTTTCCCAAGCATGGCTACGGTGGGCTCACAAAGTAAGTTGAGCTCATTAAAGGCTGTCAGTTCAAGCTATCCGCTGCGTGGTCAGTTGCAAATTGATGCGCCAAAAGAAACTCCAATTATTAACAAGCAACAGAATGGCCCAAGTAAAGGAACAGTTTGGGTTGATCCTGCCATGCTCAATAGTTTGCATGCGAAGGTCGGCGATCAAATTATCTTAGGTGATCAGCATTTCACAATCGATGCGCTACTGTTGCGTGAATTAGATCGTGGTGCGGGTTTTATGAACTTTGCACCCCGTGTGATGATGTCCTTAGATGATTTGCCAGCAACGGGACTTATTGGCTTTGGTAGTCGCGTGACTTATCGCTTGCTATTGGCAGGTTCCGATAAAGATGTGGCTAGCTATCAGAAGTGGGTCGAGAACTATATTCAGTCTGAGGATATTCGAGGCCTACGCATCGAGACTTTGGAGAACGCGCAACCCATTATGCGCAAAACTCTGGAAAGGGCTGAGCGCTTCCTGTCTTTGATTGCCTTGTTAACGGCAATGGTTGCTGCAGTAGCGATTGCTTTATCTGCGCGTCGCTACGTCATTAAACAAGCCGATGTGTGTGCCGTACTGAAATGCTTTGGTGCCAGTCAGGCAAACATCCTAAAACGACAAGTGCAGACTCTAGTGGCTATCGGTATTGCAGCTGCAGTCTTGGGTTCCCTGATTGGTTATGGCGTTCAACACATTCTATTGGGTTTATTGGGTAATTTGATCTTGGCTAATCTGCCAGCAATCTCACTTTGGCCGGTGTTATGGAGCGCCTTGTTTGCTTGGTTCTTATTGATTGGTTTTGCAGGCCCGCCTTTATTTAGCTTGATCAAAGTGAGCCCCATTCGTTTGGTGCGCAAAGAGTTTGAAGGTGTTTCTGTCGCGGCAGTCTGGGTGGCCATCTTTGGTATAGCTACCTGTAGTGCTTTGATTGTGATTGCCGCGCGAGATTGGAAGTTGGCCGCCTGGGTTGGTCTAAGCTTTGGTGCGGCAGTAGCGGTTTTTGCGCTGTTAGCCTGGGGAATTCTGAAACTGTTGGGGCGTATTACGCCAAAAAACTTTGCCCTGCGTTTTGCTTTAACAATGCAAACACGCCGCTCTGGCTTTGCAATGATGCAAATTACTGCATTAGGAATTGCTTTGATGGCGCTCTTGATGATTCTGCTCTTGCGTCAAGACTTGTTAAGTACTTGGCGCGGCAATATTCCTACGGACGCGCCCAATCGTTTCATGATTAATGTGCAAGATGATCAAAAGCAGGGCATAGCTCAAACTTTGTTATCTGCTGGATTAACCAAGCCAGATTTTTACCCAATGGTTCGTGGGCGTTTAATTGATATCAACGGCCGCAACATCACTCCCAATGATTACGTTGAAGACAATGCCCGGCGCTTAGTGGATCGAGAATTTAATCTCTCCTATACAAACCAGTTACCTTCCGGCAACCGGATTACAGATGGTCAATGGATTGAAGGTTCCAAACCAGAAATCTCCCTTGAGACCGGAATTGCTAAAACGCTCAAACTCAAGCTAGGTGACCAACTCAGCTTTGAAGTTGCCGGTGAAAAAGTAACTGCGCCTATTACTTCATTGCGCAAATTAGATTGGGGATCCATGCGTGTGAACTTTTTTGTCATCATGCCGCCAGATTTACTCAAGGGCTTGCCGCAATCTTGGATCACCTCTTATTACCAGCCGCCGGACATTCAGAGTTTGGATTTTGAGTTAACCCAAGCCTATCCAAATTTGACAGTAGTGGATGTCGCCGTCTCATTAGCGCAGATTCAGGAAGTGCTGGATCGCCTATCGATGGCTTTGGGTGTGTTATTTGCGTTTACGATTGCAGCAGCGATCTTGGTATTGATGGCAGCAATCGCAGCAACTCAAGATGAGCGCTTTAGAAGTGCCGCTCTTTTAAAGGCAGTAGGCGCCTCCCAAACAGTATTGGGCAGTATTGCCGCAGCAGAGTTAAGCATCATTGGTTTAGTGGCCGGGAGTTTGGCAGGTCTTGCCGCAGGGATAGCGGCTTGGGCATTAGGACGTTTTGTTCTGGAGATTGAGTTCAACGCCTTTGCACAAGCTCTTGGTATGGGCATTGCTTTTGGAGTACTGGCTTGTGGTTTGGCTGGATTTCGGTTTTGCCGAAAAATACAGAGAGCCAGTGCGATTGAATGCTTACGAGAAAGCACCTAAGAGAAAGTGCTTAGGAGAGTGTTACGGCGCTCTTCGGTAATTCAACTAAGCGAGAGCCAGCAAAACGGTCTGGCAAACTTTGACGCCCAAGTGGGTTGACGCGATCTAGATAAGTACTCAGTGGCCAGATAAATAGCGCGACCGTAAAGAGCATTTCAATAATTTGCCATTTCTCTAGCTGTAATAGAGCCTGCAACAAGATGCAAGGCAAAATCCAGAGTGAGCCGTACACATAACGCCAAAAGGCTTGGCGTCTGCTTAAAGTGTAGCCACTCTGATTGATCATACGGATGCGCCAAGTTTGCATCGCGAGTGTTTGACCTGATTTAGTCCAGTACCAAACAAAGTAAAGACCCAGCACCACATAAAGATATAAAAAGGTAAGCCAGCTTGGTAATGAAACACCGAACAAAATACCTAAGGCTAAGTTAGGCACCAGGAAAGTCAATGCGACTACGCCTAGTAAAACAAGTTGTTCATAGAGCGTGCAAGAAACCCGACGCCAAAATTGGGGGGAGGGTAAAGCACTTAATTCTGCAGGCGTCATAAGCCTTATTGATTACTTGGAGCGCTAGTACTCTCGGTGCTCTCGGCAGGACTTTCTGGAGCGCTTAGTGTCAAAGCAGGTTTTTGTTTAATGGGGTGTTGCTGCAAAGTCGGCGCACTTGCTGCGGTCGGCTTCTTCTTATTTTCTTCTGCCTTGGCTAACTTTTTCTTTTCTTCATCGCTTAACTTTTGATACGCACTCCACGCCTCTGCTTTTTTCTCAGCAGGAAACTTCAGGCTAGAAAGATAGTTTTCACGAGCCACGCGACGATCTTTTTGTGACAGGCTAGACCAACCAACCATTCGGGACTGAAGCCGGGCCTGATCTTGCTCGTTCATCTTTGGATAGAGGTTAGCGACTTGCACCCACTTCTTGCGACTCTCAGGAAGCATATAGTCCCAGTCGCTTTCGAGCGGCGCCAGAATTTTTTGTTGCGCTGGCTTGAGACTTTCCCAAGTGCCATCCGGTTTTTTCTCAGGGATGCCAGTTGGTTTGCTATGACCACCATTTGCAGCGGAGCCACCAGATGATGGGCCTTGTGCGTACGCTACAGAAATACTGCCGCTAAGAACGGCAATGGCTAGCGCAGTGTAGGCGCTGGCAGCAGCTGTCTTGAGGGTCATTGCCATTCTGGGTGAGTGGCGAATTATTTGCTTTGGATCGAGCTTGAGCTATTAGAGCTAGAGTCAGCTATGCCGCCATTCTTCAGGAAGCCCATAAAGCCGCTGTCGGCATAGGCATCTGGTGGAACATCATCAGACAAGAGCGCTGCATCAACCTCAGCAATATCGTTAATGCGTGAATCTTCTTGCCACTGAGCAATGCCAATCAGTCCAAAAACCAAGACAACGAGTGGCGCAACCCAACCAAGGGTGTCCCAGGTGGAGCGTGAGCCAAATGACCAGTTTCCAGAGGAAGTCGCCAAAACTGGCTTCCGTATCCAAACTTTTTCTGCTTTTCTGACAGAAAGCGCCTTCATGCGGCGGGCAGCGCAAAGGCGATCTTTGATGCTGGCAGGCAAGGCTTGAGAGCCTTGACTAAGCAGGGCGGCACTAGCTTGGCCAAATTGGTCAGCTTGGGTCGGGTTTAAGAGGTCTTCAGCGCGGTTCACAGGGTAATTCCTTTTAATTTCAGTGCTTTAGCTAGGGCTTGAGTAGCCCTAGAACAATGCGTTTTGACGCTACCTTCGCTACAACTCATAGCTTTGGCAGTATCAGTAATGCTTAGCTCATCCCAATAACGCATCAGGAAGGCTTCTCGTTGACGAGCGGGTAATTTTGATATTTCTGACTCTAATGCCTGCAGCAGTTGGCTGCGTTCTAGTTTATGAGCCCCATCTTGGTGAATTTCACTGTCATCAGGGGCTGAAAGTGACTCTAGGGGGTCAAAATCATCGTTTTCATCCGATTTCTTTCCCATATTGGAAAAGAGGGTGACCCAAGTATTTCTGACTTTTTGCCGCCTAAACCAGTCATGAATGCGATTTTGCAAGATTCTGGTGAAAACCAGGGGTAATTCAGCTGCTGGCCTATCCCCATATTTCTCTGCCAACTTGATCATGGCATCTTGCACGATGTCCAAAGCTGCATCGTCATCTCGCACGGCGTAGACCGCTTGCTTAAAAGCTCGCTGTTCTACTCTGCTGAGAAAGTCGGATAGTTCTTGGGCTGACGCCATGCAAAGGATTAGACCTCAATCTGTAAGTGTTGAGCTATTTTAGGGGATTGCTATAGAATATAGGGCTTACTACCTAGAATCTCATTCAAGAAGTGGTTTTTTCCGGTAGCAGCGCCGTTCGAACCCGGGCCATAAGCAAGGGATAGAACAGACCAAACAATTTTTTGCCGAAAATTGCAAAGGACGAAAGAAAATGAATACAAGCAGCGCCGAATTTTTAGCTACTAAAGCTAACAAAGACACAGCAACCCCAACTCCCGTAGCGGCCCCAGAAATCATTGGTGCAGAAATGCTCGTGCGTGCCCTGCATGCCGAGGGTGTGGAATTCGTTTGGGGATACCC
>Ga0214200_1000638_pt1 | contig 9503 bp, 7 predicted proteins | sample TroBogEpilimnion_7_FD_153038 | JGI IMG/M metagenome (GOLD analysis project Ga0214200, IMG submission 153038) | Freshwater microbial communities from Trout Bog Lake, WI - 23OCT2008 epilimnion | ecosystem: Environmental > Aquatic > Freshwater > Lake > Epilimnion/Euphotic zone | place: Trout Bog... | reverse complement strand
AACTCTCTGGCACCAGTTTCACCGCACCCCGGCATCTGAATCGCCGCAGTTGGTTATATCGCATCCGCCCAGCGCTCATGCATGGCCCGTTCGACGCCATGTCCCAGCCGCAGTGGTTATCTCATTTTGACCCCACACTCGCCTCACCCAATCAACTGCGCTGGGATCCGCGCCCGCTACCGAGTCAACCCACCGATTTTATTGAGGGCATCTTCACCCTCGGTGGCACCCACGCCAGCCCCACCCAGCGCGGCTGCGCCATTCACACCTACGCCGCCAATCGCGCCATGGAACGGCGCTTTTTCTATCACTCGGACGCTGAGCTATTGCTCATCCCCCAGTCCGGTGCACTGCGGGTGCAAACCGAGTTGGGCGTGCTTAACGTCGCACCAATGGAGATCCTCGTGATCCCGCGCGGCATACGCTTTAGCGTGAGTCTGGAGCAAGGCAGCGCGAGTGGCTATCTGTGCGAGAATTTTGGCGCCGCCTGGCGGCTGCCTGAATTGGGTCCCATCGGCGCCAACGGCTTAGCCCGCGCGCGCGACTTTCAGGTGCCGGTGGCCGCGTTTGAGGATTGCGAGGGTGAATTTGAACTGATCACCAAATTTGCAGGCGGCTTATGGCGCGCGCGCCTCAATCACTCGCCATGTGATGTGGTGGCGTGGCACGGCAATCACGTACCGTATAAATACGATTTGCGCCACTTTAACACCATCGGTTCCATCAGTTACGACCACCCCGATCCATCAATTTTTTTGGTGCTGCAATCGGCCAGTGACACAGCCGGTGTCGACGATATCGATTTTATTATTTTTCCGCCGCGCTGGTTGGCCATGCAAAACACCTTTAGACCGCCGTGGTTTCATCGCAACGTGGCGAGTGAGTTCATGGGACTGATTGCGGGCCAATACGACGCTAAAGCCACCGGCTTTCTGCCGGGTGGCGCCTCCATCCACAACTGCATGAGTGGCCATGGCCCAGACGCCGACACCTATCACAAGGCCATTGCCGCCGACACTCAGCAGCCCGAGTACATAGCCAACACCATGGCGTTTATGTTGGAGACCCGCAGCATCATCCTGCCCACCGCGCAAGCGCTCGCCTTACCCCAGTTACAAACGAATTATTCCGCCTGCTGGCAGTCCTTACCCATGCGGTTCTCACCCACCGGTACGCCCACATGAACCGCGTGAGCCTCAATGAGACCCATGACCCGACGCGGCGCAGTTGGGTCATGAGTGCCAACACCTCGGACACAGATTTTCCGCTGCAAAATTTACCTTTTTGTGTCTTCAAGCGGCGTGATACGCCACACGCGTTTGGTATCGGCGTGGGGATTGGCGAGTACATTGTCGATTTACGCCAACTGCAGGCGTTAGGGTTAGCAGAGCTTGAGCGCTTATCCCTTACGCCAGAGCTCAGCGCGAGCGACCTCAACCTCTTGATGGCAGCCGGCGCGGATGCCAGTGCGGCCTTGCGCCGCGTGCTCTGGGAGCTGTTGAGCGAGGGGTACAGCCAAGCCGAGCGAATTCAGTCCTGTCTCGTGCCACACAGCGCAGCGCAACTGGCGCTACCGGCGCGCATTGGGGATTACACTGATTTTTATGCCTCGATTGATCATGCGACTAACGTGGGTAAATTATTTAGACCAGATAATCCGTTATTGCCGAACTACCAGTGGGTGCCCATTGCCTATCACGGGCGCAGCTCCTCCATCTTTGTCTCGGGTCAAGATTTTCATCGTCCCATCGGCCAATGTCGCCAAGGCGAGGCAACACCGCTGCTGCAGCCATCGCAGCGCATGGATTTTGAGCTCGAGGTGGGCATATTTATTGGCGCTGAAAACGCCCCCGGGTCGCGCATCCCCATTCACCAAGCCGAGTCACATGTCTTTGGCTTGTGTTTACTCAATGATTGGTCAGCGCGTGACATCCAAGCGTGGGAGTATCAGCCGCTGGGACCATTTTTGGGCAAAAACTTTGCCACAACCATTTCTCCCTGGGTCGTGACCTTAGAGGCACTCGCACCCTTTCGCCAAGCCTATAACCGCCCGGCCCAAGATCCCCAGCCACTGCCGTACTTACAGCACGCCAACGGCGCGTCCAGCGCGGCCATCGATATCCACTTGGAAGTGCTCATTCAAACCGCGCGCATGCGCGCGGCGGGCTTAGCCCCCGAGCGACTCGCGCGCACGAATTTTCACTACGCCTATTGGACACTGGCGCAAATGATCACGCACCACAGCGTGAATGGCTGCGCCTTAAAAGCTGGTGATTTGTGCGGCAGTGGCACGATGTCAGGCCCCGCACTCACGCAAGCGGGCTCGCTGTTGGAACTGACCCACGGCGGTAAACACACACTCAGCTTAAGCTCGGGCGAGTGTCGCACCTTTCTCGAAGATGGCGATTGCGTGAGCTTACGTGGTTGGTGTGAAGGGTCAGGCAAACGTCGCATTGGTTTCGGCAGTGCCAGCGCCACCCTCTTGCCCGCTCAACCCTTCAGCTAAAGCAAACCGTGCGCGCAGGGGAGAACATAAATGCCGCTCAATAAACACTCCGACTATGAGATCCCGCAGAATTGGGCGGAGTACACCCCCGCCGAACATGCCGTCTGGCACACGCTGTACACCCAACAAACCCAACTGCTGCCAGACGCGGCTGCACCCGAGGTGCTGCACGGCATTGCGCGCCTTAATTTATCGAGTGAGCGAATTCCGCGCATGGATGAACTCAGCGAGCAACTGCTGCCACTGACGGGCTGGCGCGTCATTGCGGTTCCGGGATTGATCCCCGAAGCGGAGTTCTTTCGCTTACTGGCCCAACGCGTCTTCGTGGCTGGTCGCTTTATTCGCCGACCGGAGCAGCTGGAGTATCTGCAAGAACCCGATATCTTTCATGATGTCTTTGGCCATGTACCGTTATTAACCAGTCCCATCTTCGCCGATTACATGCAGGCCTTTGGTGAGGGTGGCTTACGCAGTATTGCATTCGGTACCTTAGAGAATTTAGCCCGACTCTATTGGTACACGGTTGAATTTGGCTTGGTCAAACACGCGGCTGGACTGAGAATCTATGGCGCGGGCATCTTATCCAGTAAAAAGGAAGTCACGTATTCCCTCACGGATCAAAGCGTGAGACGGCGACCATTTGATTTAAAAACCGTCCTGCAAACACCCTATGAAATCGATCACTTGCAATCACAATATTTTGTGGTCGATAGCCTCGATGCACTCTTAAGTGTCACCACCAAAACCGATTTCGCGCCGCTCTATCGTGATCTCACCCAAACGCGGGAGCAAGCGCACTGAGCACGGCCTGCGGCGCGCGGGCTTACTGCTGTTAAGCGCCGCCCGCGGTCAGCAGCGCTGAGTTGTTGCCAAAATTATTGTGCAGATTATTTTTTCCCAGGCCGTTTGCTGGGCTTTTTACCCGCTGTTTTGCCCGCGCTAGACTTGCGGGCTGGCGCGCGCTTAACCGCTTTGGGCCCAGACGCAGGCTGAGTCCCACCTGAGTTTGGCTGTGCGGTGGCGGTACTGCCGGCCTTATCGGCACTGGCTGACCCCGTGTCCTGACTGGTGCCACTCGCGCTCGCAGCCGTCTCTTTGGTGTTATCCGGTTTAGCCGTGTCGGCGGCCGGGGCACCATCGGCCTCAGCACCCACCAGGTTGCGCTTGGTCTCTTGGTCGGATTTAAAGTCGGTCTCATACCAACCACTGCCTTTTAAGCGAAACACGGGCGCTGAGACCAGTTTTTTCAGTTTGGGCTTGCGACACTGCGGGCAGGTTTTTAACGGCGGATCGCTGATCTTTTGCAGCACTTCGTGCTGACTGTGACAGGCCTGACATTGGTATTCGTAAAATGGCATCGACACTCTCCCTTTCCACCCGCCATGTGGGGGTTAACGCCTGCCATTTCAAGGTGTCGCGCCATACCCCCCCTAGCGCGACCCCACCCGCTCAATGGCGGGTGGGCGCGGCGAAGGTCAAACCGGTCGTGTCGGCATCAACCAAGACGGTTGCCCCCGGCGGGTACCGACCCGCCAACAGTTGTTGTGCCAGCGGGTTTTCCAGCTGTTGTTGAATCGCGCGCTTTAAGGGTCTGGCCCCAAACAGTGGGTCGAATCCCGTCTCACCTAAGCGATCAAGCGCCGCTGGCGTGAGTGACAACGCCAAGCCACGCTCGGCCAAACGCGCAGCCAATCCACGAATCTGCAAATCCACAATATGACGAATCTCTGCTCGACCTAACGGCTGAAACACCACCACCTCATCGATGCGATTAATAAACTCAGGCCTAAAGTGTTGTGCCACGCTCTCTAACACACTGGCCTTAACCCGCTCAGGCTTACCCTGGGCCGTGAGTTCTTGAATCTGCTGCGAGCCTAAGTTCGAGGTCATGATGATGACGGTGTTTTTAAAATCCACCGTGCGTCCTTGCCCATCGGTGAGCCTGCCATCATCCAACACCTGTAACAGCACGTTAAAGACATCCGGATGGGCTTTCTCGACCTCATCCAATAGAATCACCGAGTAGGGTCGACGACGGACGCTCTCCGTTAACGTCCCACCCTCCTCATAGCCCACATACCCGGGTGGTGCGCCAATGAGGCGGGCCACCGAGTGTTTTTCCATAAACTCACTCATGTCGATGCGCACCATCGCCTGATCGGTATCAAACAGAAACTCCGCCAAGGCTTTACTGAGTTCGGTTTTACCCACCCCGGTGGGCCCTAAAAATAAAAATGAACCATTGGGTCGATTGGGATCGGCCAAGCCCGCGCGCGAACGCCGAATCGCGTTGGCGACCGCGGCAACGGCTTCGCTTTGGCCGATGACGCGTGTCATCAAGCGTTGCTCCATCTCCAGCAGTTTTTCTTTTTCACCTTCGAGCATCTTCGCCACGGGAATGCCGGTCCACTTCGACACCACCTCGGCAATTTCCGCCTCCGTGACGCGATTACGCACCAACGTTGCCTCCTGGTTACTCAATTGCGTCACGCTCTGTAAGCGTTTTTCGAGCGCAGGAATGACCCCGTATTGCAATTCACTCATGCGGTTTAAATCATTTTGCCGCCGTACTTTCTCAAACTCTGTGCGCGCCGCTTCCAGCTGTTGCACCAACTCGGCCTCGCCTTGCGAGCTGGCTTTTTCCCGCCGCCAAACCTCGTCCATATCCGCATACTCACGCTCCAGCTGTACCAAGTTACCCTGAATCAATTCCAGCTGTTTGCGCGATGCCTCGTCTTTATCCTTTTTAAGCGCTTCGCGCTCCATTTTTAGCTGAATGATGCGCCGCTCAAGCTTATCCATCTCCTCCGGCTTGGAGTCCATTTCCATGCGAATACGTGAGGCGGCCTCATCGATCAAATCGATCGCCTTATCGGGCAATTGCCGGTCACTGATGTAGCGGTGCGATAAGGTAGCGGCCGCGACGATTGCCGGATCCGTGATTTGCACCCGATGGTGGACCGCATAGCGCTCTTTGAGTCCACGCAAGATGGCAATCGTGTCCTCGACACTCGGTTCTGTCACCAGCACTTTTTGAAAACGCCGCTCTAACGCCGCATCTTTCTCAATGTATTTACGATACTCATCTAAGGTCGTGGCACCCACGCAATGCAAATCACCCCGCGCCAGGGCTGGCTTCAACATATTGCCCGCATCCATGGCGCCATCGGCTTTACCCGCGCCAACCATGGTGTGCAACTCATCAATAAATAGGATGATCTGCCCTTCCAACTGTGCCAGATCCTTTAAAACTGCCTTTAACCGCTCTTCAAACTCACCGCGAAACTTAGCCCCCGCGATCAAGGCACCAAAATCCAACGCCAATATCCGCTTGTTTTTTAAGCTCTCCGGCACTTCACCGTTGACGATGCGCAGCGCCAAACCTTCGACAATCGCCGTTTTGCCGACGCCCGGTTCGCCGATAAGCACAGGGTTGTTTTTAGTGCGCCGCTGTAACACTTGAATGGTGCGACGAATCTCGTCATCGCGGCCGATGACCGGATCCAACTTACCCGCACGCGCCCGTTCCGTCACGTCGACACAATATTTTTTGAGAGACTCGCGATTGTCTTCCGCATTAGCGTCATCGACGCCGCTGCCACCGCGCAAGGCACTGATCGCGGTCTCCAACCGCACCCGCTCGGCGCCCAACTCTTTGAACAGCCGACCCACTTCACCTTTATCCTCGACCGCAGCCAACAACAACAACTCAGTGGAGATAAACTGCTCTTGCCGCTTGAGGGCAATTTTTTCAGTGAGATTTAACAGTCGATTGAGATCGTTAGATACATGAATATCACCACTGTGACCCGTCACTTGCGGCAGCGCGTTGAGTTTCTGCTCTAGCTGCTGATCTAAGCGATTTAAATCGACGCCGACCTGACCCAACAGTAGTCGCACCGAGCCTTTGGCTTGCAAGGCTGCCTGCAAGACGTGCCAGGGTTCCATGAGCGTGTGATCACGCGCCAAGGCCAATGACTGCGCCTCGGCCAAAATCGCCTGAAATGCACTGGTTAATTTCTCCGCTCGCATCGTGCTGCCTCCTCTGTCCTAGCAATAACATGGGGGAAGCTTGGCGAAAATCAACCGCCACCAGCCCAATCGCCGCACGGGCTAATATTGACTCAGCCGGCTGTGCCCCACACGAGCGTGGCCATGCAGCCCGTGCGCGCTTGCCGGCGGTAGGAATAACAGCGTGCATCGGTCAGGGTGTCGAGATCACACCGACTTACCGCGATGCCTAACGGATTCAGTCGCTGGGCCGCGAGGGCAGGTAAGTTGGCCAGGTATCGGCCGCGGGCATTGCCAACAAAACAGGTCTGCGCGCGCGCATCGTGGTTCACAAACTGAGCCAGCACCTCAGCGCCGACCTCAAAGGATGCCGGCCCAATGCAAGGACCGAACCAGGCCTCCAAATGAGTAGCGCCGAGCGCGGTTAAGGCCGCTACGGTGTTCTCCAGCACGCCGTTGACGAGCCCGCGCCAACCCGCATGGGCAATGCCGCGATAGCGCCCGTCCGCTGACACTATCACCACGGGCAGACAATCGGCCGTTAACACACTCAAGACGGTAGCTGGTTCAGCGGTGACGGCCGCATCCGCCTCGGGGTAAGTGATGTGTGGCGCGCCCAGCGCAGAATCTGCCGCCGCAGCCCGCGCCATGGCGGGCGTCCAGACGCGGGTACCATGGACTTGGGTGAGCCAGAGCGGCTCGGCGGGTAAGCTAAATTGCTGCACCAACTGGGCACGATTGGCCAACACGCGCTCAAGCGACTCACCCACGGTGTGGCTCATGTTATGCGCGCCGAAGGGCGGTTCCGCCGTAGGATGGGTCAAGGTGCAAACAGCTCTGACGCCGCTGGCGCGCTGAAATGACGCTTCGAGCCAGGGGATAGTCCGCCCCACGCTCACCCCGCCCGCCCACTACGCATGGGCCGTTAAATCCGCCGCCAGGGCGGCCACCAAGGCCGTGAAATCCGCAGGTGGTTCGGCACTGACCGCCAACGGAACTTGGGTCACCGGGTGCACGAACTCTAAGCGCGCTGCATGCAACGCTTGCCGTTTGAATTGTTTAAGCTGCTCGATCAAGGCCGCATCGGCTTGTTTTGGCAACAGCAAGCGCCGACCATATAACGGATCGCCAATGAGGGGAAAGCCAATATGTGCCATATGCACGCGGATCTGATGCGTCCGACCCGTCTCGAGCGTTAAGCGCACGTGGGTGTGCACACGAAAGCGCTGTATCACCCGATAATGGGTCACGGCCGCCCGGCCGTGCGTGCGTACGGCTTGTCGCAACCGATCCGTCCGATGCCGATCAATCGGGGCATCCACCGTGCCACCCGCCGTCATCACGCCGTTAACCACGGCTTGATACTCACGCTTAATCTCATGCGCGGCCAACAGGCGCACCAATTCCGTATGTGCCACCAAGGTACGCGCCACCACCAACAATCCACTGGTGTCTTTATCAATGCGATGCACCAATCCGGCGCGGGGTATCTGCGCCAAGTTCGCATCAAATCCCAACAAGGCGTTTTGTAAAGTCGCGCGTGGGTTACCCGCACCCGGATGCACCACGAGGCCCGCCGGCTTACAGATCACCAACAAATGCTCGTCGCAATAGCGCACATCTAAAGGGATTGACTCGGCTGCCACGGTGGTCTCAGCCGCCGCGCTGGGTGTGAGTTTGACCCACTCCCCACCCATAACCTTATCGCGCGGCTTGAGTTTGACCCCGTCGACTGCGATCTGGCCGGCCTCCAACCAGAGTTTAAGCCGGGAACGGGAGTATTCGGGGAACACCTGCGCGAGCGCAAGGTCTAAACGCTGACCACGCTGCGAGTCTAGAATAATGCGTTCTATAGTCTCAGTCATGGGTTAAAGATACGCTATAATTGAGCGAATTGCTCAGTGGAGTACCGTCGGTGTCCAATCATTCATCACAACCCCGCTTACCCCACACCACTTGGGTACGCCTGGTGGGCATCGCATTGCTGGGCTTAAGTCTAAGCCTGTCAGGCTGTAAAAGCTGGCGCCACAAAAAAGACCAAGGCATCGCCAGTGCCGAGGTCGGCTACGAGCGCGCCAACAAACAACTCAAAGACAGCAATTTTCAAGCCGCAGTCAAATCATACGAACAGGTGACGTCTAAATTCCCATTCAGCGAGCCCGCCAAACAAGCGCGCATCGATTTGATCTATGCCTATTATCGAATGGGCGAAAAAGAGTCGGCGGCAGACGCAGCCGACAGCTTCATCCGAGAAAATCCCACGCATCCACGTGTGGATTATGCCTACTATATGAAGGGGTTGATTTATTTTGAGCGCTCACAGAACTTTTTAGAGCGTATCTTTAAAGTCAACATGGCCGCGCGACCGCCACAGGACGCCCGCAAATCATTTGAGGCGTTTGCGCGCGTGGTCAGCCAATATCCACAAAGCGAATACGCGCCTGAAGCCCACCAACGCATGGTATATATTCGTAACCGCTTGGCCGAATACAACTTAGTGGTCGCCCGTAATTATTTCGACTTAGGCGCGTATGCCGGTGCGATTGCGCGCGCGCGTGAAGTGCTCGAAACCTACGATGGTGCCCCAGGCACACACGAGGCGCTACGGATCTTAAGCAAAAGCTACCGTGCCCTTGGCATGGATGATTTGGCGCGCGACAGTGAGCAACTGCTGGCGGCCAACAGCATCAACCCGACGGCACCGACCGAGCCGAACCCAAGTCATAAGCTCACCAAATGGTGGCCTACCTGGGCTCATCATTCAGCCGATAACCCGAAGTAATAGGATAACGCCAGTCGCGCCCAAAGGCGCGCCGACTGATGCGCACGCCGGGAGGCGCCTGCCGGCGTTTGTATTCGTTGCGTTTGACCATGGCGAGTACGCGGGTCACCACGGCGCGCTCAAAACCCAAGGCACAAATCTGCGCCACGGATTTATCCTCTTCAATAAACGCTTCTAAGATGGGATCTAAAATCTCATAGGGCG
>Ga0214200_1000636_pt1 | contig 9527 bp, 10 predicted proteins | sample TroBogEpilimnion_7_FD_153038 | JGI IMG/M metagenome (GOLD analysis project Ga0214200, IMG submission 153038) | Freshwater microbial communities from Trout Bog Lake, WI - 23OCT2008 epilimnion | ecosystem: Environmental > Aquatic > Freshwater > Lake > Epilimnion/Euphotic zone | place: Trout Bog... | reverse complement strand
GTATATTTATTGGGGTCCAGTGAATTTTTCATTTGTGCCAAGGTACCAGAAGCCTCAAAAAGAGTCATTTTTCACTCGTTATATGCGTGTTGTTCTTAGACGTTTTTCTATTAATCTTCAAAGAACAGATAGAATTCACGACAGTAAACTTCAAGTCTTCAATTAATCAGAAAGGTAGTGAAGGGTCACTCATGTCTAAAAAAGTTACCGAAGATGGTCTCGATCCAAATCGTTGGCGCGCGCTCGCCGTTATTGCGCTCGCCCAGCTTATGGTTGTTCTCGATGCATCTATCGTCAATATTGCAATTCCAAGTGCGCAACGCGATCTCCACATCTCTGCTGCCAATCGCCAGTGGGTTGTTACGGCATACACACTTGCCTTTGGATCACTCCTCTTACTTGGTGGTCGCATCGCCGACGTCGTCGGTCGTAAGAAGATCTTCATCACCGGCTTGATCGGTTTCGCTGCCGCATCAGCACTTGGTGGAATCGCATCAACACAGGGTCTCCTCTTCGCTGCACGCGGACTACAAGGCGTCTTTGGTGCTCTCCTTGCACCAGCCGCACTCTCCCTCATCAACGTCACCTTCACACTTCCTAAAGAGCGCGCAAAGGCCTTCGGCGTCTACGGCGCAATCGCTGGCGGCGGAGCTGCTATCGGTTTGATCATGGGTGGAACTCTCACTCAATATGCTTCATGGCGTTGGTGCTTGGGCGTCAATGTCCCGATCGCACTCCTCGCTGTATCGATGGCACTCCCATGGCTACATGAGTCACATGCTGAAGGCGAAAACGCCTACGACATCCCAGGTGCAGTTACTGTCTCACTAGGCTTACTCTCACTCGTTTACGGGTTGAGCCAAGCAGCGACTAAGGGTTGGGCGAAGAGTTCGACTTACCAATACTTCATTATCGCCGCAGTTCTCCTCGTTCTCTTCTTCATCATTGAATCTCGAGTGAAGCATCCACTTCTGCCAGTTCGAGTTCTGGCCGAACGCAACCGTGGTGGCTCCTACCTTGCGACCCTACTTATCGGATCAGGACTCTTCACGATGTTCCTCTTCCTCTCGATCTACTTCCAGAATGTTCTTGGGTATAGCGCGCTGAAGTCAGGGTTCGCTTTCCTTCCATTCTCTCTTGGAGTAATTACCTTCGCAGGTGTCGCATCAACTCTTCTGCCTAAGGTGGGAGCTCGTCCATTGATGCTCACTGGCCTCTTGATGGCAACGATCGGTCTCTTCTATCTCTCACGATTCACACCACATTCTTCTTACCTCACCGCAATCCTGCCTGCGCTCATCATCATGAGTACTGGCCTCGCACTTGTCTTTATCCCAAGTGCTACAACAGGTTTGCATGGCATCGGTGGTCGTGACTCTGGAGTTGCATCCGCGATGATCAACACCAGCCAGCAAATTGGTGGATCACTCGGGGCTGCTCTTCTTAATACGGTCGCAGTTACAGCCTCAACAAGCTTTGCCGCCTCGCACACATCGCTCGGAAAGGCGCTTCCAGCCTTTGCGGCGGTTCACGGCTTCTCGACCGCCTTCCGCTTTGGAGCGATCTTCCTGGCAGTTGCTGCTGTGATCATCGCTCTTACGATCAATGTAGGAAAACATGCGGCCGAAGGCGCTGAGGGAGTTGTTCTCCACTAAAACTATCGAAGGTTACTTTCTGCGATAGATAAAGATCCCAAAGAGCAGGCCAATTACGATCAAGACGGTCGACGTTGCTACGAGGGCGAAGTTCTTTGAAGTACCGTGATGCGGTTGCACCGTCGTAACTGGCGTTGTAGCCGCATCCTTCTTATAGCTGAAGGTGAACTCTCCGTCGAGAACATGGCCATCGGCAGCAGCTACGCGGTAGTTAACGAGGACTGGACCATCTGCTGTGTTTGGTTTTACTGCAACGGTGATTACGGCACCGTCTACCTTCGTCTCGCCCTCAAGCGACTCGGCAGCAGCATTTGTGACGCTCACCTTGTTGATCTGGGCACCGGCTAAAACTTGGAGCGGCTCGCCAAAGGTAAGGGTGAGGTGATCTGGCCAGCTCTGGATTGTTGTGTCATGCACAGGATCGCTCGAGATGAGCGTGGTGTGTGCAGATGCGGTCAGGGGAAGAGCAGCGAGAATCAACGCAACGGATGCGAGCAGGAACTTCTTCATAGCCCGATCTTAGTCGAGGAAGAAATCAAGCAACAAGTCCGTCGTACCAGGCTTAACCGAGTACTTCTCCAAGTCAGTAATACCCTCTGAGGCCAGAACTTCATCATCAACGAAGAAGTTTCCTGAGGTCATCTTTCCATCGCGATTGAGGATGATGTAGGCCGAATCTGAGAGGATCTCTGGTGTTCGACAGAAGTCGGTATCTACTCCAGGAATCATGGCGAGTGCCGCGGTATCAACCGCCGTACGTGGCCAGAGTGCATTTACCCCAATGCCATCGCGCTTAAACTCCTCAGCAAGTCCTAGAACGCACATACTCATTCCATACTTCGACATTGTGTAGGCAAGGTGTGTCTTAAACCATTTCGCCTTCATAGAAAGTGGGGGCGAGAGTGTGAGGATATGTGGATTGCGACCTTCTGCCGCAGATTTCTTGAGGTGAGGAAGAGTGGCTTGTGAGGTAAGGAATGTTCCACGCACATTGACATCGAACATCAAATCGAAGCGCTTGGCCGGAGTTGCAAGCGTGGGAGTCAGATTGATCGCGCTCGCGTTATTAATGAGAATATCGATGCCACCGAAGGTTTCGACCGTCTTTGCAATGGCGGCTTCAATCTGGGCCTCATCGCGGATATCGCATTGAATCGCGAGTCCTTCTCCCCCGGCGGCATTAATCTCCTCGACCGCGGAATAGATGGTGCCAGGAAGTGTCGGATGAGGTTCGGTCGTCTTCGCGGCAATCGCCACCTTTGCGCCATCTTGAGCTGCTCGTAGCGCGATCGCCAGCCCGATGCCGCGTGATCCGCCAGTGATAAATATCCGCTTACCTGCAAGTGACACGTTAATCCTTCTTTCGTGAGGTCATGAACTTCATAAAGGCGCCTTGCGTCTCATCGGATTGGAGTGCGATCCGGAACATCTCGCCTTCGGCGAGCATCACATTCTCGACCGCAATATGCGAGCCGCTCTTCAGCAAGGCTTTAGTGTTGAGTACTGCACTTGGCGGTTGATCGGCGATAACGGCAGCAACCTCAAGTGCCTTTGCAGTAGGACTCTCCTCGATACTGTTGATGAGACCCATCTCAAGCGCTTCGGCTGATCCAAAGCTACGGCCGGTCATGAATATCTCAGATGCTTTGGCATGGCCCACAAGGCGCGGAAATAGAAGACTCGAGCCTGCTTCTGGAACTAATCCAAGCGTCACAAATGGCATGGCAAAGAGCGCATCAGCTGCCGCATAGACGAGATCGCAGTGAAGGAGCATCGTGGTTCCAATACCGACCGCATTGCCTTGGACAGCAGCAATCAGCGGTTTGGGAAATTCATGAATCGCTTTGAGAAAGTGAAAGACCGGCGACGACATCGCGATCTCTTCATGCATGAAATCCATAATGTCATTACCTGCTGTGAAAGCTTTCCCATTTCCGGAGATGACAACGGTTCGGATCGCAAAATCCCCCGCTGCGGCGTTCAAGTTATTAGCCAAGGTCATATACATCGCCTGGGTTATCGCATTCTTCTTCTCTGGGCGATTGAGAGTGAGATGAAGAGTTTGGTCGATCTGTTCGATCAGGATCTCAGACATACTTAAATCCTACTCAGCGGTAACCAATAAGAGAAGCCCCCAGATTGCTCTGAGGGCTTGCTCTCTTACACTTAGTTACTCTGAATTACTCCTAGATTAGTTCATTGATCTGGATTTAGCGCTCTAGCTCTCCACGGATGAAGGCTTCAGTCTTCTCATGTGCCTGCTCATCTGTGTACTGAGTAGGAGGTGTCTTCATGAAGTAACTTGAAGGTGAGAGCAATGGTCCACCGATCTTGCGATCCAAGGCGATCTTCGCGCAACGAAGCGCATCGATGATGACGCCTGCTGAGTTTGGTGAATCCCATACTTCGAGCTTGTACTCAAGGTTGAGCGGAACATCACCGAAGGCGCGGCCTTCTAGGCGAACGTAGGCCCACTTGCGATCATCGAGCCATGGGATGTAATCCGATGGACCGATGTGAACATTCTTTGAGCCCATATCGTGATCGAGCTGTGAAGTCACAGAATTTGTCTTTGAGATCTTCTTTGATTCAAGACGATCGCGCTCGAGCATATTCTTGAAGTCCATATTTCCACCAACGTTGAGCTGGTAGGTACGGTCTAGGTGAACGCCACGATCCTGGAAGAGCTTTGCCATGATGCGATGGGTGATGGTTGCGCCAACCTGTGACTTAATATCGTCACCAACGATTGGGATACCGGCCTTAGTGAACTTCTCTGCCCATACTGGGTCTGATGCGATGAAGACTGGTAGTGCGTTAACAAAGGCTACTCCAGCATCGATGGCACACTGAGCGTAGTACTTCGCTGCATCTTCTGAACCTACAGGGAGATAGCAGATGAGAACATCAACCTTCTCCTCTTTTAGACGAGCGACCATATCAACAGGCGCTGCTGTTGATTCAGTGATGGTCTCCTTGTAGTACTTACCAAGGCCATCGAGGGTGTGACCACGCTCTACGACGACACCGGTCTTCGCTACATCAGAGAACTTAATAGTGTTGTTCTCGCTAGCCCAGATTGCATCTGCAAGATCGAGTCCGACCTTCTTGGCATCGACATCGAATGCTGCAACGAACTTCACGTCGCGAACATGGTAGCCACCAAGCACTGCGTGCATGAGGCCTGGGATCTCGGTATCTGCTGCTGCGTCCTTGTAATAGGTAACGCCTTGAACGAGCGAGTTGGCGCAGTTGCCTACTCCAATTATCGCTACGCGAATATCTTTACTGGTCACGAGGATTTCCTTTCGGTGTTGATCATTTCTTGTAGCCAAGCGATCTCTCGCTCCGCCGATTCCAATGAATGGCGGCGCCACTCAACTAAGTACTTATCGAATCCGGCTGGGGACTTTTCGAGTTCGTCGCGAAGGATTGCTGCCTTCTCGACTAACCGGCGAAGTCGCCCTTCCAAGATCTGTAGACGATTCCCTTGCGGGGTTGGTCCGAAGAATGCAAAGCGCACTTCAAAGCTCTCGTCATCCCACGCTTCTGGGCCTGAGGTTGCGGTGAGTTCTTCAAAACGCTTGCGCCCGACTGCGCTGATGGCATAGACGATCCTCGATCGACGAGAGAGCCCACCCTGGTCCGAGAGCGACTCCTCGATCAACTTTCCTTCCAACATCCGGTGGAGTTGGGGGTAGAGAACGGAGAAGCTCAAGGCTCGGAATGGTCCGTAGATCGCAATCATCCGCTTGCGTAGCTCGTAGCCATGCAGCGGCCCCTGTGAGAGCAGCCCAAGGAGGGCAAACTCGAGGGATTCACCACGTGAGCGCACAAAGACCACTTTCCAAGCATCAGTTCAGATTGGTTAATCGGGTTAGATCTATCGATTCGATACATCTAAACGATAGTTAACTCTATATATCGAATCGATGCAACTCCGACACTCCGTTGGGTGGCGGGGTTCAGCCTGTAACCTCGGGCCATGGCATTTGTGATCCCTTCCAGGCTCTGGGAGTACTCGATCGCCGCCTTTCTGATCATTCTCGCTCCTGGGCCAAGTGTTCTCTTCACGATTGCCAGAGCTATCGCCTGGGGCCGGACGACGGCGCTCCTGACCGTCTTGGGAAATGTCTTAGGTATGTACACGATGTCGGTCTTCGTCTGTTTTGGGCTGGGGCCGATCCTCTCCAGGTCGCACCTCATCTTTAACCTCGTCCAATGGGGAGGTGGGCTCTATCTGATCTACCTGGGGTACTCCGCCATTAAAGATAGCCCTACAGACGCTCAAGGAATGCGTGAGATCGTTGATGAGAAGCCGAGTACTTTGCAGACCATTCGGCAGGGTTTTGCCGTTGGGTCACTCAATCCCAAGGGAATGGTCTTCTTCGCCGCTATCGTCCCACAATTTGTGGATCGCGCTAAAGGCTCTATCACGATGCAGATGATCATCATGGCGACGATATTTGCTGCAATTGCTCTGATCTCAGATGGCAGCTGGGGTTTGTTAGCCGGGACGATCCGAGAGTGGTTTGCCCGGGATATCAAACGGTTAATTCGCATGCGCATCACAGGTGGCGCCGTGATGATCCTCCTTGGGCTGCTGACTATCGGGCAATCCCTGCTCAAGAAATCCTAAGAACTAGATTTTTCAGGCTGTTAGAGGCTCGTGGCGATCCCACGCAATGTCAGTGGCTCCTAGTTAAATAGTCTCAAGAGAAGAAACTGCAAATACTAAAGAACACTAAAAATCTGGAGCGTCGAAAATATGGGTGAGAGAAGAGTTAATTTAAGTCCAAGCGATCTAACCTTTTCGTGGGACGGCTGCCATCGTGAACTTTGGTTGCAATATAACCATCAGGTAAAGGCGCCGATGTTTATGCCGACCGTTGCTGAGCTCGCAGATTCACAAGAGAGCTACTTCATGAATAAGAAGGAGCCACTCTCGACATCAGCAATGCATCCAGACATTCCCTTGGGCAAAGTAGTTGATCACGGCGGATGGGTTCTCTCCAAGCCCATTCAAATTAATGGTGTGGATAGCCACCTCTCTATTCGCGGCAAATACGACCTACTTGTGAAATTCGATGATGGCACCTACGGCATCATCGATTGCAAGATGCAGGCGCGCACATCAGATAAGAGCGGTTTCTACTCCCCACAACTTGAGGCTTACGCATATGCGCTAGAGAATCCAGCTAAGGATGAAGCGAAGAAGATTTCGATGATCGGTATCTATTCCTGGTCAGTTCCGCAGGCTTGGGGAAATGTAAACGCTGGCTTTGGATACCGAGTCAATGCGAATTGGTACCCAGCTGAGCGGAATCCAGAAGCTCTTCAAACTCGATTGGAAGAGTTCATCACCATGATCAATGGTGATTGCCCGCCATCAAAGGATGGCTGCGAACATTGTAAATATCTCGATGATCGAGAAGCAATCCTCAAGAACTTATAAAGCAGGGTTAAAGGTAAGAAAGCCTAAGCGTCCTTCTCGTCATCTTGAAGGTAATTGCGCTTCTTCATAATCTCGGCCTTCGCTTCAGAGGCGTACATTTCGACATACTCCTGACCTGAAAGCTGCTGAATCGCCTTCATGATCTCATCAGTTGCGACACGTAGGACTTGGAGATCGCGCGAATCCCCGCTGAAGTGCATAGGTTCACCAAAGATCATCTCGACGCGACGTACCTTAGGGACAATCTGACCGGTAGGTTGAATTTCGGCAGTATTAAACATCGCTACCGGGACAACCGGGCAACCAGATTCGATCGCCATGCGGGCGATACCGGTGCGGCCCTTGTAAAGACGACCATCAGGCGAGCGAGTTCCTTCTGGGTAGATTCCAATGCAATCCCCCGCTTTGAGAAGCTCAAGGCCCGTGAGAATTGCAGCCTCACTACGTCTTCCACCTGCGCGGTCCACTGGAACCTGCCCGAGGGCGATGAAGGTGAGTTTCTTAATCAAGCCTTTGATACCAGGAGAGGTGAAGTACTCACTCTTCGCCAAGAAGGTGACCTTCCGCGGAACCACAAGCGGCATAAAGATCGAGTCACTAAAGGAGAGGTGGTTGGAGGCGATAATCACTCCACCGTTATTAGGCACAAGGCGAAGTCCGGTGACCTTAGGCCTAAAGAAGAGCATCAAGATCGGTGTCAAGAAGGACTTGAGGAAGGTATATGCCACGGGAGTAATTTAGGGGTTAAGAGCCGAGTTGTGACACCATCTGAGCGTGGCCGAACCCGAAAATTCCGGATCTTTTACCTTTCCTGGGGGAAAAGTGGGAGTTCTGATGATTCATGGCTTTACTGGATCACCTGCAACAGTAGAACCGTGGGCAAGAGGTATTGCGCGCGATGGATTCACAGTGAAGGTTCCACAACTAGCTGGCCACGGAACTCGTTGGGAAGATCTCAACCAAACTCAATGGTCAGACTGGTACCAGAGCGTCGAGAGCGCCTATCTCCAACTTCGCAAAGAGTGCGACCGAATATTTATTGCAGGCTTCAGTGTGGGTGGCGCTTTAGCACTTCGCCTTGTGCAAAATCGTGGGAGCGAGATCGAAGGGCTGATATTGCTTAACGCATCAATCTTCGATGAACGTAAGAGCTATCTACTACTCCCCCTTCTCAAGCACTTTATCCCCTCCCTCAAAAGTGGAGCGATGGATGTGAAGAAGCCAGGACAGAAGCGACATAGTTACACCCGCCTCCCACTGAAAGCCCTTGATTCACTCCGAGCCCTGTGGAATAGCGTTGAGACCGATCTCTTCTTGGTAGATCTACCGCTGATGGTCGCTTACTCTGTTGACGATCATGTCGTTGATCCCCGAAACTCCGAGACGATTATCGATAACGTCTACTCCTCGGATATTCGAGAGGTTATCTTTGAGAACTCATTCCACAACGTGGCGCTTGATTACGATGCAGATCTCTTAATCGAAGAGAGCGTTATCTTTATCCAAGATGTCCTATCTGGTGAGATCTCCCGAAGTGCCGACCTCGATGAGCGCGAACTTATCGATGCTGAGTTTGAAGCTATCGTCTCTGGCTTATCACTCGATGAATCTTCTCCCACAACATTCTTAGATGAATTAGATCGACCTCAACCCGATGACTTTCATACTCCGAATCCTGTGCTGCCAAAGCTCTCCGAATCTAATCGAATCGCACTCTGGCTCCTTGCGGGTGGATCAGTTGCAATTCTGCTCTACATCTTTACGGGCTTTGATCTCTTTGGAACCGGAGCATGGCCTGGCGTATTCGCAATTGTTAGTGGATTAGGCCGAATCATCTGGAATACGGCGCGTCGAATTGATGAGGGCGAGAGTGGAGATGACGGGGCGGTGCTTTAGAGGCGAGCAAGTGATGCAGCGCCAACGAGACCAGCATCGTTTCCAAGTGTTGCAGCAACTATTCTAGGAGTTGGGTGCTTGCCGCTAAATGGCATATACCGATCGAGTGCGACTCTCGTCGGTGCAAGCAAGATCTCACCGGCATCAATCACCCCGCCGCCTATAACGACACAGGCAGGATCAAAGAGAACGCTGAGTGAGGCGATGCCAGCTCCGAGCCACTGTGCAGTTGTATTGAAGCCAGCAAGCGCGATCGGATCGCCATCGCGCGCAGCTTCGGTGATGTGATGGCCGCTGAGTCCCGCGACCGTGCCATCGCCACGCGCTAAGAGGTTATGAGCGGCATCAGGTGAAGCGTTGATTGCCTCACGTACGTGGCGCATTAAAGCATTTCCAGATGCGTACTGTTCAAAGCATCCTCGCGCGCCACAACCACAGAGATGGCCCTCTGGTACAACACGCAGATGTCCAAACTCCGCTGCGATGCCGTAAGCGCCGCGATGCAACTTGCCTTCGATAAC
>Ga0214200_1000634_pt1 | contig 9532 bp, 7 predicted proteins | sample TroBogEpilimnion_7_FD_153038 | JGI IMG/M metagenome (GOLD analysis project Ga0214200, IMG submission 153038) | Freshwater microbial communities from Trout Bog Lake, WI - 23OCT2008 epilimnion | ecosystem: Environmental > Aquatic > Freshwater > Lake > Epilimnion/Euphotic zone | place: Trout Bog... | reverse complement strand
GGCGGTTCGATTGAAAATAGTCGCTGAAGGTTACGTCATTGCCGAACATCCACGTTGCTTTGGACGTGACCAGCTCATTTGTGATCCATGGCATTATTTGCCGATATTGGAGAAAAAGCCTGGGGCTCTGCGGCATGGTGTACCGTTTCAACAATGGGAATTACCCGTCTCTATCAGCGTAGTACGTGACCGATTGCTCAAACAGAACAAAGGCGACCGTGCTTTTGTCGAACTGTTGCTAATGGCTAGGGCCTTAGGCGATACCGGCTTGGATACCCTGGAAGTTGCTTGTGACCTAACCTTGCAAACCGGTGTCATCGCTGCCGCCATTGTGCTGAACGAGATGCGGCGCTTGACCGAAACAGAACGACCGAAAATTCTAAAGGACATTAAGTTATCGACGCCGACCTTACAACTTGAACCAATAGCCGATTGCAGTCGTTATGACAGTTTACGGAGGCTACAACATGAGCATTGATCGGTATGCCCAACTCAAAGCGCTTCATTTATATGGTATGGCCTCTGCCTGGAACGAATGGCGCACGGAATTTTCCGTTCAACAAAAGCCAGTAATGCCTGAAGTGTGGTTGGATCGGTTGATTGCTGCGGAACAAGCGGATCGTCAGGCGCGTAGCCTCAACTATCAATTAAAAGTCGCTCGTTTTCCCCATCATCGAGATATTGTCCACTTCAATTGGGAAGACAGTCCTTTATCCAAAGCTCACATTGAGCAATTGGCCACAGCGAATTTCATGGATCAGGCAAATAACCTGATTCTGGTGGGGGGTACGGGTACGGGTAAAACCCATCTGGCAACGGCACTAGCGGTTTCAGCTATCCATCAGGGTAAGCGTATCCGCTTCTACAATGCTGTTGACTTGGTCAATCAACTAGAAAAGGAAAAACAACTTGGCAAGGCCGGTAACCTGGCGAAGCAGTTGATACAGATGGATGCTGTGATCTTGGATGAACTCGGCTATCTGCCATTTCCTGAATCCGGTGGGGCTTTATTGTTTCATCTCGTCAGCCAACTGTATGAAAAAACCTCGTTGATCATTACGACAAACCTAAACTTTGGTGAATGGGTACAGGTATTCGGTGATGCAAAAATGACGACGGCTTTATTGGACCGTGTAACCCATCACTGCGATATTCTCGAAACTGGCAACGATTCTTATCGGTTCAAACAACGAAAAAAAACCGCTGAAAAACAATAAGGTCACTCCATCACCTGGAAACTTTTCAGTGTTGACAGGTGGAAACTTTTGGCTGTTGATTGACACCCGATTATCAACTCATTCCGCTAGTTGCCCAACGTACCGCCAAAGAACCGGAATTATTACAAGGTTTGGATGTTAGCCAGTCTGCGTGGCGCAAACTCTGGGCGGCGCATGTCAGTGCTGGCGGCATACTTTGGCCTGCCAATGCCAATCGGGAATTCCTAGGAAACGGGCTATTAGATGCTATTCTAGCTGGTGACGAACCACCTGCATTAATTGCAAAACTGGCGAGTGATTTGGCGGAGTTGGTTTTTTACCATCCAAGACGGGCAAAGCTTTGGGGCAAGCTCAGTGTTGATGCAGGCGCGGCATTGCTACCAAACGTAGCGGATATTCTGATGGGTCAATGTAATGCCGGACAAACTGTCGCCATGCCAGAACCGCAATTGTTAACAGCTGTTGTCAGCCAAGCCCGTAAAAACCACCCATCCGTAAAACTGCTTGCTGTGCTCTTATCTTGGCAAGTGCCTCTAGGTGAGGAGGAAGTGGCTACTTGGCTTTCATCTTATTCGGGAAGGGATTGGGATACGGCTACAGCAACGGTGATTGGTAAAGCAGTGTCTGGCAATAGATGAAAACGTGCAGCTGATAAGCTCTTTGATTTATATAAAAGAAATAAAACTTACGAACTGGGGCTTGCAGTAGACAGTTGCCAAGATTTGTTTTCTATATTACAAAGTCTTTGGCTATCGTTTAATCATGTTAGCCGCAGTCCAAACCATCTGGATCGGAATAGGCTTGTTCAAGCAGTTGCTGAATTGGGGGCTAATCTCGCACCCGATGAATTGGATAGTATTTGGGAACGTGCCGGTGGAAAAAAGAAACATCTTACTTCTGGCGGAACACCCGCAGTCCGCTGGCAAGAGGCAGCTAGCATGGCTAACCAAGGCGCTTTAAAAAATGGATTAGGTGACTTAGTTAAAGAGTTGAGAGAAATTCGACAACACAATGTTGATTTGCAATCGATTGAGCAATTAATAACCCAGTATTCACAAAGAAAGTAAATAGTTGATTTTAAATTTTATCAAGATTCGGTTAAATCCATTGTCATGTGCGGGATTTATACGGAACGTTGCGGTAAGGTGAGTTTAGGATAGATTGTTTTCTTAACCATTGCCTGTGGTATGTTCACAGTCATTTATTGTATTAATCGATCGGTATTTATTATGTCATGTTCTGAATTGCATCGTTTTAACCAACGTTTAAAACAAGATAACGACTTTTTCCTGCAATTTACAGAGGCTGTGAAAATTGGAGGAGACCATGCCGTCGTCGAGTTTGCAAGCAGTCATTGTTTTGATTTTACCCTTGAGGAATACCGACTGCTTAGCACAGGAAACAATCAAGAATACAACCAGCCCTTAACCGTTGGCATTATTGATCGAGTTTTCATCGGGCTGTCTGGGGCAAGCCCCCAAATTTTGGGTACATGCCCTGAGTCTGAACAGAAACGGCAAGCAACGTTGGGTGGAGCGGTGTTAATTCCCACATTGTTTGCCGCTATAGCTTCATCGATTATGCTCGCAACATTAAACGTCCATCCATTTTTTATCGTCATTTTCGCTTTTTTGTGGATGTCGATTGTCCTGTTGATGGATCGTGCACTGCTTGCCACATATAGCCATGCTAGCTCTGGGTGGAAAAAACTTGGGCAAATAAGTTTGCGTATGGTGATCGCATTTCTTATAGCTGTGACAATATCCCATCCAGTGGCATTAAATCTGTTTAACGAAACAATTAGTACTGAATATGAGAAAACTTTAAAGGAGAAACGTAAGGAGTGGGGGAAACAATGCGATTCAAGTAATGCAAGCAGTGATATTGCCATAAGGAAAGGGGAAATCGAAATAATTAAAAAGAACCTTAGTCCAAATGCTGAACCTCTTGATTTGGATAAATGCAAAAAACCACCAAAGGATGTCACAAAATTAAATGATGCTTTACTTGCTAATTTCGAAGGAGCATTGAGTAAAACTAAAACGGATAAAATAAATTTAGAAAATGAAATTCAAACATTAACAGATCGTTCTATGCACGAGGAAAAGGGCGATGGTATAAATGGAGCAACAAATATTCCTACATGTGGAACGGTATGCAAGTCTATAAAAAAACGAATCGAAGAAAAAAATAAACTTGTTCCAGAACTAGATAAACAAATTTTAGATTTAAATATCAAAATAGAAAATAGAAAGCACAGTCTTGCTGAAGAACTTAAGATTGAAAATCAACGGGTACAACTGATATGCGAAAGCCAACTTAAAACTGAAGCCACACAGAAAGAAGCTATTTGGAAGCAAAATATAAACGTTCTAGAAAATAGCAACGATAAACTAAATCAGCAATATCTCGATTTAAGTAAAAAGTGCTTAGAAAAAAGTGAGACCATTGACAACACAAAACCTGACATTATTACTCAAATTGGAATATTGAATAGTCTTATTTTTCAACAGGATGGCGTAGCTTGGGATAAGCTATTTGTATTTCTATCATTTGCATTGCTGTTTATGGCCATAGACATGTTAGCTGTTACTTTAAAAATGGCCAGTGCTGGAATTTATGAAGTAAAGGCAGATATGATGGAGTATGCCAACGCCATTCATTCATTTTGCCAAATTAGGCATGAGGCTATATTACATTTCTCTAAATTATCTGAGCGAGAGCAAGAATACTTGGATGACTTGCAAGAAGGGGGTGGCAAGGAAGGGTTGCGCGTAAATTTAAATAAGATAATTGAAGCTTTCAATAAAGCAGACGCTAAAAAGTTGGCTGGTTTTTTTAAGCGGTATCTATCCGGGAAATAATACCGCGTAAGTACAACTCCTACACGCGGCGATTAGTAACCATCATTTGGACAGTTCTATGCGGATAAACACTCAAGATATCCTAGAAGAAGTGGAAAGCCTAATTTACACGGAAGAATATCAAAAAGCATGGCAAGTCATTCATGAAAATGGGGAAAGCATCATGATGAGCAATCCGCAGTTATCCTTATTGGGGGTATTTGCATTAAATAAAATGTCAAAATATCAAGAAGCGTTGGCATTCACAAAAAAATGGATTCAGAAAGACCCAGAAAATAGTGCATTTCTAACGATAGCAGGTGAATTATCAGAAAAACTGTCCCGTTACGAAGAGGCATTAAGGTACTTTAAACGAGTTGACCGCATTTCGCCATCAGACGCGAACCGCTCCCAGGTGATGCAAGATATTCGAGATAAACTGAAGCAAGTAGCTCGGCAAGAAGTAACCACGAATAATAAAACTAAATCTGTTAAAAGCCCTACTGAACGCGCTTACTGGCGCTATATCATTTGGATTGCTCCCGCTTTAGTCACCGCACTATTCTATTTTATGAGCGTTGGTATTGATTCAAAATATCCTTTCGCCTTATCTTTATTAACTATCTGTTTATATTTTTTTGCCGTTTATCCTTTAGAAATTGAAAAAATTCGCACCCTAAAAAAACATTATTACAATGAAGGAAAAATTCACTTTATAACTTATCTGATAATTTTCTTTGAAATCATTGTTATCGCAATTGCCACATTACAATTTTCTTGCGACTGCTTTGCCAACAAAAATGGAATAAATGCTTTAAACATAACCTCAGGGTTAGGCATAGAAGCAACTAATAACTTTTGGACTTATATCTTCTTTTTTCTAAACGCATCAGTCATTTTTTTATGGCTTCAAACCAAAGGATTAAAAGAATTAACGTATGGACTAAGAAGGTTTTATTTTAAAACATCTTTTGTTTTGGGGTTGTTTTATTCTGCTTACGCTACCCATGTGGCAAATATTGAATCGCTCATCATAATAGAACATATAGATAAAATAACTGAAAATCTTAAACTTTTTAAAGATGATATGATTCCATTTGACGGCAAAGGCAATTTTTTTAATTTTAGTAAATTTGATTTGTTTAATCTATCTTCATGGAATCCATCCACATGGATTAATAAAGATCATTACGACCAAGCAAATTATTACTGGGATAATCTTAAAATCATTTACCCAAATATAGCTGGAGTGTGGGACAACATTAAAGATAAAAAAATTTGTGAGTTGTTAGATTTTTACAATAAAGTCGTTAGCTCGGTTGCCAATAAATTTTTTACAGCGCCATTCAATTATCTGCTACTAATGCTCATAAACTTTAACATCGTAGTTGGGTTTGTACTCTCAATCTATATTATTTCCGTTGTTCGAATTTATAGCGTGCTACGTTTATCAAGATAGTAGTCATAACGAGATTTGGAAGAAATTCTAACAGAAGGAGACATAGAAGTTACTCGAGCATCTAAGATGCTTGTTCAAGCTCATCAAAATGCTTGAACAAGCATAAAGAAATTATTTCAAGAAAATTGCTCGTTGCAATATACGAATGGAATTTTTCTGAGCCTCTCTTATTTTCCACAAGGATTGAACAATATAGACTCGCAGCAAATGCCTGTTATTACCATCAGTGCTTATCCTAAAAGCTTTTCTTCCATGGAGAGCCGTACGATTATTAATAATTAACATATCACCAGCTTCCGTTTTCATATCATGCGCCAACTTGTTCGCAGTAATTTTAAATGTCTCAAGTGCTTCTTCCCCAGCTATTGAAGTGGCCTTAGTGCCGCCTTCATAGAAAGTGCATCTAACTTCGGGAAACTCCAGTGGGCCAGTTAAAATTGCAACTGGTAAAGAATAAGATGATTTACCCGAAGCTCTATCTAAGATATAGGGCTTACGAATCACAAATTGTTCTTTTTGTAATTCTAGAATTACCTCATCAGCTAAGTACGGTAATATTTCCCGAATATCTACAACTGGCGTTGCTGCTTCTTTCCAAGGATCAGTACGCAAACAAGAAAGCACAAGAAACTGTTCGCGTTCCTCAAAAATTGCATTTTCGACGTGTAAACCAAAGTCAGCAGCCCCTTCATTCGATAGCGGTTTATCAGTGCCTACGACAGGTATTACATCATGGATTAAATTCCCATCCTTTTCTTCCTCGTGGCCAATCGGGTTGCCCAATATTGATGAGAGGCCTATCAATATAGTTTCTGCAATAGATGTTTTTTTGAAATAATCCGAACGCCGACCAGACAATGGAGTAGGAGGGAGATCATCATCGAGCGGCAATCCTTTTAGTAATATAGTGCCGCTGCAAAATGGGCTGTTTCTCATTAACATAAGTTCTCGCAACAGGTCTTTTGATATAACACTCAAGACGGCAATGTGACAATTCATTACATATTCCTCATAATCTTCATCAGAGTTAGGATAACGTTCCTTAGCAACTGTTTTTTTAAGCAGATTGCGCTGTTTTTCATCTATGTATATGATCTGATGCAAAGGTTGTTTTTTAATATTCGATATTTTTTTCATGTGGTTTCTCCGTTAAGGTTGAAACCACGGCCGTGGTATTTTTTGCTAGCGGGGATTATTGTCTTTCCAACGGGTCAGGTAGTCATGGCAATCCCCGACAAAGTTGGACATTTTTGGACATTTTGAGGATAGGTATGGATTTAACAGATGACTTGCAACGAATGGCTTTTTCTTGTTACTTAAATGAGCGGAGTCAAGAATTATCTATAACTCCTCAAAAGATTGAGGACAACTTAGGAGTTGAGGAAAGAACCGTAAGAAGGTATCTGTCAAAAGACTTGAAGCAAATACCAAAGACTATCAAACCCAAAACTTACTTTGATATTAAGACTCTGCTCAAGTTTTCAGATAAAGATTTTGAGTATTATGTTCAGATCAGGAGAGCTAGATTCAATGTTCCAGTTGCTAGAAATCGCTACTTTACCGGACGCGAAGATATTTTAATAAAACTGCATGAGGCGTTAAACGACAAGCACGAAATCGTTGTAAAACCCGCGCAAAGAGCCAAGGCTTTAAGTGGCTTGGGCGGCGTAGGCAAAAACCAAACCGTTGCCGAATTTGCCCACCGTTACCAAGCCGAATATTCGGCGGTGTTGTGGGTCTTGGCTGACGGTAAAGATTTATTGCGCAGCAGCTTTGCTGGATTATCGACATTATTAGGTTTCAAGGCCGAAAAACAAGACGACCAGATCCTTGCTGTGCAATCTTGGCTCCGTAATAACACCGATTGGCTATTGATTTTCGATAACGCCGAAACCTTAGACATACTGACCGCCGCCAAAAACTTATTGCCAACCGATGCCAATGGTCATGTGTTGTTCTCCACGCGTGCCCAGGCGACCGGCTCATTAGCCTCGGTCACCGTCGATTGTTTTGATGATGACACGGGGGCGGTGTTTTTATTGCGCCGATCTAAATTGGTGGCTATGGAGTTAGCCACGGTTGAAGAAGTGCGCCCCAGTGTAACTAACAATGATTGGGAAACGGCCACCACATTAGTACATGAACTAGGCGGTTTAGCCTTGGCAATAGACCAGGCCGGAGCCTACATCGAGCAAACCGATTGCGGTTTAGCAGGTTATCTAACCCGTTTCCGCACCAACGCCGCCGCTTTATTGAAAGAGCGCGGCTATGTGCAGTCAGCAGACCACCCCGAAGCCGTCTACAAAACCTTTCTGCTGGCCTTGGAAAACGCTGAAAGTCGCAGCCCCTTGGCAGGCGAAATTATGCGCGACGCGGCATTGCTACACCCCGACGGCATTTCCGAAAAACTCTATGGCGATTGTGAGCCGTTGGAATTGGATAAGGCGTTGGCGGCTTTGAAAGATTATTCGTTGATTCAGCGCGTACCAGAGAGGAAGTTGTTTACGGTACATCGCTTGGTGCAGGTGGTGATTCGGGATGTTTGTGATGGTTAAGTATCTTATTAATTTAATTAGTGGATCATTTTTAACAAAAAAAACTGATCATGTGCCGGAACAATCACATAGAGATAAAACTTGGAGTGAACGAGCGGAAAGGCTTATTTTTAGAGTAAACACAGTTTTTCCAAAGCCAGAATTCAAAAATTGGTCTGAATGTGGGGAGCATTTATTGAGTGCACTTGCCGCTTATGAAAGATCAGTGCAATATCAAATTGCGACCGAAAACGCAGCATCTTTGCTATACAAAACATCCCATTATCTTCGTGAAATTGGAAAATATGAACAATCCAGACAAATGATGCAATACGTTTTGTCCATTAACGAAAAGCTACTAGGAAATAATCACCTCATTGTCGCTGCAAATTTAAATGACGTAGGAGAAATATATCGACTACAAGGCTTGCATGATGAAGCAAATCATCTATATCACCGTAGCCTAAAAATAAGAGAAAAAACATTAGGAAAATATCACGTTGAAGTTGGCCAGTCTTTAAATAACCTAGCGCTGAATTACCAAGCGCAAGGTAACTATAAAAAAGCAGAAATATTATTAAATCGTAGCTTGGAAATTAATGATAATTCTTTAGATAAAGAACATATTGATGTTGCCACGACACTCAACAGCTTAGCAGCCGTATACTATTTGCAAGGTAAGTATGAAAAAGCTCAGTCTATATTTGAAAGAAGTATATGTATCAGGGAAAAAGAATTAGGTACTAACCATCCTCATGTTGCAACTTCCTTAAATAATTTAGCTGTGTTATTTAAAACTATTGGCATATACGACAAAGCGGAATTTTATTTTCAGAAAAGCTTAACAATTTATAGAGATTCTCTAAATGAAAATCATCCTGAGTTTGCACAGTGTTTAGGTAATTTAGCAGACTTGTATAGGGAGCAAGGCAAATATGAACAAGCCCAGCTCTTATATCAGTCAAGTTTGGATATTATGCAACACACTTTAGATGAGGGGCATTCTGCGCTTATCGGTTGTTTAATAAATTTCGGTGTTCTAAATTACGAACAAGGTGAATATGAACAAGCTAGATTGTTGTTCAATAGAGGATATTCAATTAGCGAAAGAAATTTAGGTGAAAACTGCCGGGAAATCGCAACATGTTTAAATAACTTAGCGTTAATACATCAAAAAGAAGGTGAATATTTTAAGGCGGAACAATTACTCAAGCGAAGTTTAAATTCTGTCGAAATAGCACTAGGCAAAGATCATATAGACACTGCAACTAGTTTAAATAGTCTTGCTGCAATCTTCTATTTACAAAGTAAATATGATCATGCTGAGCCACTTTTCTTACGCAGTTTATCAATATACGAAAATAACTTAGGTAAAAATCATCATGACGTTGCGACGTGTTTGAATAATTTGGCTATGCTTTACGATGCACAAGGCAAGTATATGGAGGCCAAAAAGTTTCTTCAACGAAGTTTAGATAT
>Ga0214200_1000631_pt1 | contig 9583 bp, 8 predicted proteins | sample TroBogEpilimnion_7_FD_153038 | JGI IMG/M metagenome (GOLD analysis project Ga0214200, IMG submission 153038) | Freshwater microbial communities from Trout Bog Lake, WI - 23OCT2008 epilimnion | ecosystem: Environmental > Aquatic > Freshwater > Lake > Epilimnion/Euphotic zone | place: Trout Bog... | reverse complement strand
TTTGCGGCACGGGAAGACAAAAGTGATTCAGTGCCGTTTTGAAGACCGACTGACCGGAGAAGCGAGAGCGTTATCCGGATTTCGCACACGTATTACAGCCCGTAGTGCTGCCGAATTGCCTGCAGCATTTGCTGCAATAGAAGCGGCGCAAAGCGCCGGGCACTGGGTCGCGCTGATGCTCGACTACGAGCTTGGAGAATGGTTTGAACCATCGCTCCAGACGTCACCACGTGCATCGAGCCCCGCTAGTTCAAGCGAGACACAGCCCGCATCCAAGAACCTGTCAAAGACTGCCCAACACGCGCGTAGCCGCCTCACCGCTCTCGTCTTTGACTCAGCCACGATTGAAAAGCCGTGGGATCTCAGCGGTCTTGACCAAACCAAGAGCAAGGCAGCGACTGGGACTACACCTCAGGCGTCGATTACTTCGGTCACAGCCACGCTGTCGCAAGAGGATTACGTCAAGAGAATTCACAAAATAAAAGAATGGATCGCGCAAGGTGAGGTCTACCAAATCAATAGCACCTTTGCCTTGAACGTGTCGATAGAAGGATCTGCACAAGCGCTGTACCGCCAGCTCGCTCATCAACATCCAAGCGCGCACGCTGCGTTTATCGAAGATGATGAACAGACCATTTTGTCATTTTCACCTGAGCTATTTTTACAGCGCACCGGCGCAACGCTAACGACTCGACCAATGAAGGGAACAGCGCCTCGTTCAAATGATCCACTCGAAGATCAACAGCTAGGGCAACGCTTACAAGCGAGCGAGAAAGACCGCGCCGAAAACCTCATGATCGTTGACCTACTGCGCAATGATCTTGGCCGTATCGCAATGCCAGGCACCGTCATCGCATACCCTTTGTTTTCACTCGAGGCTTATCCTTCAGTTTGGACGATGACCTCAACTATTCAAGCCACCATTGCAGCGCACACCTCGCTTGAGCAGATTCTTCGTGCGCTTTTCCCCTGCGGTTCAGTCACCGGCGCGCCAAAAATCGCGGCCATGAAAAGCATTCAACAAACCGAGGCACAACCACGCGGCTTATATTGCGGCAGCCTGGGCTGGCTCGCCCCCAATGGGGACTTCTCACTGAATGTAGCGATTCGCACCTTGTTACTTAACCAAGACGGGACCAGTCAGTATCACGTTGGAGGCGGAATTGTGAACGACTCGGTCGCAGAGCTTGAGTGGAACGAATGCCACTGGAAAGCCCGAATCGTGATTGACAGACCCGCTTCGGCCTAATCTTGACCGCCTTCAGATTTGTACTTCTACCGACCTGAACCACATCAGTCTGACCTATCACGACAGATATCACGCAACCACATTGAAAATGACAACGAATGCCCAACGCTTTGAATTAATCGAAACCATGCGCGCCGATTCGCAAGGGCAAATCTCGCTTCTCACAGGGCATTTACAACGTCTGCATACCTCTGCGCTGACACTGGGTTTTGACTGGCCTGGCCACAGCACCATTGAAAAAGTACTCGATGCAGCCCTCTCAACTGCAACAACTTCAACGGGTCACACAAGGGTTCGCCTACTGATGAACCCTGAGGGTCAGACTCAAATTACGACAGCGCCCTTGCCCGAACTACAAACGCGCCCTCTAGTCGGGCTGTCATCGCTCAAACTCCTTAGCCATGAATTGCTGCTTCAGCACAAAACAACTCATCGCCCTTGGTACGACCCAACGACTCAATGGCTGACTCAGCATCACGCGTTCTTTGATTTGATCTTTTTAAATGAGCGTGCTGAGCTGTGCGAGGGTAGTCGCTCAAATATCTATGTCAAACGGGGCAACGACTGGCTGACGCCGCCCTTAGCTTGCGGGTTACTAGGCGGCGTCATGCGACAACATTTATTAAAAACAGGTCGGGTGCGCGAAGCGATCTTGACCGTCACCGACTTTGAGCAGCCAGACGTTGAACTAAGGCTATCAAATGCGCTGCGTGGCTGGTTTGACGTACAACGAGCCGACTCACTCTTTCCAGGGCGCGACCTTCCATAATTCGAGCAAATCTTTTTCGCCGGCTAACAGCTCTTTTTCATAGGCATCAGGTGCCAGATAACGCACAGGGGCAAACAGAATAGCGGCCTGCTTTAAATAGGCGGGATCAAGGGCAGCCTGTGCAACGGCTGTAACGAGTTTTTCACGTACCTCAAGGGGCAAGCCTTTCGGTGCCGCTAAGCCACGCAATGAGGCGCTTTCCATACTGAAGCCCTGCTCTGCAAACGTAGAGACCTCGGGCGCCAAGTTTGTTCGCTTCAGTGACATTTGACCGATCATGCGAATGGCCGCTCCGCCTTGCATATATTGCAAAGCTTCGCCTACGTTAATCGCTCCGACCACTAGCTGCCCAGTCAGCAAGCCGGTTCGAACCTCGGCTGAACCTTTATACGGCACATGGGTCATCTTGACGCCCGCAGCGCGTTCAAAAAACAGCATCGCCAGATGATCATCTGAGCCGATACCCGTCGTGCCAACCGTCACTTTACCCGGGTTGGCTTTTGCGTAGGCCACTAAATCTTTTAAGTCTTTGAATGGGCTCGCAGTACTGACCGTAAACGCGCCCGGATCATCGACTAAGTTACCCAGCAAGTCAAAACCGCGCCAAGCATAGTTGGCCTGACGCTCGATCGGGATCGAAATTAAGTTAGGCGTGTTCAAAAAACCAATGGTATAGCCGTCAGGCGCCGCCTTGGCTATTTCAGTAAAACCGATTGCGCCGCCTGCCCCAGCCTTATTACTAACGACAATGCGCGCGTCGTTACCCAGATATTTTTGAATATAAGGCGCAATGAGGCGGGCGATTAAATCGGTACCGCCACCGGGCCCATAGGCCACGATCATTGTGATGGGTTTATCGGGGTAGCCTGCAGCACTCGCCACTGCTGTCAATCCAAACAACAGCGCGCTGCTGATCATCGCTCGTTGAACAAAGGTCTTCAGAAACTGTTTCATCGTTAACATCCAGTCTAGGTAAGTGCTACGTTTAACGTTGTTTTAATCTCGTGTTGAAGCGCTCGGCTACCGCGAACGGCCCACAAGGTTCTAACCAAACATCTTCTTGTAACGCTCAAGAAATACGGGCCAGACTTCAGGATTAGCCATGCGCGGGGCGCGCTGACCCTTGAGCATGCCATCGATCTGTTCAGCCGCCATTGAAGCGGCATTACGTCGCGCTTCGTGCGTCACGCCAGCGATATGATAGGTCGCAGTCACGTTTGGCAATGAAAGCAAAGGGTTGTCTTGTGCAGGTGGCTCAACCGACCACACATCCAAGCCAGCGCCCGACAAATGACCATCACGTAACGCCTCGTATAACGCGGTTTCGTCGTGAATACCACCGCGCGCTGTCGACATAAATACAGCGCCTTTTTTCATGGCGCGATATTGTTCAGCACCAAAATAGTTGAGCGTTTCAGGAGAACGCGGGCAATGTACGGTAATAACATCCGCTTGCGTCAGCAGCTCGTTAAAGCTCACAGGCTTTGCGCCCCGCGCCTGAATTTCTTCATTCGATAAAAATGGGTCATGACCAATGATATTCATACCAAAGGCTTTTGCGAGTTGAGCCACACGTCGACCAATATTCCCTAGCCCAACAATACCAAGCGTCAATCCGCGAATCTCGTTACCCATCAGGTCTTCACGCGTGGTGTAAGCGTTGGCGCGCATGATGCGATCGCAAGCCGTGATGCGATGTTTAACAGACAACAATAAACCCATTGCATGCTCAGCCACTGAGTCAGCATTACAACTCGATTGATTCACAACTAACACCCCATTTCGAGTGCAGGCCGCGAGATCAATTGGATCGTAGCCTGCACCCGAGGCTGAAGCACACAACAAGTTAGGGCTCTTTTTTAGCAAGTCTTCGTTGACCCACCACTGCGTTGGCACCTCATCGCGCGCGGCACAGATGTGATAGACGTGGGCATTTTTAAAGATCTCTAGCGTTTTCTTCTCGTCATCTGAATAACGACAAACGGTCAGATCAATATCAGCGACTCCTTTCAGATGCTGATCGAACACGGGGTTCAGCCAAAAATCAAAACGTACGACTTGCTTTTTCATGTTGTCTCACTTGTTGATGCTTAATTTTTTATTGAGCGCCTTCGTCTGTTACTTCAACACACCCTTCGCACGCAGAGCTTGATCCACCCACGAGCGATCGAGTGTGCCTTTGGCAATTTGTGCGAGAATATTTTTTTCTTTTTTCTCGACCGCTTCGACAAGTTTAGCCAAAGCATCAGCGCCTTCTGGGCGGATCGCAAACAGGCCGTCATAATCGCCCACGATGATATCGCCAGGGTGCACCACCATACCGTCGATCGATACCGTTACGTTGATTTCACCTGGGCCCTCTTTATAAGGACCGCGATGCGAAATTGAACGCGCGAAGACTGGAAACTTACTTTTTGCCAAGCTATCGACGTCACGAATCGGACCATCAATGACCATACCTGCCAACTTGCGACTTGCCGCAAGCGTCGACATGATTTCGCCAATAATCGCATTGCGCTGTGGCCCACCTGCATCCACCACGATCACATCGCCCGGTGCAGCCATGTCAATGGCTTTGTGCACCATCAGATTATCACCAGGCGCTGTCTTCACAGTAAAGGCGCGACCCAAGATTTTTCCGCCCTTATGAAACGGGCGCAGATCGACGGTGCCGTTGGTGCGACTCATGACATCGCTGATATTGGCCACAGCGAGCTTAGCAAAGCGTCTTAACGTCGCATCGCTGACCGTATGTTTGTGGGTATGAATAGCGAATCCAAGTTGTGACATGTCTACTCCAGAAAAATATTTTGAGTTTGTAAAAATCTAAATAATAAATACGCTGCTTGTCTAAAGCTTTCAGTGCTTACAGTTTCTAGTGCTTCCAGCTTTCAGTGCTTCCAGCTTCCAGTGCTTACAGTTTCTAGTATTGTTCAATCATTCCAATATGTTCTACACGTGGGCACGATTAAACGAATGAAAACGAAACGGCTTTCCATTCTGTTGAATGCAGGCATCTTATCGAGCTGAACGCCCGACATACAACAACGACCCGGGAGTTAACTCGCTAAGCTGGTTAATCCCCATCATCGCCATATTGCGCAACACTTCTTGCTGCAGCAGCGAAACCCCATGAGCAACCCCTTCAGGGCCGCCTACGGCTGCAGCGTAATTAAAGGGTCGTCCTAAAAACACGCTACGAGCACCCAAGGCTAGCGCCTTCATCATGTCGCTACCGCGACGTACGCCACTGTCAAGCATGACCGGGCCATCTTTAAACTGTTCAACAATCTGTGGCAACACGCGCAGTGGTGCAACCGCTCCGTCGAGTTGCCGACCGCCATGATTTGAGACAATCACACCGTCCATGCCGTATTGCCGAGCCAGCGCTGCATCACCAGGATGCAAAATCCCTTTAATCACGAGCGGACCCTTCCAGCGCTTACGAATCTCGCGTACATGATCCCAACTTAATTGCCCGCGCGCTGAAAAATCGCGCGCGACGTTCGCTGAAATGATGGGTGCACCGCGGGTGGCGAACGAATTTTCAAAGTGAGGCATCCCATGATGCCAAAGGGTTTTAAGCAGCGTGCCAAACAACCAACGCGGGTGCGTCACACCCTGCCACGCCAAGCGCAAGTTGGGTTTCAAGGGTGTTGAAAACCCTGTACGGACATTGTTCTCACGGTTAGAAGATGCTGGCGTATCCACGGTAATGACAAGCGTTTTGAAGCCGGCCGCGTCTACCCGATCGATTAACGGGGCGATGTCTTCGGTCTTGCCATGCAAGTAAGCCTGAAACCACGCATCGGGTGCGCGCTCGATGAGGTCTTCCATTTTGATCAATGATGAACCACTCATGATCATCGGAATATTGGCTTGCTTGGCGGCTTCAGCTAAGACGATATCGCCTCGATACGCCGACATGGCAGTAATGCCCATTGGGGCCATGCCAAAGGGGGCGCTGTACGTCTTACCAAAAATTTCGACCTGTTGATGACGTTTTGACACGTCAACCAGCGTGCGCGAAATAAATTCGTACTCAGCAAAAACGTCGCGATTGGCCTGCAAAGACTGACAGTCTTCACAAGCGCCTGATACATAACCAAAAATCGGGCGCGGCAGGCGCTTTTCAGCCTCGCGTTCGAAATCAGCCATCGATAAAATTTTTTCTAATGCTTTACGTTGAGTCATCTTTTTGTCGCTATTCTGTTTTTAGTGATCGTTGTGTTTTGTTCTTCATCATTCATCAGTCGGTCTGAGCAACACACACGCGTCAATACTGTCGATTCGTACACCGCTCCAGACCCGCCGAGACGATATCCTATTTGGTTCTTGACTTCTTGGGGTTACACCGATTCAGTCGCAGACGCACTCAAGATAGTATTCACTGCTTCTGCTGCGGCCGCAAATCCCATCGCTGCCGTGACAGTAACCGTTGAACCATACCCAGCGCAAGACAGTCCTTGCAAGGCCTGACCCTCTACATTTTTTTGCCATACCTCTGGCAAGCGAGTTGGCTGGTTCACCCAAAGCACCCGAACACCCATCTTGGGGACTCGTTTTAGCGCTTTCCCGGCAGCATTGGCGGCCCGCGCAAAGCGATGTTCGCGTCTTAAAATATTGCGCATCCTTCCCAGCAGAGCATCATGTGTCGCCTCAGAGAGGTCGCCTACCTGCAGCGCCAACGCGTTCGTTTTGCCGCCCGCCCCACCGCAAACTATCAAGGGTTGCCTGCGTGTGCGCGACTGCAGCACCATCGCCACTTTGGCGGCAACCTGATCGGTGCAATCGAGCACGATGCTCAGCCCAGCGGGCAGTAACTGCTCAACGTTATCAGGCGCTAGAAAATCATCAATCAGCGTCAAGTGACAAGCGGGATTGATCCCTTGAATTCTTTGCGCCATGGCAGCAATTTTTGACTGACCCAAGGTTTCAGTCAACGCATGCACCTGCCGGTTGATGTTTGATTCTGCCACGTGATCCAGATCGATCAGCGTCAACGCCCCCACTCCACTGCGAGCCAAGGCCTCGGCAGCCCAGGACCCAACACCACCAATCCCCACCACGGCAACATGCGCGTGCTGCAGCGCACCACCAGAATGTGCGCCATAAAGGCGATCGAGTCCGCCAAAACGGCGCTCGACATCAGAAGTGTGGCTCAATTGCTCTGTTACGAGGTCTTTTTGCATGATCTATCCAAAAAACCGCTTTGCGCGCTCGACAAGAGCGCGAGAGAGGAACACAATTTACCCTTAATACTGTGAGCATGTCGCCCCCCCAACCTTCGCCCCAATCACCACCGTCTGCTTTTGCCAGTGCGGGGGTTCTCTGCCTGTTGATTATGCTTGTGCATATCGCGATCTCGGGCGGGCGAGTTGCCGTTACCTTGACTGCACTTCAACTCGGGCGCTCAACGCTCGAAGTCGGGGTGCTGATCGCTGTATTTGCGCTGCTGCCGATGCTTTGCTCTGTCAAGGCCGGCCGCTTAATCGATGCGATCGGGCCCTACAAGCCAATGCGAGCTAGCGCGATCATAGTCAGTGTGGGGGTCTTAGTCCCATTTGCCTGGCAAAGCCTGCCCTCGCTGATGATCGCTGCGGTTTTAGTGGGTACAGGGCACATGACGTTTCAAATCGCGGTGCAGCGCCAAATGGGTCAAAGTGTGGGCGAAGAGCGCTTACGCAATTTTTCATGGCTATCCCTGTCAATGGCAACCTCAGGGCTAGTAGGCCCCTTGATTGCTGGCCTCTCAATCGACCACTTTGGTCACCGCACTGTGTTCGCCTTGCTCGCCTTGTCTCCAATCCTCTGCCTGATCGGGTTGACCCGCATGAGACGCTACCTGGTTGCCTCGCACATTAAAGCCTCAGCGAGCGCAGTCAAACGCAGCGTCACCGATCTGTTAGAGAGTCGGGCGCTACGCCGTGTCTTTGTCGCCAATATGCTGCTTTCAAGCGCCTGGGACACTCACGGCTTTGTCGTGCCAATCTTTGGTGTCAGTGCCGGGTTGTCCGCCACCACGATTGGGTTGGTACTGGCAACGTTTGCAAGCGCAACAATCGCGGTACGCCTTGCATTACCTTTTATCCAGCGGCATGTACGCCCCTGGCAATTGATCAACGGCGCCTTGGTTGCGGCCGGACTTAATTTTTTACTCTACCCGTTCTTTTCCCAAGTCTGGATTTTGATGTCCATGTCTTTTGCGCTGGGTCTGGCGCTGGGCTCAACCCAGCCTGGCATCTTGGCTCTACTGCAACATCATGCACCACCGGGGCGTGCGGGTGAAGCGTTTGGTTTGCGTATGGCCTTAATAAATTGCTGTCAGGTGACGTTGCCCTTGGCCTTCGGCACACTTGGCGCGGTCATGGGGGGGGTCATGCCGCTGTTTTGGATCACAGCCGCTGCGCTAGGCGCTGGCCGCTGGTTCACCCGTGACGCCGAAATGACAGACCAAAGCACACCGGCTACCCGTTCACCAATACCGCCACCTCCCGTGTGACGCTCATGCCCACACCTCACCCAGCCCCGCCACCCGCCAACACATTTGTGCGTTGGACTGAACAAGAACGTCTGGCCTCACTTGAGACCGCGCTAAAAGACTGGCTGCCTGGGCAAGATCTCTGGATTTTTGGCTACGGCTCATTAATCTGGAAACCAGAGTTTGACTTTATTGAACAACGGGCGGCCTCGTTAAACGGCTATCACCGCTCGCTGTGCCTGTGGTCGCGTATTAATCGCGGAACCCCCGAGACCCCTGGGCTGGTGTTCGGTTTAGAACAGACCGGCCGCTGCCAAGGAATGGTGTTCAAGATCCCTGCCAAGAACGTTGAGCAGACCTTTGATGCGGTCTGGAAGCGCGAAATGGGGACCGGAGCCTATCTGCCAAGTTGGCTTGCTTGCGACACATCGGCGGGTGGCGTCTCAGCCATGGCCTTTGTCATCGATCGAAATGGCCCAGCGTACGTCAAGCAACCCCCTGAGGATGACTTAGTTGAGATCATCTGTCGAGCACACGGCACATACGGATCGTGCTTCGACTACGTGACACAAACTGCCGTGTCGCTCAAAGCCGCTGGGATTTGTGACGAACAACTCGCCGCCTTAACCGAGCGCCTGATGCGCCAACGGCAATTCCAACCCGACCAACAACACCCGCAGCACACACAACACCGACAACAGCAGCAATAGACCAACAGTTACCATACAGTATTGGCAATAGCTACGCGAAAAGTTGCGCCGCAGGCCACCAATCGCCAGTAACCCCAACGGGTATCCATGCACGGCTCAGGTTGCCCACGGTACACTGAGGCTTAGGCGTACGCTGGGTGCTTTTTTTTGTACGTTGGGCGCTTTCATCGGTTTAGATTTACCTTACCTGGATTCATCATGTCGATCGCAGATCTGCGGCAAAGCTACGAAAAAGGGACTCTTCTAGAACAAGATGCCAAGGCCTCTCCATTTGAGCAGTTTGGCCTTTGGTTTGAGCAAGCGCTCGAGCAAAACGTTCCTGAGCCCACCGCAATGACCCTGGCCACAGCCGATACGCAGGGGCGCCCCTCGGC
>Ga0214200_1000627_pt1 | contig 9631 bp, 9 predicted proteins | sample TroBogEpilimnion_7_FD_153038 | JGI IMG/M metagenome (GOLD analysis project Ga0214200, IMG submission 153038) | Freshwater microbial communities from Trout Bog Lake, WI - 23OCT2008 epilimnion | ecosystem: Environmental > Aquatic > Freshwater > Lake > Epilimnion/Euphotic zone | place: Trout Bog... | reverse complement strand
CCGAGCCAAAGGAATAAAGACTAGGATCCTTTTTGATCGCGCCGATCAGCTCTTGCACCGTCGTAAAGGGTGTGCTGCTGTTCACGACCAAGATATTGGGATTTGAGATAACAAGCGTGATTGCGCTGAAGTCATCAGGCGTATAAGGGAGCTTTTTATACAGGCTGTAATTGATTGAATGAGAGCCGATATTCGCCATCATGATCGTATAGCCATCGGGTGTAGCGCGTGCCACATACTGCGAGCCTAAAATGCCACCCGCGCCTGCCTTGTTTTCAACGACAACGGTTGTGCCAAGTTCAGCGCCGAGCTTTTCACTAATAATGCGAGCTGCTTGGTCACCTGTACCGCCCGGCGCAGCACCCACAATAATGGTGATGGGCTTATCGGGCCAAGCAGCTGCACAGGGCAGAGCGAGCGCAAGCGCTAGATTGAACGCCACGAATGCGCGCGGAAAAAACGTTTTATGCAAGGTTCTCAATTTGAGCGCCGACATCACAGCAGTCTCCTAATACTGAATTTATTTTGTTTGTTATCGCTTAAGGTTAGCAGGAAATCATCAGCCAATCGCATTTCTCGCTAGACGCAACAGAGCATGATGTCCATAATAAGAGCAAAACACAAAGCGCATGCTGCATTGCGCCATAAGAATCTAAGTTAAGGAGAATAATTGTGGCAACAAAGATGGCAAAGGAAAAAAATTCTGGCTTTACAAAAGTAGGTGACATCTCGCGCCGAGCCATTATTGGCGATCAGTATGTAGATGGCATGCTGAAAGAAAAAAGTCCGTTCGATCACGAGTGGCAAGAATATTTAAATAATCAGCTTTGGGGACGTACCTGGGCGCGAGGCATTTTGAGTCACCAGCAACTTAGCCTTGTGAACTTGTCGATGCTGGCAGGCTTGGGTCGAATGGAAGAGTTTGAATTGCATTTTCGCATTGCACTGACTCGCACGAAGGTGCCGCTCATTCAATTGCGCGAAATTTTGTTACACATCGGGATGTACTGCGGAGTTCCGATCGGTCGTGATGCTTTTGCGATTGCAAGACGGGTGTTAAAAGAAGAGCGAATCGATGTCTCTCAGTTAGACGACATCCCTGTTAAGAAATCAATTGGAAAAAATAAAAAATAAAAAATAAATCTTGTTTTGGGTGGATGTCAGCCATGACGAATCTCGTACAGCAAAATAAATCTTTCACGATTTTCAAAAAGATCTGCCAACTGATGATGTGTTGCTTGGTAGCAGGGTCTTGCACGGTTTATGCTCAAGGATTTCCTGTTAAGCCGATTACATTGGTTGTGCCTTACCAGGCGGGCGGGAGCTCAGACGCTATCGCGCGCTCGATGGCCCGATTAGTTGGTAAAGATCTGGGCCAACAAGTGATTGTCGAGAACAAGGCGGGTGCCGAGGGCATGATTGGCTCGCTAGATGTGATGAAGTCGGCGCCTGATGGTTATCGAATTCTCTTTGGTGGTGCGGGTTCGATGATCGTTGTTCCTGCGCTCAGGCGGACGCCACCCTTTGATCCAGGCACTCAATTTACACCTCTTGCGGGTACGATTGATTTTTCGTTTTTTTTATATGTGCATCCCGATTTGCCAGTCAAAAATTTGCAGGAGTTTGTCAACTACGCGCGCGCGAACCCAGGTCAAATTAATTATGCAACTGGCAATAACCAGGGGCTACTCACCTTTGCTTATTTGAAAAAAAGTTTAAATCTTGATGTTGTGCAGGTGGCCTACAAGGGTGAAACCGCTGCCACGGCTGACTTGTTGTCGGGGCGGGTGCAGGCAATGTTTGCAACAACAGCCCCCTTGATGCACGCTAAAGAAGGTCGGCTTAAGGTGTTGGTGACGACGTTGCCCCAACGTACGCCCTTATTGCCTGAAGTTTCGACAATGAAAGAAAGCGGCTTCCCGGAGTTTCCGTTTTCACCGGCGGGCGGTTGGCTTGGTATTTTCGGACCTGCAGACATGAACCCAGAAGCCATTAAGGTGTTGCACCAGTCTTTTGGTAAAGCCCTCGTGACTGCAGAGGTGCAACAACAGCTTGCGCAAGCGGGGCTATCTTACAACCCGATGGGTTTTGAACAGATGGGCACCTTTGTGAAAACTCAACGTGATCAGTTTCGGTTTTTGATTCGCGATCTTGGTATCCCGTTGGTTGATTAGAATCATTGCAAAAATCATCCCTTTAAAAAGAGTCAGTCTTTCATGTCGCAATTCGCTTCCCAACAGTACCCATTTTTATTATCCCCAATTAAGGTCGGCGCGCATACGTTACCAAACCGCGTCATCATGGGGTCGCTGCATACACGTCTTGAAAATGAGCCCGATGGTGTGCACCGCTTAGCTGAGTTTTATGCAGCACGCGCTCGTGGTGGCGTGGGTCTGGTTGTCACTGGCGGTGTGTCGCCTAATTTTGAGGGGCGTGTTGAGCAGGGGGCCTGGGTGCTTGATTCTCTACAGGCGCTCGAGCAACACATCCCCATTGTGCAGGCTGTTCATGCAGCGGGTGCCAAGATTGCCTTACAAATTCTCCATACAGGCATTTATGCCAAGCACGATGAGATTATTGGACCGAGTGCGCTTCGTTCGGTCATTAACCCGCGCCAGCCACGCGCGTTTACTGTCGAACAGATTGAGCAGACTATTGAAGATTTTGTGAACTGTGCGGTACTTGCCCAGCAGGCAGGCTATGACGGTATTGAGGTGATGGGCTCTGAGGGCTACCTCATGACTCAGTTCACCGCCCTGCGCACCAATAAGCGCGACGATGAATGGGGTGGTTCGCTTGAAAACCGAATTCGTTTCCCTGTCGAGGTTGTGCGACGCACACGAGAGCGTGTCGGTCCTGAGCTTTTGATTATGTATCGCATTTCGGCGATCGATTTAGTTGAAGGCGGTTTAACGGGCGATGAAATCGATCAACTTGCCCAAGCGCTTGAGCGAGTCGGTGCGGATGTTCTTAACACAGGAATTGGTTGGCATGAGTCAGTTGTGCCGACGATCGCGACCAGTGTTCCGCGTGCTGCCTTTGCGTTCGCAGCGGCACGCCTCAAAAAGGTGGTGTCGATCCCGGTCGTCGCCTCAAATCGTATCAACATGCCCTCGATTGCTGAAGAGATTTTGCAGCAAGGGCAGGCAGATTTAGTTTCGCTTGCGCGAGCGTTTCTGGCCGATCCAGATTTTGTCGTGAAAGCTGCCACAGGACGTACGGATGAAATCAATACTTGCATCGGTTGTAATCAGGCCTGTTTAGATCACATATTTACTGACCGGATTGCGTCATGCCTCGTCAACCCTCAGGCGTGTCACGAGACCGAGTTTGCCGTTGCGCTCCCACTTAAAAAATTGAAGGTAGCGGTTGTTGGTGCCGGGCCCGCCGGCTTAGCCTGTGCGATTACCGCAGCCGAGCGTGGTCATCATGTGCAGTTGTTTGAGGGGAGCGGTGAGGTAGGTGGGCAGCTGAATTTGGCTCGGCGTATTCCTGGAAAGGAACAAGAGTTTGCTGAGCTTGTGCGTTATTTCAATAAGCGGTTGATCACCACTGGGGTACAAGTGCATCTTGAGCAGCGTGTCGATGCAGCTTTTTTACAGACCCAAGGCTTTGACAAAATAGTGATCGCTACGGGGATTAAACCTCGTCTACCGATCATCGAAGGCATTGAACACGCCAAGGTGGTCAGCTATACCGATGTGATCTTAGGGCGCGTTCAGGTCGGAGAGCGCGTTGCGATCATCGGTACTGGTGGCATCGCTCACGACGTTGCAGAGATGTTAACGACTGTGCAGGCATCGCCGCAAACCGTACAAGTATTTTTGAGTCAATGGGGCGTTGATCCAAGTATTCAATCTGCGGGTGGTTTGCAAACGCCCGTTTCTGAGCGCGCGAAACGCAATGTCGTGATGCTGCAGCGGGGTACCAAAAAGCCGGGCGCGCGTTTAGGCAAAAGTACAGGATGGATACATCGTACCAAGCTGACGAAACGTGGTGTCACTGCGGTGTCAGGTTGTACTTATGAAAAAATTGACGAACAAGGTGTGCACTACAGCACCAACGGTGAATCGCACGTGTTGGCTGTGGATACGATTGTATTGTGCGCCGGTCAAGAATCTGAGCAAGATTTAGCCAACAGATTAAACGGAAAAATCTCGTCTTTAAATTTGATAGGTGGCGCGCGAGTCGCAACAGAATTGGATGCGATGCGTGCAATTGATGAGGGTACACGTCTGGCGTATGCGTGGTAGCCGATCTAAAGCGGAGTCACGAAGGTTTGATAAATTTTCTTTTGGCTAAGGGAGATGAGTCAAATGCGACGAGCAAGTTTTTTCTTGTATCAGGTCTTAGGTTGGTCGAGACCGCTCGAGCCCGTCAATCAAAAAAAACGCCCCGAGGACGGGGCGTTTTCTAAGACAGAACCGTGCAAGCAAATATTAGGCAGCAACGATTTCAGCGTCAGCCGTCTTCTTGCTGATGTTCACATGATCCCACAGGTTTTTGCCTGATACTGACTTTGAAAACGAGTCGGCAACGACCAATAAAACGGTCCAGGGAGCCAAGAACGCAGCGGCAGCAGCGCCAGCAGCAACGTGAGCAGCACCATTGACTAGATTACCGTCCAGCAACAAGCTAGCGCCCGGTAACATTGTTTCACCAACTAACTTAACGCCATTATTGATTACGTCTGACATGCTTTTCTCCAGAGATGATTGACGCCTAACATTGATTGAGAGGGCCCTCTCACAAAATTTTCAATCTAAGCGCAGAACAAGTTTTACTATAAAAAGTTGTAATAGTCTGCAAATCGTTGCTGAAAAACAGAATTTGCGAGGATTTGCAAAAAAATAGTGCACAAAAACTGAAATTACGGTACTAGCACAACTATATATTAAACCGAGTTTCAGTAACGAGATGCGTTAGTTTTCGTAAGCAGACTCGCCGTGCGAAGTAATATCCAAGCCCTCGCGCTCTTGATCTTCAGGCACACGCAAACCAAATACGAGATCTGCAATCTTGAAGGCAATGTAAGCAACGACCCCTGACCAAGCTAGTGTCACTAAGACACTTTGGCCTTGAATCAAGAACTGATCCACGATTGAGTAGTCCGGAGCAGCAGCGTTGGTGACGTAGTCATAGATGCCGGTGCCACCCAGTTTAGGTGCTGCAAACACTGCGGTTAACAAGGCACCTAAAATCCCTCCAACGCCGTGAATACCAAACACGTCCAAGCTGTCATCTGAACCTAGCAATTTCTTCAGGCCGCTAACACCCCAGATGCACAGAAATCCAGCCAAGGCTCCAATCACCAGAGCGCCCATGGGACCCACAAAACCCGCGGCGGGAGTAACAGCAACTAGGCCTGCGACGCAACCAGACGCCGCACCCAACAATGAAGGCTTGCCACGTAAGAGCCACTCTGCAAAAGTCCAGGCCAGCACGGCTGCCGCAGTTGCAAGCAAGGTATTGGCAAAGGCTAAAGCAGCAGTGCCGTTTGCTTCAAGCGCTGAACCGGCGTTAAAGCCAAACCAACCGAACCACAGAAGCGCTGCACCAGTCATGACATGCACCATGTTGTGCGGCTTCATGGATTCTTTGCCAAAGCCCAAACGCTTACCGATCACAAACGAGCCAACCAAACCTGCGATTGCGGCATTGATGTGAACAACGGTGCCGCCTGCAAAGTCGAGTACGCCTTTTTGAAACAACCAGCCAGCTTTGGCAGTCATGGCTTCAAGCGAGGCGGCATCTTTGACGTCGTCTGGGCCGGGCCAAAACCAGACCATGTGGGCGATAGGCAGGTAGGCAAAGGTGAACCACAGCACCATGAATAACAGGATGGCTGAGAACTTTGCACGCTCTGCGAAAGCGCCAATGATCAGGCAGCAGGTGATGGTTGCGAACACACCTTGGAAGACCATGAATACGTACTCGGGGATTGCAACACCTTTACTGAAGGTTGCTGCGACCACGTCAGGGTTAAGCCCTGCCAAAAACAGCCGATCAAATTTTCCGATAAAAGCGCTGCCCTCAGTGAAGGCCAGACTGTAGCCGTAAATTGACCACAGTACGATCACTAGTGAGAACACGACCGTACACTGCATCAAGATCGACAAAACGTTTTTACTACGAGTCAGACCACCGTAAAAAAGCGCCAAGCCTGGCAAAGTCATTAAGAGTACCAGGGCTGTACTGATCAACATCCAGGCGGTATCGCCCTTGTTTGGCACAACCGCTGCGGGCGCGGCGGCGGGTGCCGCTGCAGCCGCTGCAGGTGCTGCAGCCGTTGCGGCTGGCTTAGCGTCTTGCCCGTAGGCTGGACTTGTTGAGGCAAGTCCAGCGATGCCCATCACGGCAGCCAAGAGGCCTGTTGCTAAAAGTTTATTTAACCAATTTGACACAATACACCTCGTCTTTAAAGTGCCGACGCGCCGGTTTCACCGGTGCGAATGCGAATGACATGATCGATAGGAGTCACGAATATTTTTCCGTCTCCAATCTTTCCCGTACGAGCAGCTTTCTCGATTGCTTCCAATGCCTGATCCAAAAGCTCGTCGGATACGGCGGCTTCTAGTTTGATCTTAGGCAGAAAGTCAACGACATATTCTGCACCGCGATAAAGCTCTGTATGACCTTTTTGACGACCGAAACCTTTGACTTCGGTCACGGTGACACCCGAGATGCCAACGGCGGTGAGAGCAGTGCGCACTTCGTCCAGCTTGAAGTGTTTGATGATAGCTGTGATCAATTTCACGGCAGTCCCCTTAACAATTAAAAGGTTTTAGTTAGAGTCGCTAAGACCGTATCGCCGCCCAAGGCTTTACCTTGAGAGTTGATGTAGGCGCCAGTTTTTGCATTCGTACCGATGTAGGCGATTGCCAGAGTCAAGCCGCTACCAAAGTCTTTGGTGACGCCTAGTTTCCAGTCGGTATATGAATAGAGGCTGCTGTTCGAAACGCTAGAGCCACCCGCGGTGCCTGCGACGTATTGGTAGCCAGCGTGCCCATTAAGAGATAAGCCCCAGACGCCCGTGTCGTAGTTCGCAGTTAAATCTGTGTAGTTTGATCCTGAGCTATTCGAGAAACCAAACAGTGTCGTCACAGCGTACGAAAACTTCAGATAACCCGTGACTGAGTCAAACGTAAAATTTTGAGCTGCGTAAAGTTCAGTCGTGTTGGGGTTAGTCGTAAAGCCGGTCGTGCCAGAGGTTGGGTAGTAGTACTGCAGAACTCCAACGTCTGCAGTAAAGCCCTTCGACCATTCATGTTTGTAACCAGCGTAAAAATCCATTTCAATCGGTGCTGAGGCGCTTTTGCCCGAGGCTGACGCAGAGTCTGAAATCCAGCTGATCGAGGAGTTCCAGTTGCCGATATAAAAGCCGCTGGGGTGGGCGTAATCAAAACCACCTTGAATCGCTGGCTGCAGATTCGATTGAGAGATTCCGCGATAGCGGTAGTCGCTGGTCAGCGACACGTTTGCCGTAAGTGGGCCAGGATCGGCTGCTGCGGGCTCTGCCGCAGGCGCTGTGGGAGCTGCGGTTTGCGCAACTGCAGTGTTGCTCAGACCGAGGCAAGAAAACAACCCGGCGGCGAGTGAAGAGGCGACTGCTTTACGGCTGATATACATCTCGAACTCCCTTGTATCATGTAACAGGTTTGCATGACTAAGCAAGATGCATGCCAGTTGTTATTGAGAAAGTCTAGACGAGTAAAGTGGACAATTCCGCTATTTCTTTGAATAGCAGTCACGAAACTGTCATTTAAAGGCGCTGAAGCGATCCGCAAAAAATAATATGCTCAGGTTGAATTGCACCATATTTGTGCAAATGCACTAGTATGGTGCAATAAGCTTGTCTGTTTACAGTGGGGTGTATCAGTCAAGCGTCATATTGCTAGTCCGGATAATTTTTGCCAAACGTTCGGCTTCGGCACTCAGGCGGGCAAAATAGGCCGCGCCTTCCTCCTGCATCGGAATAAAGCCCAAGTCACTAAAACGTTTTTGAACCTCGGGCGATTTCATGATCGTTTGTGTCACCGCACGCAGTTTGCCTGCGATAGGCTCAGGTGTGCTGATCGGTACGGCAATTCCGATCGAGCCGCCATAAGAGAAATCTTTGAAACCAAGCTCCTCCATCGAGGGCACCTTTGGCAAGAGTGGCGAGCGTTGGGGGGTCGTAACAGCCAGGGCCCGTAGACGTCCGGACCGAATGAATGGGCTGGCGTTTGCAACCGTGTCAACAAAGAGATCGACACGCCCCGCATACAACTCGATCAAAGCCGGGCCACTACCCTTAAACGGTACGTGACTGATCGACAGATTGGCAGCATTTTTTAAGGCTTCGTTAGCCATGAAGGAGGTCGAGGTGCCACCAAAATTTGCAAAATTCAGTGTGTTTGGCTTGTTTTTGGCGTGTGCAATTAACTCTTGCATTGTGTGAAAAGGAGAGGCGCTTGAGACTACAAAAATGCCAGGTGACAATACAAGGAGTCCGATGGGTTGAAAATCACGTTGCCACACGTAACTCAGCTTGTCTCCCATAATGGTAGGGGCAATCGTAAACTCAGTGCCAGTCACCTGATACAAGGTGTAGCCATCAGGCGTCGCCTTAGCCGCAATCGCCGCTGCGATGGTGGCGCTTCCACCAGGCTTATTTTCAACAACCACCGGCTGTGAAAGTTGCTCAGAATATTTAGAGGCAATGAAGCGCGCAACGGTATCTCCGGCGCCACCAGGTGGGTAGCCTACGATCAATCGCAGGGGTCTGTTCGGGTAGTCTTGTGCCCACGCACAGCCAAGTGCGTCAAAGCCTAGAACAACGAACGCAAGTGCACAAAGAAGATGTCGCATGGTGATTGTCTCTTATGGATGTTTGAGTGCAACCCTTTGATTATGCCTAAAAAAAGTAGGCATGCCCTGTTTGAGGGGCTCATGTCCACGCCCGCAGTACCCATGCTAATCTTGTCTCCGCAGCTTTCCGTCTCACTTATTCACAGCGAACACCATGGCGTTAGTCGAGTCTTCAATGAGCAAATCCGATGGCGCTGCGAAGGGTCTTTCGGTGATCACGCTCAATGGCGTTGCCAAGCGTTTTGACTCAGGGCTGCTTGCCTTGGATGAGGTCTCATTACAGATTGCACGTGGCGAGTTCGTCACGTTGTTGGGGCCGTCGGGTTGCGGAAAAAGCACAGTGCTCAAGTTGGTCGCCGGTTTGGTAATGCCAAGCAAAGGCACTGTCGTTTCGCCAGCACAAACAGACCAAACAGGGCGCTCGACGGCCTTTGTATTTCAAGAGCCTACCCTGCTGCCATGGTCGACGGTCGCTGACAACGTCTGGTTGCCGTTGCGTCTGCAAGGCCAATCGCGGTCAGCAGCGCAGTCGGTCATCACTCGTGTGCTCGAACAAGTCGGGCTTGGTGAGTTTCATCAGAGCTATCCGGCGCAATTGTCCGGTGGTATGAAAATGCGTGTTTCTATTGCGCGCGCCTTGGTCTCGCAGCCAGAAGTTTTGCTGATGGATGAGCCCTTTGCCGCGCTGGACGATATCACTCGTCAGCGCTTAAACGCCGATTTATTGACCTGGTGGGAGGGCCGTTCGTTGGCGGCGATCTTTGTCACGCATAACGTGGCT
>Ga0214200_1000616_pt1 | contig 9721 bp, 7 predicted proteins | sample TroBogEpilimnion_7_FD_153038 | JGI IMG/M metagenome (GOLD analysis project Ga0214200, IMG submission 153038) | Freshwater microbial communities from Trout Bog Lake, WI - 23OCT2008 epilimnion | ecosystem: Environmental > Aquatic > Freshwater > Lake > Epilimnion/Euphotic zone | place: Trout Bog... | reverse complement strand
TTAACGGTTGGTGTTGTCTGGCTGCTCAAAATCCCTGGTCTCATGCTAGTAGGCGGCCTCGGGCTACTTTGGATTGCCTGCAAGTTGATCTTGGACACCGGCGAAGACAAACAGCACGACATTCGCATCACAACGTTTTGGGGTGCGATGAAAACCATTGTCGTGGCCGACGCCTTAATGGGCATTGACAACGTGCTAGGTGTTGCCGGTGCAGCACAAGGCTCCTTTGACCTCGTCGTCCTTGGCTTACTGATCAGCGTGCCGATCGTCGTGCTTGGTAGCACCCTCGTGCTCAAAATGGTTGAGCGTTGGCCTTTCATTATTACCGTCGGCGCTGCGGTTCTCGCCTTCACAGCCGCCAAAATGATGACCGACGAAGCACTGCTTGATCCAATCTTTGACGGCACTGCACGTATCCACGAGATCGCGCGCTGGGCAACTTATATCGTCGCAATCACGCTCGTGCTGATCGTCAGTAAATACGCAGCACGCAAACCAAGTACCCACAGCAACACACTCTCTTCTACAACACTTGCCAATCAAAAAATCCAGGAGGCTGTCAAATGGAAACTCTGATCGTTTACCTGAATGATTCTGAATATGCACGTCATCAACTCGCTACGTTGATCACTGCGGAACAGCCAACAAGATGCGTGCTTGTGGGCTGCCCTCCCAAACTGAACCGTCATATTTCAAAATGGATTTCAGGCAGTGCGCGTAAAAAATGGCAAACACAGTGGGCAGACGATAGGTGTTCTGAAATCACTAAAAGCTTCATCACTGAGGGACACCAATTTGTTCATCGGGTCGCCTTTGGCACCTTGACCAATGTCACCAAGCAGCTCCAGGGTGAATTTTTTGGTGCACGTGTACTCGATGCTCGCAGACCACAACTAGCCCAGGTCCCAGAACCCCTGAGTAAAGGTCAACAGGCTCAGCCTGATCTGGCATCCAGGGCGATGGGGGTCGCCGCCACAACCGCGATTTTGGTCCTGACGGCCGATTAACGTTTTTTTAGCATTCACCAATAACCCTTCGCACCCGCGAAGGTAAGAATTTCAATTTCCATATATGATTGACAGGCTCAGGCTCTCTTTGAGGGCCTGAGCCTTTGTTCGGCCTGTATTCTGGATTGATCGGCGCGTTGGGTCGATCCGAGCCACCGGTCGTTCTGATTTTTCATCCTACCAAATGAACGGCGGGATACACACCTGATACATGATAAAAATGACAGAGACAACTCAAACCAGCGCTCCAGGCCCCTTTGCCGGACTCACCGTCATCGAACTCGGCCACAGCGTCGCAGCCCCGTTTGCCGGCCAAATCCTAAGTGAACTGGGCGCCCGGGTGATTAAAATTGAAAAAGCCGACGGCGATGATGCACGCCGCTGGGGCCCCCCTTTCTGGGAGGGAGCCTCAGCCTTTTTCCAGTCTTTGAACCGAAACAAGCAATCCGTGGTCTGCGAACTACGCGATCCACAACAAATCACCGCGCTCAAAGACTTTATCTGCACCGAAGCTGACATCGTTATCCAAAACCTACGCCCAGGTCATGTCGAGCAATTGGGGCTCGATGGTAAAAGCTTGCTCGCCAGACAGCCACGCTTGATTTACTGCAGCCTCGGTGCCTTTGGCCGCGAGGGGCCTCTTAAAACTCGTCCGGGCTACGACCCGCTGATGCAGGCATTTGGCGGCATCATGAGCACGACCGGCGAACCCGGTCGCCCTGCCGTGCGTGTGGGCGCCTCGATCGTTGACATGGGCACCGGCATGTGGGGCATCATTGGGATCCTCACCGCACTCTATGAGCGTCAAGTCTCAGGAGTCGGTCGCGTCATTGATGTTTCTCTCTTTGAAACCGCCACGAGCTGGGTGTCCTTGCTTGCATCGCAATACTTGGCGTCCGGCCAATTAGCCGGCAAGCAAGGCTCGGGTGCCCCAGGCATCGTGCCCTACAAGGGTTACCTCACTAGCGATGGCGAAATCGTGATTGCTGCAGGCAGCGATAGCTTATTTAAATCACTCGCAAAAGTTCTGGGGCGCCCCGAGTGGCTTGAAGATTCTCGCTTTGTCGACAACCCCAAACGAGTCGACAATCAAACTGAACTCTATGGAATGATCGAAGCGATTGTGGCCACGCAAACGACTGCACATTGGACTGCTCTGCTAGAGGCCGCTGGTGTGCCCTGCGCTCCGGTCAATGACTTGGCTCAAATGCTTGCCCATCCGCAAACCGAAGCGCTCGGCTTGGTGCAAGACGTACCGGGCACCGGCATGCGGTTTCTTGGTCTGCCAATCAGCTTCAATGGCGTACGCCCCAAACCCATTGCACCGCCGCCAAAACTTGGTGAACACACAGAACTGTTACTAAAAAGGAAAACTCCATGACCGCCTTACCAAGCTACGAAACGATCGCCACAGAAGTGATCGGCGCGCATGTTTTAAAAGTCACGATCAATCGCCCGCAAGTCGGCAATGCCGTCAATACCCAGATGGGTCACGACATGCTTGATCTCTGGAACCGTCTCACGGCTGATGCTGGCGATATTCGCTGCGTCGTGCTGACCGGCGCTGGCGAAAAAATATTTTGTGCTGGCGGCGATCTGAAAGAGCGCAACGGTATGACCAAAAAACAATGGACACTGCAGCACGAATTGTTTGAACGCATGTACTGGACGCTTGTTGATTTGCCCGTACCCGTGATTGCAGCGGTCAACGGACATGCCTATGCCGGTGGTCTTGAAATGGCCTTGTCTTGCGATTTCATTTATGCCAGCAACGCGGCGCGTTTTGCGCTAACAGAAGTCACCTTAGGCATCATGCCAGGTGCTGGCGGCACGCAAAATCTGCCTCGCGCAATTGGTGAGCGCCGCGCCAAAGAAATCCTCATGACGGGCAAACCTTTCAATGCTCAGCAGGCAAACGAGTATGGCTTGGTCAATGCCGTCCTTGAGCCGGCCGACGTGTTGCCTCGCGCGCTTGAAACGGCCGAAGCGATTGCTAGCAACGCACCACTGTCGGTTCGTCAAATCAAAAAATCAGTTCGCTACGGTGGTCAAATGGAATTGCGTACCGCGTTCAGATTCGAGATTGAGGCCTATAACCATTTGATCGGCACCGAAGATCGCATGGAGGGTATCGCAGCCTTTAATGAAAAACGCAAAGCAAATTTTAAAGGATGCTAAGCGAACACCGCGCTGCCCGGTCGACCCAATTTGCGAGCAAGCGTCGCGAATCGGCTGCGCAGCGCACCACGTCCGATAAAGCCAAACGTGCGCGACTGTGCGACAGCAACCTCACGCCATAGCGACTAAGACGCCCCACAGTTCAGTCAATAATAATTTTGATACGGAGCAAGCAACATGACTCAAACAACTCACTCTCTGACGATCGACACCGGCTTGGATTACCCCGAGATTCGCGAAGGCGTTAAACGCGTTTGTGCAGATTTTCCGGGTTCTTACTGGCGTGGTCTTGAAGAGAAACTCGCCTACCCCACAGAGTTTGTACAAGCGCTGACCGCCTCGGGTTACTTGGGAGCCCTGATCCCCGAAGAGTACGGTGGCAGCGGTATGCCTTTGCGTGCGGCAATGGTGATTTTGGAAACGATTCACGAGTCGGGTTGCAATGCAGGAGCCTGCCACGCTCAGATGTACACCATGGGTACCGTGATGCGTCACGGCAGCGAGGCGCAAAAGAAAAAATACCTGCCCGATATCGCCGCCGGCAAGGTACGTTTACAAGCCTTCGGCGTCACAGAGCCCACCACCGGCACTGACACCACCAAGCTCAAAACTCGCGCAGAACGCCAGGGCGATCACTATGTGATCAACGGTCAAAAGGTTTGGACGTCGCGTGCACTTCACTCTGACTTGATGCTGTTGTTGGCACGCACCACACCCGTTGATCAATGCAAAAAGAAAAGCGATGGCCTGTCAGTATTTTTGTTAGATATTCGCGACGGTTTGGGCAAAGGGCTTGAGATTCGTCCACTAAAAGCGATGATCAATCACCACGCCACTGAAGTATTTTTTGATAATTTAAAGATCCCTGCCGATTGCCTGATTGGAGAAGAAGGCAAAGGCTTTAAATATATTCTTGACGGCATGAATGCCGAACGTATTTTGGTGTCTGCTGAAGCAATTGGCGATGCGCGCTGGTTTACCAAAACAGCCGTTGCTTACGTCAACGAGCGACGGGTCTTTGATCGCCCGATTGGTCAAAACCAGGCCGTGCAGTTTCCGATTGCGCGCGCGCATGCCGAGACGGACGCAGCTGATTTAGTCTTACGTCGCGCTGCCGCCCTCTTTGATGCGGGCTTACCTTGCGGCGATGATGCCAACATGGGTAAGTTACTCGCCTCGGATGCCACGTGGCACGCGGCAGAGGCCTGTCTGCAATGCCATGGCGGTTTTGGCTATGCCAAAGAGTACGACGTCGAGCGCAAATGGCGTGAGACCCGTCTATTCCAGATCGCCCCCATCTCAACCAACTTAGTGCTTTCGTATATCGGCGAGCACATGTTAGGTATGCCGCGTTCATTTTAAATAAATAATCACAACATCGAGACAAACATGACTGGATTAACCCAAGCCCTCGCCGCTTTTGTATCAAAGCCAACATTTGGCAACAATGAACAAGGCGCACTCGCCGTAGCCAAAACCGGTTTTATGGACACTATCGCCACGATGATGGCTGGCCATAACGAACCTGTCGTCAACATCGTGCGCCAGTTTTTTGCGAACACGACAACGCCGGCGGAGGCGCCCGTACCGTTTCTTGGCACGATGCACCCTTCGGCTCAGGCGGCGTTCATCACCGCAGTCGCTGGCCATGCACTTGACTACGATGATGTCGCATTATCAGGCCATCCCAGCACAGCGTTGGTGCCCGCAATCCTAGCAGAGGGCTATGTGCTCAACAGCTCGGGCCTTGACGCGCTACGCGCCTACATCGTTGGTTATGAAGTATGGGCCGAACTCGTCAGCCGCGAGACCGACCAGTATCACTTGAAAGGCTGGCATCCAACAGGCGTCTTTGGTGCAGTCGGTGCAGCCGCCGCAGTGGCTTACTTACGTCGTTTAAATGAAGCTGACACGCTTCAAGCGCTGGCGATTTCCGCCAGTCTGGCCAGCGGTCTGGTTGCTAACTTTGGCACCATGACCAAACCTTTTCACGCTGGTCGCGCTGCTGCACACGGTATCGAGGCCGTGCGTTTGTCGATGCTTGGCATGACCTCAGCCGCCGATGTGTTTGAACATCCTGCCGGTTATCTGAATGCATTATCAAAAGCAGGACGTGTAGATCGCACTCGCCCTGCAGACACGCTAGGAAAAACCTTGCGCATTTTAGAAACAGGGCTCTCGATCAAACGCTACCCTGTTTGCTACTCGGCGCACCGCACGATCGATGGCGTTTTGAAAATCGCTGAAGCTGAAAATCTTAAAGCAGCTGAAATCAAAAAGGTTCACATCACCACCGGCATCGCGCAAGCCTCGATGCTAAGAAACCATCACCCTGTGACTGGACTCGAAGCAAAGTTTAGTGCTGAGTTCGCAGTAGCTTCAGCGATCGTTGCGCGAGAAGTCGGACTTGCACAGCTGACTGATTCGTTTGCGACGCGCTCGGATGTTTCGGGCTTGTACAGCAAAGTGTCGATCGAGACCGTAGATACAGTGTGCCCTCTCGACCCAGCCTTTGCGTTCACCGATCGCGTCACAATTGAAACGAACGATGGTCGCAAGTTTGACTCGGGCGATATCCGCTTTCCGCTAGGCAACGCCTTGAATCCAATTGATGCCGCTGGTCTCAAACGCAAATTTTTGGATTGCCTTGAAACCGGCAAGGTTGCAAACAGTTCAATCAAAGGAGCCGATGCTGGTCTGTATGATCGGATTGCAACGTTAGAGGCTTTACCGAGCCTTAGACAGCTTTTTATATAACCGCCGTGCAGCCGTTGCCTCACCACCGAGGCTGCGGCTGATGGCTGCATACAGGCCATTTCCCCAACATGAGTTACAGCGTCGTTTGGTTTAAACGTGATCTGCGGGTAAATGATCACGCGGCGCTGACTCAGGCGCTTTGTCAGGGCCCAGTGCTCTGCCTGTACATCGTCGAACCCTCTTTGTGGCGCAGCGCAGATGCTGCGACTCAGCACTATCACTTTTTGCTCGAAAGCCTGCGTGACTTGTATCTTGAGCTCAAGCGACGTGGAGGTCTGTTGCAGGTTGTATCAGGCGAAGCGGTTGAGGTCTTTGATAGACTTTACGCACTCAAACCCTTTCATAGCCTGTATTCGCACCAAGAAACTGGTAATGCATTGTCGTATACGCGCGATCGCAACGTAGCGCGCTGGTGTCGCACGCACGCGATCCCCTGGCGGCAAAGTCAACACTTTGGTGTCACTCGCGGCTTAAAGGATCGCGACCTCTGGAAAGATCTTTGGGATCAGCACGTTGGGCAACCTTGTCTGCCCGCGCCCACCTCGATCACTTGCGTTACCCTGCCTTGGTCTGAGCCTGCGCTACCCACCGCCGCAGCACTGGGCTTGGACGTCGCTGAACCTGCCCACAGACAGCGCGGTGGTCGCACACTGGCACAACAGGTGCTCAATAGTTTTTTAAATGACCGCAGTCAACAATACCGCGGCGGGATTTCGTCGCCACTCTCGGCACCCACCGCCTGTTCACGCCTGTCGGCGTATCTGACCTTTGGCTGTCTGAGCCTGCGTGAAGTCGTGCAAGCCACGGCCCAGCACTTGCAGACGTTAAGCCCTGCGCAGGCTTGGCATAAAAAGGGATTAACGGCTTTTGTGAGCCGACTGTACTGGCACTGTCACTTTATTCAAAAACTTGAGAGTGAACCCGAGATTGAATTTGAAAATATGCACCGGGGCTACGATGGGCTACGTGAAAACGACTGGAATCCCGCCCATTTTGAAGCACTGAAAGCAGGTCAAACAGGTTGGCCCTTGGTTGACGCCTGTGTCGCGATGCTGCGCGAGACAGGGTGGTTAAATTTTAGAATGCGCGCAATGTTGGTGTCGACTGCGGCCTACCCACTTTGGCTAGACTGGCGCCCGGTTGGGCATTGGCTGGCACGCCAGTTCTTGGATTACGAACCAGGCATTCACTGGAGTCAGTTGCAGATGCAATCAGGCACCACGGGGATCAATATCCCCCGCATCTACAACCCAATTAAACAAGCTCAAGATCACGACACCAAAGGGGTGTTTGTCAGGCGCTGGCTACCGGCGATGCGGCGTGTGCCCGAGACCTGGCTGCTTGAGCCTTGGAAGATGCCTCACTCGCTGCAAGTGCAACACAACGTCTATGTCGGTAAAGACTTAAGCGTACCGATCGTTGAACTTGAGGCAAGCACGCGAGCGGCAAAACAAAAGCTTTATGCCCTCAGAGCCCAAGCCCAAGTGCGTGCTGCCAAGCGGGAGGTGGTACAAAAGCATGGCTCACGCAAACATTTGACATCCATCAAACAAAAGCCCGTCGCAGCCCCCGCAAATCAACAGCAAACTCTAGACTTCTGATGTCAAACGACTCTTCGATGCGGGGTGTCAGCAAACAGAACCTGCCCAGTAAAACTTGTCTGGTCTGTTTGCGTCCGTTTACTTGGCGCAAAAAGTGGGAGCGCGACTGGGACAACGTCAAATATTGTTCAGAGCGCTGCCGGCGCACAGCAACCGGAAAGAAATCATGACAGCAATCTATTGGTTTCGAAACGATTTACGTCTGGTTGACCAACCGTCCTTTAAGAATGCCTGCACACAGGCCACTCGACTCTTGCCGGTCTTTATTCATGACCTTGATCAGGTTGCACCCACACGTTGGGGCTTTGAGCGCCTAGGGCCACACAGAAAACTCGCACTGCGCTCGGCGCTGCATGTGCTCAAGCTGCAACTGCGTGAACAACAGAGCGATTTACTCGAGTATAGGGGCGAGCCCTGTCAAACGCTGATCGCCCTGGCCAAACAAGTAGGTGCCGATACGATTTTTTGTGAAGAAATTGCTGCGCCCGAAGAACAACAACAAGTGATTAGCCTCAGGCAGGCAGGCTTGACTGTGAACACTCTTTGGCACTCGAGCCTGCTGGCACCGCAAGACTTGCCCTTTGAAGTCGAGCAGCTTCCGTTGGTCTTTACCGAGTTTAGGGTAGCCGTTGAAAAAGCGAAGGTGCGTGTGCGGCCACCTGAAGCTGCGCCAGCAACTGTGCCACCGCTTCCTGACGCACTCGTCTACAACAAACCGCTAGACGACCTAGCAGCTCCTTTGCCCTTTGAGGCGCTTGGTTCTCCTGGTTCTCCTGGTTCGCTTGGTTCTCCTGGTTCGCTTGGGTCAACTCGGTCTCTCATCCAACCTGACGCGCGCAGCTCACTGACTTTTTCAACTGCGCAAGATTTTGCTGGCACGCTGGGGGGGCTTAGACACACCCAACAATATTTCGAGCGCAAACTGGCACACACCTATAAAGCCACCCGTAACCAGTTATCAGGTTTAGACTATTCGACGAAGTTTTCAGTCTGGCTGGCTTCGGGCGCGCTTTCGGCCAGAATGCTCTACAAACAGTTGCAAGACTTCGAGGCCGAGTACGGAGCCAATGACGGAAGTTATTGGATTTGGTTTGAATTACTCTGGCGCGATTATTTTAGATTTTTACATCTGCGATTTGGTGCTCAACTTTATCGGCGTTCAGGCCTACGCCCGACAACACCGTTGGATCAAAAGGGGCAGCGCCGCGCCAAACCAGATTTCAATGAAGGGATGACTCAAGCCGGCGGCGCTGTCATCACCACACCAGCGCAAGCTGAACAATTTACACGCTGGTGCAAGGGCGAATGTGGCGAACCCTTTGTCGACGCTGGGATGCGTGAATTAAGGCACACGGGCTATTTGTCTAACCGGCTGAGGCAAGTCGTAGCCAGTTATTTGATTTATGACCTGAAGCTAGACTGGCGGGCCGGTGCTGCGTGGTTTGAGGCGCAGTTAATCGACTACGACGTCTATAGCAATCAAGGTAACTGGCTCTATATCGCGGGGCTGGGTACCGATCCGCGCGGTGGCCGTGCGATGCGAATAGATAAACAGACACTTGAGCACGATCGCGATTCTACTTACAGAAAACAATGGGGCACGCTTTGACGACCTTAAGACTCATCCTGGGTGATCAACTCAACCCAGAGCATTCGTGGTTTGCACAACCACGCACCGATGTCGTGTTTGCTTTGATTGAAATGCGCCAAGAGACAGATTACGTTTTGCATCATGCGCAAAAGGTCATTGCGATTTTTGCAGCGATGCGCGATTTGGCACGCATGCTGCAAGAACGTGGGCATCGTGTGCACTACCTTTCGATTGATGACCCAAATAATCAACAAAGCTTGAGCGCCAATCTTGATCATCTACTGGCCTATTACGCCTGCACACACTTTGAATATCAAGAGCCCGATGAATGGCGTCTTGATCAGCAACTTCAGACCTATGCCAACGCCAGCAAACTTCACTGCGCAGCAGCATCGAGCGAGCATTTTTATACAACACGCTTAGAAGTGGCAACTTTATTTGTCGGACAGAAGACCTGGCTCATGGAAAGGTTTTACCGCCAGATGCGCACGCAACACAAAATCCTAATGCTCGATGCGAAGCGTCCGGTAGAAGGAAAGTGGAATTTCGATCACGACAACCGTAAAGCCTGGTCGGGCACGCCTGCC
>Ga0214200_1000612_pt1 | contig 9728 bp, 6 predicted proteins | sample TroBogEpilimnion_7_FD_153038 | JGI IMG/M metagenome (GOLD analysis project Ga0214200, IMG submission 153038) | Freshwater microbial communities from Trout Bog Lake, WI - 23OCT2008 epilimnion | ecosystem: Environmental > Aquatic > Freshwater > Lake > Epilimnion/Euphotic zone | place: Trout Bog... | reverse complement strand
CCCCGACCCCAACTCCTTCACCAACCCCGACCCCAACTCCTTCACCAACCCCGACCCCAACTCCTTCACCAACCCCAACACCGAAAGCCAATCCAGCGCCTCAAGGAAAAGTGCTTTCGAACGGCGCGACGCTCTATACGGGTGTTGTAAAAGGTCAGAGCTCGCCGACAATTGCTAAGTCTGGTACGACTGTCGCGAGCGCTCCAGTTGTTGCCGCGCTCGTAGGGAAAGTCATCGCTCCTGTGGTCAAGGGACTTCCTAAGTCATCAGCACTCACAGTCACCTTAACAAGTGCGGGGAAGTCTCAAAGCTTAGGAAAATTCACTACTTCAAAGCTTGGAGTATTGAATGTGCCTGGTATTAAGTTTGCAAAACTCGGGACCTATTCGCTCTCTATCAAAGATTCCAAGGGCGTCAGCCACTATCTAAAGATAGATGTTCGTGGCAAGGTGAATTAACGCACCAAATAAGTTCTGAAACAGAGATGGCCCCCACTTTCGTGAGGGCCATCTCTGTTGGTGGTTGGGTATTGGTTAGCTGACAAGCGGTTCCCGTGACGGCTGAGAGCACATTAAGCATTGCCCCTAGAGCATATGGATGCGTTCGGTATCGCCCACTTGCTCGTCGATTGGGTTCTCTCCATATTTCTTCATGAAGGCTTGCCAGGTCGCATTGGTGCGGTAGGTATCAATGTATTTTCCAAAGCTTGCACCATCTGGGTAGGTGAAGATGAAGAGGAAGTTGCCGGCCTGTGGGCCATTTTGCACGGCACCGTATGTGACGTCGCAGTTGAACTCAGACTTTCCGATTGCCACTAGCTCTTTGCAGGCCTCGTCGAAGCGCTCGCGCTGACCTTCTACTAGCTTCCAATAGCTCTGCTCTACAACTTTTGTCATGCGCGCTCCTTGAGTTTTGGCCGAATGTCGGCATTCGGAAACTTATCTTTTCCCTTTAGGGGCCACAAGGGTTCTCTTGTCAGGCCCAGCGACATATTCCCTGACCTGGAGCCCCGTGGCGGGCACACATTGACCAGTCAACCCATTTTATCCTGAGGGGTAGCCCTTAATATTTCTTTATCACAGGTGTTCCCTTGTCGACCGTTAGGTCATGGCTGGGATCACAGAGGGAATGGTTGGGCCAATGCGCAACAAACTTGGATTCAGATTCGTTCGCACCACAGTGCTATCGCTCTTCTTGGGACTACTCGTTCCGATTGCGAGCACCTCGGTTGTGAGTGCCGGTACAACCATTACCAAGGATGTCTACGTAAAGGACCGCAACGGCGCCCCACTCAACGGTGCGATAGTCCGATTTGGTTACGGAGTCACGATCTTTAGTGCCTCAACAACAGCCGCGACCACTCAATCAGATGGCCACGTATCGGTTACTTTGCCCTCAGATTTCTTAACAACACATCGACTTGGAATATGGGTTGAACCACCAGTCGGCGATACAGCGGATGCGATTGCGATGGCTCGCAGCTACAACATCAAAACTTACAATGGTTCGACACCTGGAGTTTATTTAGACCCAACGCAATCTGGGCGAATCGATATTCAACTCAAGCCCTCTGCGGTAGTTCTCAATCCTGTGCTAGCAAGCGGTGCTGCGCTACCAATACCGGTTTTGGTCAATGCGCCAATCCGTATGGATGGTGGAGGAGCAGCGGGCCAGGTTGGTGTAGCTACATATGTATTACTTCGTACAGGTGCCTTTGGTATCAATGTTGACTCTTCAATTACTCAAACTGATTTAAACGCACTTGACGGTATCAACAATAATTTTGCGATATCAGTCTTTGACTCCACACAAGTGAATGCGCTGTTTCGTCAGGTAAATTACAAGATTACGCTCGGTTCCCCTGCGACTCTTACTCAATATGATGATTCAACAAATCCACCATCACCATTTTCACCTCAACCAACTCCAGTTGGTGGCGTTTATCCGACAAATAACCAAGGCAATAACGTCTTCTTGAATGTAAAAGACCCACGGAACAGCCAAGCATTGGCGACGAATGGGGATAATGGAAATATCGGCTTCTTTGTTGAAAATTCGGCGGGCGAACAGGGCGACTGGGTGAGCGATGCTCCGATTAATGACCAGGGAGGCGCCGGAACGTATCTTCCTGACGGTACTTATTTTGCAGTAATTACCGGCCCCGGAGATATTCCTGCGGGCCAAGTGCCAACATTTGGAACATCGATGTATACGATCACCGTGTCGGGATCCACCATCTCAATGATTAAGGGTGCGGTCAATGGTGGCGGCGCCACTGTTTCAAAGGATGGAAGTGGCGTATTCCCAGCTACATACACTTTGGCAAATGTTGCAGGTCAAATTTTCTCTGCCGCGAATACTCCAGTGACTTTCACAAATACACAATCTTTCACAAATACACAATCGATGTGTGAGCACCTACAGGTCATGGACAATCAGAGTAACTTCCAAGATATCTGGAGTACTCAGGTTTGTAACCAGGCTCCCTCTTATGGGTCCACTATCGACACCCCGGGCACATACCGAGTCGTGATAGACCCAAAGGGAATGAGTAATTTCACCACCACCTTCTCCAGCAATATTGTCGCGACCTTGGTTTCGGGAAATATTTCGCTGAGCTATAACGGCGGGTCGGCGACAACCAAGTTAACAAGTAACATCATTCTTGATGTACCGAATTTAAAATTAAACATTGTCAATCCAAGTAATAATTCCGCCCTTACAAGTGGTTGGGTTAATATCAATACAATTACGGGTAATCAAGAGGATAATTTCTTTAACTCGGGCATCGACCCGCATTATCCAGGAGCAATATCGGCTAAGTTGCCAGACGGCACATACGATCTTCAAGTGAATGCAGATCAGTCGTACACAAATCTTGCACAGCAGAAGTACACGCTCGTCGTGGCATCTGGGACAGTAACGATGTATTTAGGCGCAGGCACTAGCGGTCCGGTCATTACTCCATCAAATGGGATTTTCACCGTACGACCATCTTCCGCAAATGTCACCGGTATCTTCTTAGTTAATGGGGTAGCGGCTCCAAATACGCCAAATAGTAACGTTGCAATCTGTGATCAGTATCTTGTGAATGGAAACTGGCAATGGAATTCATGTACTGGATCATCAAATACAACCGGCGCTTTCTCCTTCTCTGTGACTACAAATGGAACTCATAGAATCATGTTCCAACCAAATGGCGTGGCAGGAATCGCTACGACATATTCTCCCCAGTTCGTAGTCACGTCCAACGGAAGTTCGATTACTTACAACGGGAACACGACTTCGAGCATAGATCTTGGAACTATTGCAGCAGCCCAACCAACTATGACTGTAAAAGTTACGGCTGGTGGAGTCGATCAACGCAATGCGGGTGTCGAAATTCGATTTAATAACCAGTTTGTTGAGTGGGATAACACAGGAAATACTGGGACCGTAGGCATTAGTTTGGCAGCAGCGGGTACTTATCAGTTCGTGGTTCACCCGGCTTCTTCAGGAAGTTACTCTGCGAAGACGTACACCGTCGTAGCGACAGGCAATCCAGGTAGCTTGACGGTCACGATTGATGGAGTGACTCCAACGAACAATACTTTTGTACTACCGCTCGCAGCGTCGTCTATTGGTGGCACTGTTAAGTTGCCAGATGGCTCAATTGTGAGAAATACCCAGGTTGTTGCGACCGATTCGACTGGGCAAGACTTGTGGCAGTACTCAGCGAACGTCGATAACACTGGAACATGGTCAATGACCCTTCCAGCAGGTACATACAGTGTTCGAGCTATGAGTCCGAACGGTCTAACCCAATACAGTGACTCAAAGTCCATTGGCACGATCACAATTAATACTTCAGGAAATGCGACTTTGAGTGGTGAAGTTCAGACGGGCGACAATGCAAACGCCACTCCATTCCAAATTACCTTGAAGCTTCAACTTCCATATTGGAGTGGCACAGTTAAAGATCCAGGAGTGAATGGCGCGCCTGAGGCTAATGCTCAGGTCTGTCTCTGGTCACCTGAGCGGGGACAATGTTCAAATACCGACGCACAAGGCAACTGGTCCATGTCTAAGCCAACCGGCTTCAATGACTTTGATAGCAACTACACCCTGCAAGTTCGCCCTGGCGGAGCAAGTGCATTTGCCTCCAACACCTTCACTGGAAAGACAGCAATCAACGGTGCAGGTTTCGCTACGGCAGGCGCATCGAATATCGCATTGACCCTCTTGCAGCCAAACTTCATTTTGACGGTTTCGGCCCCTAACGGAACTCCAGCATCCAATTTGTGGGTAAACGTGGGACCAATTAATGGTGGCCCATGGCTCTCAAATGGAGGAACCGGGTCTGACGGAAAAGTCTCCCTGTCTATCCCACAGGCAAATATCAACGCCGGACTCAAGGTCTACGTTGATGTGAGTAACAATGCCGCGATTTCAAGCACTTACGGCCAAACTAATGCGACCTTATCGGCCGCGGATCTATCTGCCGGACTTTCAAATGGAATCTACTCAGTGACGGTTCCATTGGTCGCACCAAATATTCGTGGTCAAGTGAATTATGCAACTGGTGCGGCGGCGGCAAATACCAACGTAGACCTCTTCACGACTTCAGATATGAACTGGATTACGAATGGATTTGTCGGGCAGACAGGAAGCTTTACTCTGAATGCGCCAAAGACCGGATCGCCTATTTCCTACACGCTGACCGTTCGTCCGCCTAACAACTCTGCTGTTCCTTCAGCAGCTCATTCCTATATTGTGAATGTAAAGGCAGATGGCACGATCGACACAATCCTTGATGCAATAAACAACAACCCAGTTTCAGGTTCAAGTGGTACTTACACCTTCTCACTCGTTTCACCTTCTGTCGTTGGTGTAGTCACCTCTTCCGATCAGAAGCCGATTGCAAATAGCTGGGTGAGCCCAAATGTTCCTGGTCAAGAAGGTGGGAATAGCGACCAGAATGGCAAGTTCGCTCTCGCCCTGCCTGACGGAACATGGCAGTTAATGGCTAACGTGCCATGGGGGGATTCAACCTATGCGCCTTCTTCTATCTGTACCGTAGTTGTTGCGTCAGGTGCCACAACCTCTGCAACAGGCAGCGGATGTTCATTTGATAGTTCAAGCCACCTCATCTCTATCGCACTTCAGAATCCAAATCTTTCAGTAACTTTGAAGGATAGTTCTAATAATCCAATTCAGGACGGCTACGTCTCCTTTGATGCGGGTAGTTGGCATACTGGTTCCCGCACAGATAGCACCGGTGTGGCACGGATATTTGTTGACTGGAGCGCGATTCGCACTAGCAATGGCAATCCAGGTGGCGCGATCAACTATCACGTAGGGCTCCATCCAAGTTTTGGAACCTCAACGAGTATCACCTTAGATTGCGATACAAATAACAATCAAAATAATGCTGCATGCCCAGCAATACAGGCTTTGAGCGGTAATTTTGCGTCGAGTAATTGGGTTGTCACTCTTCCTTCTCCAAATACTCGACTCACGGTATTAGAGACGACCACAGCGACAGTCCTTGCTCCAAATGCGTGGGCGAACCTCTTTACGTATTCCCCAGCATCTGGAGGTAACAACGGTTACATCAATGGATCAGTGGGTGGCTCGAATACTGACAGCAGCGGTGTAGCGGTCTTCAATGTTGCCAATCCAAGCGACACAACGATCAGATACGCGATTCAGGTCAATCCTTCTTGGACTGAAACTAATTATGCGGCTCAAATCTTCACTAACAATGGGCAGGGTTACACCTATGCCCAGATCAATAATCAATCATTCACTCTCGGCTCACCAAATCTAACGGTGACAAGCAAGAATAAGACTGGATCTTCAGTCAATCTTGGCGGTTGGGTCTGTGCTGAATACTTCAATAATACAAATGGTTACAGTACTCAGTGGATTTCGTGTCAGGGATTGAATCAGCTTGGTACGGCGAAAATGCTGCTTCCAAATACGGATGCAGCGAATGTGGACCAGACGTACATTCGCTTGACATTTAACTCTGGAGATTCAAGTTACGGGGCGACTATAAGTTGTACTGTGACTGTTACGGCGGGAGTTGTTGCCGGATCAGGCCTTGCAAGTGGTTGTTCAATCAGCGGTGGTTCGATTACACAAAATCTCTCGGCAGGAAATGTTCAGGGTGTTGTTAAGAGAGAATCGGATAACACCGGGGTGGCCGGGGCAATTATCAAAGCCACGATTCATGGAGAGAGTGGAAGCGACCTCGAGCGTGATGCCATTATGACCACATCTGGTTCTGATGGTTCCTTTGGGCTTCAACTTGATTCCAGCAAGCTGTGGGACATAAAGATCATCCCGGTACACGTGGATGGGTTGGCCGATCTTGATTTAAAGACCGTCCAAGACAATTCGGGCGCATCGACTGGAAACGGGGTTCAGCCTCCGAGTGGTGCGCCAGCATTGACCTTGAACAACCTCAGCCTCGTGACTAAGCCATGAAGAAAAATATCTTTGTAGCCCTAGCTGCTCTGGTCCTTGTAGTTGGAAATATTTCCGCCGCGACTGCGGCAGTGACTTTCTCAATTGCCACAGGAGTTGCGGCTGGCTCAAATTCTGCAACCAACTCTTCGTCAGTGGTTGTGTCAGGCACTAAAGATAAAGACGCAACATATGCATACACAATTTCAGTGCAGGCGGGTACTGCAACACCATTGGTGTATTCGATTGCCCCTTCGGCTTCCTCAACGACTTGGTCAAAGACAATTGTTAATTTAACTGGTGGAACGACCTACACATTTACAGTTACCCAAACTGATACATCAACAGGCCTTTACACAAGGTCAGCGGCTCAGACTTTCACTGCACAATCAATTCCTTCAGCGCCGACTGGTTTAATAGCCACAGGAGTCAAAGGTGAGATTGATTTGGCTTGGACAGTCCCGGCGAATAACGGCGGACTCCCAATCACGAGTTATACGCTCTTGGATAACGCCGGTAGTGCGCCGGTCACGATTCCGGGTACCAACACAACTTGGCCCGTGACTGGACTTACCGCCGGAACGACTGGAACCTACACAATTCAGGCCAACAATGCTGTCGGAGCCTCTGCCGTCGCATCGTTTACTCCAACTGCGGTTCCAAGCGCACCTGGAGTTCCAAACCAACCGACGGTCTCACTTTCAGGTGCTGACGCAACAGTATCTTGGAGTGCTCCATCTTCTGATGGTAACTCTCAAATTACGGCCTACACACTTACTTTGACAAGCACAGGATCAGCAACAGATCCTGATTCCCCATATACAACTCTTAATCCAACCCCGACCAACTACACATTCACATCGGTACCTCAGGGAACATGGACGGTAACGGTCGCGGCAAAAAATGCTGCAGGAACAGGATCGGCCTCTGTGGCGTCAGCATCATTTACTGTAGCGACTTCCTCACCAAGTCCAAGCCCATCGGCGTCAGGATCTCAGTCTCCATCAGGATCTCCGTCTCCATCAGGATCTCCGTCTCCATCAGCGAGTGCGACACCAACCCCTTCTGCAACCCCATCGGCCACACCAACCCCATCGGCCACACCAACTCCATCTCCATCAGCGAGTGCGACACCAACCCCTTCGACGACGACATCGAGCGGAGTGGCCCCAAGCCCTATGCCGACTGGAGACCCGAAACAGCTTTCGAGTATCACGTCAATTTCACCAAGTTCTGCGAAGTATGGAACATCAACCCCAGTAGTCATCTCTGGCAAATTTGTGGAATCAGTTTCAGCCATTCGTGTAAATAGCACGGCATTGACCGCTGGTTCTTGGACTCAAACTCCAACATCAATTTCATTTGTGATGCCAGCATGGGCAATCGGAAATTACACCATTCAAATATTCAATGGTTCGATTCCGGTACTGGCATCAATCAGTTTCGCATTCACCGAGACTGCTCCAATCGCACCACCGAGTGCATCACCAACCCCTGTGGCGACCCCAACTCCAGTTGTTACGCCAACACCTTCACCAACACCGACCCCAGCGCCAACGCCGACCCCTGCGCCAACTCCGGTCAGCACTCCAATTCCTGCGCCAACTCCGACCCCTACAACCATTGTCCAACCACCAGTGGTCCCGCCAGCCCCACCTTCACCGACCACTAATTCGACGCCACAAGGAAAAGTGATAACGGGCGGTGCAACGCTATTTACTGGCATTGTCAGTGGTGAGTACATGCCGTCGCTGGCAAGAACTGGGACCACAACCACGAGCGCGCCAATCGTTATGTCTCAGGTGGGTAGAGTTGTGTCACCTATCGTGAAAGGCTTGACGAAGTCAACCGCGTTCTCAGTCTCATTAACTATCGCTGGGAAAACTCAGAGTTTAGGAAAGTTCTCCACATCTAACCTTGGTGTTCTTCGTCTACCAGGAATTAAATTTGGAAAGAGTGGCACCTACTTAGTCACCCTGAGAGATTCAAAGGGAGTAAGCCACTATCTCAAGATTGAAGAGCTAGGCAAAGTTAACTGATTGCTTACGCTTCCTCATAACCCACTCAACCCGCACTTGCTTAAAGGTTGTTAGCCAGCAGTCTTGCCCGTGCTTTTGAGTGAGCGGACTAGTCTTTGCGATAGATCTCGCGGCGATGGCCGACTGCGACGACCACGATCGTCAGGATGTTCTCGTGGATCGAGTAGATGATGCGATAGTCACTGACTCGGATCCGGTAGGCATCACGGCCGGTGAGCTTGGTGGCGGCTGGGGGTAGTGGGTTGGTGGCTAGCGTTGTGATGACGCCTTGGATTCTGCGTTGGATCTTCTTTGGCAGCTTTGCCAGGGATTTTGCGGCAGAGTCTTTAAATTCGATCTGATACGAGATCAAATGAGATTGAGATCTTTCTGGACCTGAGCCCATGGAATATTCGGACTCTTCTCTTCCATGGCGGCGTCGAAGGCGGCGATATCTTCTAACTCTTCTTGGGCCTGGATCAGCGATTCATAGAGAGAAGGATCGATGACGACTGCTACATCTTTGCCGTGGCGAGTGATGCGTACTGGCTTCTTCTTGGCGGCATCGATGACTGATGGGAATTGATCGCGAGCTTCAGTGATTGATAATTCGCTCATGAGAGAAATGTACAGAACGTTGTGGGTTATGTACAGAATTTGCGGATCTGGGTGGGGATTTACGCTTTAAAGTTGTCGGTGGGCTGCCGATAGACTCCCTCTATGTCGCAATCGATGCCATATCCAGGGGCGCCTGCCCAGGCCGATTCGCGCTCAGTTCTCTCGATTCCTGCATTTCGCAAGCTCTGGAATTCGATGGCCTTCTCATCCTTTGGTGATTGGCTTGGACTTTTAGCGACCACTGCGCTCGCTCAACAATTGGCTGGCGGCAATTACTCGAAGGCGAACTTCGCGATCGCTGGTGTCTTCATTGTGCGCCTCTTACCTGCTGTGATCTTGGGGCCGATTGCCGGTGTGATCGCCGACCGATTTGATCGGCGTCGCTTGATGATTGTCTGCGATATTTTGCGATTTGGTCTCTATCTATCTATTCCACTCGTTGGCAATTACTTCTGGCTCTATACCGCGACGGTGCTCGTTGAATCAGTGACACTCTTCTGGTCACCAGCGAAGGAAGCATCGGTTCCGAATCTGGTTCCGAAGAATAAGTTGGAATCTGCCAATCAGGTGACGCTGCTTGCCTCATACGGAACTGCACCGGTTGCTGCGATCATGTTCTCATTACTGGCGCTCTTTGCCGGT
>Ga0214200_1000607_pt1 | contig 9781 bp, 9 predicted proteins | sample TroBogEpilimnion_7_FD_153038 | JGI IMG/M metagenome (GOLD analysis project Ga0214200, IMG submission 153038) | Freshwater microbial communities from Trout Bog Lake, WI - 23OCT2008 epilimnion | ecosystem: Environmental > Aquatic > Freshwater > Lake > Epilimnion/Euphotic zone | place: Trout Bog... | reverse complement strand
TGCCCGCCGCAAACTCCTCGAAGCGCGCTTTGGCCACATAAATGCGTTTGATGCCACAGCAGGATTGGCCGGCGTTATAAAACGCCCCATCGGTGAGGCTGTCAATGGCCGCCTTGAGGTTCGCATCATCCCGCACGTAGGCGGCATCCTTACCACCGAGCTCTAAGCCTGCCGTGGCAAAGCCGCCCGCGAGTGCACTCACGATGGCGCGCCCACCCGCGACACTGCCGGTGAAGGCCACGTGCGCGATGCGCGCATCGGCGATAAAGCGCGCCGTGTCGGTATGCGTCAGATGCACATAGCTGAACACGCCAGCGGGTAAGCCCGCGGCGGTAAAACTCTGCATGAACCGCTCGGCACACAGGGGGGTTTGGTGGGAGTGTTTTAGGATCACGGCATTGCCCGCCGCGAGTGCCGGCACAATGGCATTCACCGCGGTCAGGTAGGGGTAGTTCCACGGCGCCACGACCGCCACTACGCCTAAGGGTATGCGTTCGATGCGCCGCTTAAATCCAGGCAAAGGCGCAGGCTCAACCGCCGCCAGCGCCTCTGGCGCTAAGGCCAGCATGGCGTTGGCGCGTTCGGCGAAGCCGTTGATTTCGCCCGGTGAGTGACTGATCGGTCGACCCATCTGCCAGGTAATCTCAGCGGCGATCTCAGTCTGCTGCGCCACAAAATGCGCGATCGCCTGCCGCAATAGTGCCACGCGCTCGGCCAAGGGTGTTGCGGCCCACTGGCGTTGTGCTGACACGGCCGCGTCTAACGCTTGGAGCGCTTGCGCGCCACTGTGCAGCGCGCGCTCGACATACACGCGCCCATCAACGGGTGACATACACTGTAATGATTGACCTGCCTGACTCATATTCGAACTCACCTTCAGCGACTTGGCCTCTGTATATTAAGGCTTAAATAATTTCAAAATAGCGTTTGAGTTCCCAATCGGACACGGCCTTGCGACACTCACGCTCCTCCCACAAGCGCGTTTGGGTGTGATGCTCAACGAAGGCATCACCAAACAACTCGCGCGCGGGCTTAGAGCGACTCAAGCGCTCGGCCGCCTCGGTTAGCGTTTCCGGCAGACGCCGCGCGGCTGCGTGTTTGAGGGCATAGGCATTACCGGCGATGGGTGCATCGGGCTCAATGGCGTTCTCAATCCCCCATAAACCACTGCCGATGGCGGCCGCTAAGGCGATATAGGGGTTAATGTCAGCCGCGGCAATGCGATACTCGACGCGTTGACTGTGGGGCGAGCCGGTGATGGCGCGCAAGGCGGTGGTGCGATTTTCCACCCCCCAGGTGGCGGACGTGGGCGCCCAATAGCCTGGCACCAAGCGCGAGTAGCTATTGACCGTCGAGGCCACCATCGCGAGCAACTCCGGCATGAGCTTTTGCTGACCCCCGATGAAATGCCGCATGAGTTTGGCGATGCCATGCGGCTGCTTGGCATCAAAAAACACCGGCTGACCAGCGGTGTCTTTGAGCGAGACGTGCAAATGACCACTTTGCCCCGGTTGCGTTTGCGACCACTTAGCCATGAACGTGGCCATCAGGCCGCGCCGTTGCGCCAACACCTTCATGAAGGTTTTAAACAAGGCGGCGCGATCGGCCGCTTCCAGTGCTTCGGTGTACAACAGCGCCGCCTCTAACACCCCAGGGCCGGTCTCGGTGTGCAAGCCCTCAATGGGAAAGCGCATGGTTTCACCCAGCGCCAGAATCTCCGCGTATAACTCACTTAAGACACTCGAGCGTAAGACCGAATACCCAAAGTTACCGGGCGTCATGGCAAGCAAGTCTTGGTAATGTTTTTGCCGCACCGATACCGGCGTCTCCGCAAACATAAAAAACTCAAACTCAGCGGCCGCTTGCACGCTAAAGCCCGCCGCGTGGGCGCGCGCTAAGACGCGGCGCAACAGCGCGCGCGGACACACGCTCTCCGCGTTCCCGGCAAACTCACCCAACACCAACACGGTATGCGGCTCAAACGGAATCTCCCGCCACGTGTGTGGCAGCAGGCGCACGGGTGCATCGGGGTAGGCGGTGTGCCAGCCGGTGAAACTGACGTTATCGAACAACTGATCGTTCGAATCCCAGCCGAGCACCACATCACAAAAGCTCAAACCGTGCTCGAGTGATTTTAAGAACTTGTCCGCGGCCAAATATTTGCCCCGCATGATCCCATCGCCGTCAAACACACCGATTTTGACGTGGCTGATGGCGCGGGCGCGGATGAATTCTGCCAGCTCGTTAACGCTATTTTGTGACATAAGCTACCTCAGACGTTAGCACCCCTATCATACACGCCACCCGCCCATTTGAACCCAAGCTAAGGCCCATTAAACTCCATTGGAACCCGCCGCCGAGCGCCATCACTGGCTCACTGCGCGGCCGGGCTGCGGGAATAGTTAACCCATATTGCGTTTTGCCGCGATTGTCGCCATGCTAGCGGCATGAATAACACATTTACGCGCAAAGTCGCCATCGGTATGGTGTTGGGTGTGGCGGCAGGTCTCATCGCGCATGAATGGCTCGACGCGAGCCCACTGCGCGATAACGTCGCGCAGTATTTAAGTCTCGTGACTGAGATTTTTTTGCGCCTCATCAAAATGATCATCGCCCCCTTGGTGCTCACGACACTCGCGGTGGGGATCGCCAAAATGGGCGATGCCTCCAAACTCGGTCGCATCGGCTCACGCGCCTTGCTGTGGTTTTTTGCGACCTCCCTGCTCGCCTTGCTGATCGGCCTTGGCATTGTCAATCTCTTACACCCCGGCGATGCCATGCACCTGAGCTTACCTGCCGCCGATCAAGCCAGCGGCGTGGCGCAAGCGCCGACGCTGAAAGAGTTTATAACTCACGTGGTGCCCCGCTCGGCGGCCGAGGCCATGGCCAACAACGAGATCTTACAAATCGTCGTCTTCGCGGCTTTTTTAGGCCTCGCCATGGCGCAACTGCCGGGTAAAACCCAAGTCTTGTTTGACGTCTTAGACCAGCTCGCCCACGTGATGCTCAAAGTCACCGGTTATGTGATGAACGTCGCCCCCTACGCGGTGTTTGCGGCCTTAAGCACCACGGTGATGCAAGAGGGCGTTGGCGTGCTGTGGCGCTTTGGTGGGTTCTTGGGCGGGTTTTACTTAGCCTTAGCCGTGGTCTGGCTGCTCTTATGGGGGTTGGGTTTTATTTTCATCGGCAAGCGCGTCAATGGATTATTTAAAGCCATCCGCGAACCGGTCTTATTGGCGTTCTCCACTGCAAGCTCAGAAGCCGCTTACCCCAAAACCCTCGCCGAGCTTGAGCGCTTTGGGGTCTCCGAGCGCATCGCGAGTTTTATCTTACCCTTGGGCTACTCGTTTAATCTCATCGGCTCGACGATGTACTGCACCTTTGCGACCCTGTTTATTGCCCAAGCCTATGGCATCAGCTTAAGCACGCAGCAACAACTGACCATGCTGTTATTACTCATGATCACCAGCAAAGGCATGGCGGGGGTACCGCGCGCGTCCTTGGTGGTCATCGCCGCGACCCTCACGCACTTTGGTATTCCTGAAGCTGGCTTGTTATTGATTGTGGCCGTCGATCACGTCTTAGACATGGGACGCTCTGCCACCAATGTGGTCGGCAACTGTGTCGCCACCTCGGTGTTGGCGCGGTGGGAAGGTGAGCTCAGCGCGCCCAGCGTCGCGCCGAGCGAGCGTTAAGGGCGCACGCGACGCTTAAACCCTGAGGTGTGGGCTGAGCCCACCGCAGGCGGTGACGCGGCACACATCGCAAAGCCATGCAGGCTTAAGCCCCGGCCGGTCCCGGTCCTATGGCAACTGATCCAATGGCAACTGATCCAATGGCGATGGGTCCAATGGCGATGGGTCCATGGGGTTGTGATAAATTAGGACAACGTCATCAGCAAGCACTCATGATCAGGAGGCACTCATGGCAAAAGCCCAAACGATAACCATCAGCCTGCCGTCAGCCATGGCCACGCTGCTACACCAGCAGGTGGCAGCGGGCAAATACGCGTCAATCAGCGAGGTGGTGGGTGAGGCTGTGCGCGATTGGTTGCACCAACAATCCGTCAAGCAGCGCGACCGGCAAACACTGCGCTCGCTGTTGCAGGAAGCCATCGACAGTGGCCCTGGCGAGGATGCTGAAACGGTGTTCGCCCGCCTGAGCGCGCGGTATTCGACATAGCGGGCGTCCATTAGCATACGGCACTGAGCAACGGCAGAATACGACCCTGCAAATACGATTGCTATTTTATAAAATTTCGTTCTAGCTCATCATGCTGAAACTGGAACTTTTTTGCGTTCGTTGCGCGCAGTTTTTTTAAATTTTGTAACTTCCATTGGATGGCAGGCATTTCCTGTAAATGCTTGAATGGTAACAGGGACCAATCGGGTGTTGCTTGGGCGAACGATAACAAGAAACTTCGATGGTTTTGCGTCAATGCATTAGGAAGCTCTGCTATCAGCTTCGTTTGAGTGTTAACCAGTTGCTCCAAGCTGACGGGCTCGACAGGCATTCCCACAAACTCGTTTTTAAATGTCTCTTCCATTGGCTTTTGCTTGGCATACAAAGTTTCATGCATCGGCCTGTTATGTCCAACAAGATAGGCCACAAAACAGTGCATAATTTCCGCCGTCAACCCGTGATTTTCGTACATCTTTTGCACATCAAAAATATCACGTGGGTGCTGCCTGTCCATCGCGGCAACCAGTTTACTGCCATACAGCTCCGCTGGTGACAGAATTGGCAGCTGGATATTCTTCGAAAACAACTCTTGTGTTTTCGCTGAGAGAGGTAGTATTTGTACTGGCAGCACCGTTCCACGAAAAACGAAGTTCACTTCGACTTTGACTGTTGCAGAGGCACTGGAGATGATGGTCTTGACTTCATTGTCATCAAATATTTTCAGAGGCTGTACTTGATACCCCATTTTTTGATGGCTGAATCAATGCGATTTAGTTCATGAGATATTTCTTCGAGGGCAGTTTTCCGATCGAGCTTGTGATCAACAAAAACAACGTCAATGTCTACGGACAACCGAGGTAGATCTTGAACGAACAAGTTCAACGCCGTCCCTCCCTTCATCGCCAATCGAGAGGTATGCAATACCGTAGGCGCAATGTCCAACAACAAATCAACGGCTTTTACGTAAGCGGGGTTCATTGTTTAAGATGCAGTATTGTGTTATCGCGGGTGACTGTAATCCAACGACTGGCACTACCCAGTCGCGCGCTATGTTTGCGAGCGATGTCAAGCCAAGGCATGGCAAAGCGTTCGGCCACTGCCTTTGCCAATCTCACCACCTTCACTCGCGTGGTATGCGCCAATAGAGTTTCTAACACCTCTGGGCGCAGGTGTTGGAGGTTTTCGGCCAAGTTCATGGTCTCTTCCAATGATTGCAATTTACCCGTATCACTCAACAGTTCCAGTAATGCCCTTTCCGGCACCGCGACCAAGACTTGCGGATAGCCACCGGGCAAGGGGGCGAGACCAAACCTTGGAGTCAGTTCGTCAGCAAAGATCTGCGTAGATTGATAGGTGGCATTAAACAGGGTCGTAAACCAGTTGGGCAAGCGTCCGGTCTGACGGCCCCATAGGTTTAACCGCTCTTGGTGCGCCAAGTTATGCCGGATACCCCGCCACGCTAAGGCGGTTTTCCCGCCAACGTGCAATTCTGGGTCTGCCTGCGCCAACAACGAGAGGGTCTTCTGTACGTCCAGTTTGGCGTTTGGTACTTGATACACGCCCCGCCCCAAGCGTTTGAGCCAGCCTGCCTGAGCCAGTCGGGCAGCGGCGGAGGCCTGTAATCCCAAGCCACGTAAGTCATTGGCGCTATAGGGCGTATCCCACTCTAGCTTAGTGAGCAGGGTCTTTATTGAAATATTCTTAGATAATCGCATCATAAGCTAACTATCGCAAATATTCTAAACATATGCAATGGATATAAGCAGAAATTGTTTGAAATATTTTCAGTAAAGTGCATTTAAAGTCATTTTTTATAAATATTTCAAACGTTTAGCGTTGGTTTGAACGATGGTTACAGCCGACCAGGTGGGTTTTGTCAGCGGCCTACTTCGCCACCGTCATCTCATGTCGCAACAGTCGATGCAGGGGAAGTCACTGGGGAAGTTACCGGGGAAGTTAAACGCCTGCAGATGGTCATGCATGGCGAGATTTCCCGCGGTAATACCGCGGTAATACCTCGGTAATACGCCCACCAAATTTTGGGTATTTCACAACATCTTCTGCCGTCCGCTGGCTTGCCCAACCGCGCACATCCTCAAACCGACGGTTACTTGTGTGTGTCGTCGAAATCGGCTTCGCTGCACAGTTCGAATAACTACAACGCGCCAGAATGATTCAATCCATTGCTCAGGACTGGAGTAAGTCAATATGACCTTACTATATTGAATTACCAAAATTTCCTTGAAATAAGGAATTTAATGTTATTGGATATAGTTATATTCGAGAATCACTGTCTGCCTAGCGTGCGACTCGCCGCGGTCTTTCGAGCCACCTGTGAGGTGGTCTGAATTGATGTCACTGCCAATGCGCTCGACCCCGACCGCACTTAAGTTAGAGAAGATTCTATCAGACACTATGCGCCATATCGGCGGTAACTGGGCGATAGAATGGGGGCGATAAGTTGGCATCGGCCAATGCAATCAAAGAGTTCTATCGACCACGGGCAATAGAGACTAATCGATAGCGATGGCGCTTGCTGTGGCCAGACAGTTGGGGACAAGTAAGGCAAGCGCCAATCTGGGGCACAAACCCGGTCAGAGATAATTGACCAACAACGTGTTGTGTTTGCTGTACAACCTTACTAATCCCAACAACCCAGTGCAGCCAATGCTTGGCGCGCACGGCACACTCGCTGTGGCTAATTCTCCGCTACCTATTCGGGCGGTTGGGTCAGCGCGTAACTGGTGCTGCGGCCGCCAGCGTTGGTTTTGTGCAATATGCCTCGCTTCAACAAATCAGCAATATCGCGCAATGCGGTGTCGGGTGAGCACTTGGCGATGGCCGCCCATTTGCTACTGGTGAGCTTACCCGTCCTGCCATCCAGCAGCCGATTGAGCAACGTCACTTGCCGCTCATTCAGTGGCGCCGTCGCCCAACGCTGCCAAAAGCAGGAACTGACGAGCACGGTATTGAGCGTCAGGTGCGCTTGGCTAACCGCCCGCCGCAGTGTGGCCAGTTAGGAGCTTGCCAGATATCGCATGTAATCTCCGCGTTTCATGCGGAGATTATGGCACCTAATCGCCGCAAAAAGTGCGGTGATTAAGCTATACAATATTCGCGCGCTAAGGTTGCGGACGCTTGGGATCTGGTTGCGGGAACTAATGCTGCAATTCTGCGCTTTATTTAGGCATCTCAGGCTGCATCAGCAGTGACTGCCAAGCATCAATCCGACCAGACCAAAGCCAGTCACCACAACATCGTCGATTGACTACTACTGACAGTACCCGCCTAGATCAGTTTGACATCATGGCTTGCGGCGGGTGGCTCTGCAGACTCAAGTGTTCAAGCCGCCATTGCTGATACCGTTCAGACTCAGCGACGGTGAGTGCGTTATCCGACATGGCAAGGCAGTACTCCAAACAGATACCTTGCCACTCTCCAGTTGGTGTCTCAAACGCTTCTTCAAACAACTGCGCCAACTGCTCCGCTGCAGTGCTCGCCATTTTTGCCGCGGTATACTCGTCACGTAAACTGTTGTATAAAACCACGATGCCAAGCATATACATATCGTTCTCTGCGACTCGCTCCACATTTGCTCCCTGATCAAGCTCGTACAACAAGCCGCGTAGGTGATCACCGCCCACTGCGAGAATGCCGCCAATTCGCTGTAGCAAGGACTTGCCACCCGAGAGTTGAGGTGCGCGCAGACGTGCTTCAAATGCCTCTGGAAATGCCGCACGTCGATACCGGGCGGCCAACCATCTTTGCAGGATGTTGAGTCCCTGTTTATCCAGAGTAATGTCACGGCGCGGCGCATGCGCGAACAACGCAGCCTTCGCGACCGCAATTTTTGCTGCGGCTGACAACTCGAGAACAACTGGGCCCTGAGTGCTTTGATACTCAACTTGCAGACGTCGCGCATTCTTGGCGTATGAGTCACCACCAAGCTTTTGCACCTGCAAAGCGGTGATGATTTCGACGGTGGGTTCTTTACTGTCACTGGCTGCTAGGTCGCAATCATGTGAGACCACGACAGCGTAGTGAGGTTGGGCCGCGATCGAGCCTGTGCCTAGGCCACAGAGCGCTTGCGCAGCATCGCTTAGCAGGCTACCTTGCCGCCAATCATTGCGATGTCGTTCTGCGTCCGTCATGTCTAGAACCTCAAGTGTCTTCAGCGAGGTGGGGAACCGCGTACTCCAAGTCCACCTGCTGCATTCGCTTGCGCCCCACCAAACTGGCCGCCAGGCGTTCACGTTGCTGCGACTCCCGTTGCAGCGTAACCAGCAATTTCCGGGCTAAATCGACCACGTCCTCACCCTGCTTCAGCGCGTCTAATAGCGATGGTGCGGGCGCGATTTTTCGCCGCAACAGCTGCGCCGACATGGGCATGGCGGCAGCCGCGAACACGTCTGCTACTTGCGCCAGTACGCTCAGTTTTTCGGCATTAGCCGGGGCCAGAGCGCCACCGCGCGCCCACTCATGCACGGCCTGGCGCGTGACACCAAATATATGCGCGAGCTCAGTCATCGGGATATTGAAGACCGCACGCACATGCGCCAAATCGCGCCTTGTCGCGCTTCCCTCTGCACCGCTGTGTCCCACGGCCTCCTGCACCGCCAGTTGGCCATCAGGCCAGTGGCTCTTAACCGGTGTATACCTGATGCCATGCCCGGCTAAGCGACGCTTGACTGCTGGCGTGGTGGGTTTCACCACGGTATTAAACGCAAGCTCGATTGCGCTGCCAAGCTTGGTGAGTTGAGATTGGATCGCGGCCAACTGCAGTGCCTGTTTGACCTCCATGGCGGCATCCATGTCGATGAGCGCGTGCTCCCCTTGGAGCTGTTGCAACCGCTCAGCCAGCTTCACACCCATGGGTTCATTCTCAAGCTGCTCAATTCCCAGAGACTCCAGCTCCGGCGCCAACCCCTCCGGATTGGTTGGCAGGTGGGTGCGAACCATAACCTGACAGCCGCCAGTACGAAAGTGCGTCTCGGTGAATGTCCGCGCCAGTGCAAGCTCAGCGGGCAACTGCTGCGTTAATCCCAACACGCCTTGGGCCAATACGGCCGTCAAGCCCGCGGTATTGGTGCTCGGTACGACGGTTGCCAAATAGCGCAGGCCAACACGCTCGGTAAGGGCACGGTTCAGGCAGGCCTGCACGCGGTTTAAGCCGTGCATGAACTCAGCGATAAAACTCTCCCAGGTAGCATCTTCAGTCGTTTGCAAAATGAGCGCATTGGGCTCGACGATAAAACCCTTGCTGTGAGCGCAGTTTAAAAACACCAGTCGCTCGAGCGTCGCCATGCTGGCTGGCCTCGCTGGCGTGTCCGTAGGGTTTGTCGGCACCGAGTTCGCCTTAACCCCACCTTTAATAAAGTCCGGGTAGCCGGCCTGCTGTAGGCGAGCTGCCATCTGAGGCGCGTTTGCGCTTAAGTCTAAGATGGGTGTGAAATGCACCTTAGCCTGCATGAAGCACAGTTGCGCCTGCGGCATTGGTTGACTCATAGACACCCCACTTGACAGTTCACTTTACACTTTAGCGCAAAATGGCATGTCAGGGAAGGGGGCTTATTGAAGGGGGTCTTATTGATAGTGCGGG
>Ga0214200_1000606_pt1 | contig 9781 bp, 7 predicted proteins | sample TroBogEpilimnion_7_FD_153038 | JGI IMG/M metagenome (GOLD analysis project Ga0214200, IMG submission 153038) | Freshwater microbial communities from Trout Bog Lake, WI - 23OCT2008 epilimnion | ecosystem: Environmental > Aquatic > Freshwater > Lake > Epilimnion/Euphotic zone | place: Trout Bog... | reverse complement strand
TGCGGTAATGAGTTGGGGGACGGTAACGTTATAGCCCTCAAGTTTTTGTAAATCGGCCTGTACTTGATACTCTTTTGTCGTGCCGCCCCAAGTGACGACTTGGGCCACACCTGGAATCGACAGCAGACGTTTAGTGATCACCCAATCTTGCAGGGTGCGTAAGTTTGTTAAGCCAAAATGTTCAGGTCCAACGACCTGGTAGCGCAGAATCTCGCCCACCAGGCTTGATGCTTGTATTTGTGGCTGTACATTGTTTGGTAAGTTCACTTTTTGCTGCAAATTCAATGCGGCTTGAGTGTAGGCAAAATAGTAGTCAACACCGTACTTGAACGTGACGCGCACAAACGATAAACCGTAGAACGAGGTTGAACGAATGATGTCTACGCCAGGAGTCGTTGCCAAGCCAATTTCTAGCGGGCGCGTGTAATAAAGCTCCATCTCTTCGGCTGATAAACCCGGAGCTTGGGCCGTAATTTCTAAAATAACCGGCGCTGGGTTTGGATAGGCTTCAATATTTAATTTCGTGAAGCTGATTAAGCCTCCGATAATGAAGACCACCAAGCCGCAAATAACAATTGAGCGCTTGGATAATGCAAAGGAAATCAGACTACGAAGCAAGGGATGCCTTTACGCGTTTAAGTATCGAGAGAGTGTTAGAAATAAACCAATTCAGCGCGACTGCAATGCGAGGGCATTGCTTAAAAATATAGCCCCATCTGATGCAATGTTTTCGCCCAGCGTGAGTCCCGACAGCACTTGAACTTGATTGTTTTGGGTGAGACCAATCGTCAGGCTTCTGCGTTTAAAGGTTCTGTTGTCGGACGTGACGAAGGTTGTAATGGTGCCGTCGCCTTCGCGCACAATGCTTTCAGCAGGAATGGCAATATATTTTTTCGGGGAGTTGGTTTCGATGACGTAGCTAGCCAACATTTGTGCACGTAAAAGGTTATCAGGGTTCGTGATTTCAGCTCTTACTGCAACACGTCGCGTCGCTGAATCGACTGCCGCTCCGATATTGACGATTTTGCCTTGGTAACGTACCCCGGGCAGCGCCGCGATTGAAGCGACTAGCGGTTGGCCTTCTTTGATAAACGCTAACTCAGTCTCTGGAACGTTCGCAATGATCCACATCGTCGTTTGATCTGCAACCGCAACCGGTGCAGGGGTGCTGCCGGGCTGAACGAACAGGCCTGGTTGGGCATTTCGGCTGATGACTTTCCCAGCCATTGGGCTTAAAACGATTAGTTCAGAATTTAATTTTTTGGTCGAAATGATTGCGTCGATTTCAAGATCAGTTTTTCCAAAAATTCGCATTGCATCGCGCGCCGAGCGGTAGTTTGCTTCGGCAGTTTGTTGATCTGAAGCGGCTTGGTCAAGATCGCGCTGAGAAGATGCCTGGATTCCAGCCATTTTCTTAACGCGTTCTAATGCCTTATTCGCGAGGACACGAACGCCAGCTGCTGAGATGAGCGTGGACGTCGCCTGTAATAGGTCAGGGCTCTCGATTGAAAACAGAGGTTGGTTGAGGCTGACGGTATCGCCGGCCGTGACAAACACCTGTTTAATACGTCCTGGATATTGACTAAAGACTTGGACGGTTTTTTCTTGATTGAAGTCAACCGTGCCGATCGCACGTCTTTGTATCGCAAATTCGTATTCGTGGGCCGCTTCGACTTTTACTAGCGCTGCTTGTTTTTCGGTAATCGTAATTGCGTCTTTGTCGGTCTGAGAGACGCTCGGCTTGGCAACGGGTGGCTCGGAGGTCGACAGAAGCATCCATCCAAGAGCTGTGGCTGTGATTGCTAAACATGCAGCAAAAACCAATCGTTTATTACGCAAAACCATGCATGTCCTTCAAAGCGATATTCGCTGTCAACACTAAATTTATCAAACGCCCGCGAATTGTACTGATGTGGCTTGAAGATTGCGAATTGTGAACGTTGCCGTTTGGCAAGGTGGCGCGCGTCAGGCTAAACCGAGTTTGTAGCCGATTCCCCGGATGGTATGCAGCAGAGGAGGATCAAAGCCTTTATCAAGTTTGGTGCGCAGGCGGCTGATTTGGACGTCAATCACATTTGTACCTGGATCAAAATGAAAATTCCACACCGACTCTAATAACATCGTTCTGGTAACAACTTGCCCTTGATTCTTAGCTAAATACTCAAGTAAGTGAAATTCGCGTGGCTGTAAAACAATCGGTTTATCAGCGCGGTACGCTTTGCGAATTCGCAAGTTGACGACTAAATCTGCGATGACAATCAGATGACTGTCTGGTCTTTCAGGTTTCACTCGATCGTTGCGCCTGAGCAGGGCCTCGATTCTGGCTGTAAGTTCGGACATCGCAAAGGGTTTAGTCAGGTAGTCATCTCCACCTTCGCGCAAGCCACGAACACGCTCCCCTAAACTGGCAAGTGCGCTCAGTATCAGAACCGGAAATTGCTTGCCTGCCTCGCGTACTGCTTTGACGATTTCTAGGCCATCTTGCTCAAAGGGCAGCATTCGATCTGCGATCAGTAGGTCCCATTGCTCAGACATTGCAAGGGTTAATCCCGCCGTGGCATCGCTCGCATGAACGACTTCGTAATGGATTTCACCCAGAGCTTTGATTAGATAACGAGCCATATCTTGCTCGTCTTCTATCAACAAGATACGCATGTTTGTTTATCCAAAAGACAATACTGCTTTTTGTTGCATAAGGGAACTTTGTCCAATAAGTGGAAACTCTATTCTCAGAACAATAACGCCTCCGGCGAACTTGGATTATTGCCATTTAGTAAGATTTTCCCACAGTATGCAGATGTCAATTCTGCGCCGTAGAGTTGCAGGCGGCCCATAAAAACGAGTTTGGCACCAAGTGCGATCACTTTGAGTACGTCGGTGCCGCGTCTAAAACCGCCGTCAATATGGAAAACTAACTGATCAAACAGGGCTCGATTTCCGTTCAGTGAAACTTCGTCTTCCGTGCCACCTCGCACATACTCGACAACCTTAAAAGGCGACTATTGCTGCAACAATCCCTGTGAGTGACTGGCGGCAGTTATTGGCTTAATTGTGCACGGTTTCGCTCAATGAAACTGCCTAACTTGCCATACTCTTTCGCCAAAAAAGCCTCAAACTGTTTTGGGCTCATGCCGTCTGCAATCACTCCGAGTCCTGCGAAGCGTTCACGTACGTCCGGTTGTGCGAGTACCGCTCGGATATCAGCCGAAAGCTGTTCTTGAATGGCATTGGGCGTGGCACTAGGTACCATTAGTCCGTACCAAGCTGTCATGTCGAAGGTGGGCAGACCCACTTCTGTGGCACTTGGTAAATCCCAGCCGGGCATTCTGTCTTTTTGACCCATGAAGAGTGCTTTGACGCGACCGCCGTCAGCATGGGGTTTGAACACCGCACCCTCAAAGATGCCGTCGATCTGCTTTCCAATTAAGTCGTTTAACGCTCCGATGCTGCCAGACTTGTAAGGTGGAAACGCCATCTCAATGCCAGTTTGATTGGAGAACTCGAGCGCGGCGAAATGCATGCTGGCTCCAATCGTTGAGATCCCGAAGTTCATCGGGCGATTTTGTGCTTTGGCATAGGCGATATATTCGGCAACCGTGTTGGCTGGCACATCACTGCGAACCATCAGCGCTAGGGGGTACGTTCCCAGCGTGGTGATGGGTGCTAAATCCGAGGGCTTATAGGGTAAGTCTTTGATTAAAAATTGATTGCTAATCCACGCAAAGGCTATGTACAAAATGGTGTGCCCGTCTGGTTTTGCCTTGGCAACCTGGTTCGTACCGATCACAGTTTGGCCACCTGCACGATTATCAATCACCACGGGCTGATTCCATTTCTTGCTGAGCGCTTGTGCGACGACACGCGCTTGGGCATCTGAGCTTCCACCGACCCCGTAGGGCACGACGATCGTCACAGGTTTATCAGGAAATACCGCGTGGGCGGTGAGCGAAATCAATCCTAGCGTGCTGAACACGGTGCCAAGCAGAAGGCGCTTCATCAGGTGTTTAACGGTAGGTCTCATGTGTGTCTCCGGATTGGAAAAATTATTATTGCTATTGTTGAGAAGCATACAGCCGCCCTTGTTATGAGCGTCATCAAAAGATGCAATTTTTATTGATTGAACTAAGTCGATTGAAATTATTCCGCTGAAATTTTTCCGGCACGTATGATTTCTCCGTACATCGCGCTGTCGCGCGCGATCAATGCTGCAAATTCTTCCGGCGTACTGCTCTGTGGTATCAACCCGTGTTTCATGAGTTTTTCTCTGACCTCAGGTTCTTGAACAATCAGTGCAATTTCGTGTGCGATACGATCAACAATCGCTCGCGGTGTACCCTTTGGTGCCAGCAAGCCAGCCCAAGACACCATCTTGAAACCCGGAAAACCAGCCTCTTCCATGGTGGGGGTATTGGGCTCAGTCGGCCAGCGCTGTGGTGAACTGATTGCGATGGCTTTGAGTCGGCTTTCTTTGACATGGGGCATGAACACCACCATTGAGCTAAAGACAAAGGACACCTCGCCACTGAGGAGGTCGGTGAGTACCAAGGCACTACCTTTGTATGGAACATGCTGCATCGGGACGCCGCTGCGTTGACTTAAGCTCGCGCCTAGCATGTGGGCGCTCGAACCAGTCCCGCTTGAGGCATAGTTCAGCTTTCCAGGATGCTGGCGTCCATATTCGAGAAGCTCTGCAAGTGTGTTGGCGGGGACGTGATGGCTGACAAACAGAAAATTTGGTAAATCAGCCATCTTGGTGATGGGGATCAGATCGTCAGGCTGGTAAGGCATTTTGTGCAAGTGCGGATTGACCGCGTAGGCTGCGAGCACACTTAACAGTGTGTAACCGTCAGGCTCTGCCCGCGCGACAAAGGCCGTGCCTACCGCGCTGTTCGCCCCGCCTTTATTCTCGACAATGATATTTTGCCCAAGACGCGACGCGAGTCTTTCCATCATGATGCGAGTGATGGTGTCGGTTGCCGCGCCGGGGGGGTAGGGCACGATGACTTTAAGCGTCTTATTGGGCCAGTCGACCGAGCCCTGACCATGTGCTTGGGTCGTACAGAAACTGACGGCAGCAAACAACACAAGCGCAGCCCAAACAAGGCGATGCGAGCCAAGAAATTGCGTGATTTGGCCAGAGTGCGTGAGGCGCGAGCGTTGTGCAAGCAGGCATTTAATCAAGTTCTGTCTCCGAGGTGTGGCAATGAATGCTTCTTTTTATCGTCTACTATCCTAAACGATCAATCTGTACTCTGCAGTTTTTTCTGCCAAAAAAGAATAATTTAGTACGTTGAATCCATGGTGAACCCATCTTGAATTCTGCTTGAACCCTGTTTGAACCCTGATTAAATCCGTGTTGAATCTGTGCTGAACCCAGATTAAATCCTTGCTGGAGCCGCTATTTGGGCTTGCTAACCTCGGTGTTCATTAGGGGCAAGCAGAGGCGTGGGTCTTTGCGTATTAAAATGCCACTCCTGCTGAATTCTGAACATTTGCAGTTTCAGGAACTGCCGTCGATATTCGCCGCACTCGAATCCGCTCCATTTCGTTGTTTTGACTCAAATATCTATGACATTGAAGGCTGTTTTTCTTATCCGCTTGGCAGTCTGTGTGGCGACGATTTGTGCCTTAACGGCCTGTATTAGCTTGGGCCCTGACTATGACGCCCGCCAAGCGACCCAAGTGCCCAATCAGCCTCAAGCCTGGGTTACGCCAGTCGCACACGGTGGGGATCTTGCCACGCTACAAGACTGGTGGCGTCAGTTTAATGACCCGACTTTGGTCGCCTTGATCACCGTCGCTCAAGAGCAAAGCAACACAATGGCGCAGGCCGCGCTAAAAATCGCTCAAGCGCGAGCTTTATTGGTTGGCACGAATGCTTCGGCGCTGCCCGTGGTGAATGGGTCAGCAAGCGCCGCCCGCGGGACCTTTCAAGTGGGCGGCCCTATCGTGTTAGCGACCGTGAATCAAGCACTATTGCAGTCTAGCTGGGAGCTAGACTTATTTGGTGGTTTGGCTCGCGGAAGCGAGAGCGCTCGGGCAAGGTTAGAGGCTCAGATCGCCAACTGGCACGACGCACGCATTTCAGTGGCGGCCGATACAGCTAACTTATACGTCAACTATCGAGCCTGTGAGCAGTTTGCGGCCCTGGCCTTGGCAGATGCCAAGTCACGCGTTCGCACCGCCAAGCTCACTGAACAATTGGCTAGCTCTGGCTTTCAGTCGCCTGCAAATGCTGCGCTTGCTCGGGCTAGTGCGGCAGAGGGGCAAGGGCGCTGGGTCGCGCAGAACGCCGACTGCGATTTAGCCGTTAAAGCTCTGGTGGCACTCACTGGTTTGGTTGAGTCAGATTTACGCCGAAACTTGGCATCTCAGTCTGCGGTCTTGCCCAAGCCTTTGTTACCCGCGGTGCAGCAAGTGCCAGCGCAAGTGCTGTCGCAGCGCCCCGACCTTGCAGCCGCCGAGCGCGAGTTGGCGGCTGCAAGCGCAGACATTGGGGTTCGCGAGGCCGATCGGTTTCCGCGCTTGTCGCTCTTGGGCAGTATTGGTCCGTTAGACTTTAGTACCACCGGTTTAACGATTAGTGGCTCGACCTGGTCGATCGGCCCCTCGTTGACGATGCCGATTTTTGATACGGGTCGCCGTGCAGCGAATCTTGACGCTGCCAAAATTGCTTACCAAGCCGCTGAAGTGAATTACCGCAGCCAGGCTCGTCGCGCTGTACGTGAGGTGGAAGACGCGCTGGTCCGGCTGAACAGTTTGTCGGCGCGCGACACTGAGGCTGAGATTTCGGCAAAAGGCTATCGACAATCTTTGACAGCCTCAGAAGATAAGTTCAGATTTGGTTTGGCGAGCATCTTGGATCTTGAAGAAGTCAGACGTTTGTCGGTGAACGCAGATAATATTTTGGCCTCCGTGCGCCGCGATCGTGTCAATGCCATGATCGCGCTTTATCGCGCGGTGGGCGGTGGCTGGACCGTGACGGATTCTTTGGCCCTGACTGGGCTGGGTCAGACAGCATTGAAAGATACGACTATAGGCAATTCAAAACCATGATATTCACCGTGCGCTCGAGTCTTAACAGTTTAGTGTTCCGCGGTCTGCTTAGCGCGTGTTGCTTCGCTCTCGTGTCGCAAATTACGGCCTCTGCTCAGGACGCGCCTCGGGCGGGTTTGACCGTGACAGTAACTCGTCCCGCGGCCACTCAAATCGCTGCGGTGATCACGGCCAACGGCAGCGTTGCTGCCTGGCAAGAGGCTCTTATCGGCGCTCAGGTTGGGGGCCTACGCATGGCAGAGGTATTGGTGAATGTCGGCGATGTGGTTCAAAAAGATCAGGTGCTCGCTCTCTTTGCAACTGACACCGTGCTCGCGGATTTAGCTGTGCAAAAAGCCCAGCAAGCCGAAGCGGCTGCCGCGTTAGCGGATGCAAAAGCGAACGCCGCACGAGCCCGTAGTCTAAAAGACTCGGGTGCTTTATCTGCTCAGCAAATCAATCAATACCTGACAGCAGAGCAAACTGCACAAGCTCGTCTTGAGGCCGCGACCGCGCACGTTAAAGTTCAAGAATTAAGGCTGAAGTACGCTGAGGTACGGGCCCCAGATGATGGCGTGATTTCAACGCGACAGGCTACGGTTGGCTCGGTGGTCCCACCAGGTACCGAACTGTTTCGAATGGTGCGGCAGCGCCGACTTGAATGGCGCGCCGAGGTCACCTCTGAAGAGCTAAGTCAGATTAAAGTTGGGATGCCCGTGAGTGTGTTTCCCGCCAGTTTGCCAAAGGGTGCACCTCCATTGCTTGGTAGCGTTCGCGTGATTGGTCCGACCGTTGATCCCCAGGCTCGCACTGCCGTCGTCTTTGTTGATCTGCCCAAGAACCCCAATGACGAGCCCCCTGTGCGAGCCGGTATGTTTGCAAGTGGCCAGTTTCAGTTGGGTACGACTCAAGGCCTGACCTTGCCGCAAGAATCTGTCGTGATGCGCGATGGGTTTAGCTACGTGTTTAAAGTCGGCGAAAAACAGCGCGTCGAGCAGCTTAAAGTGAGTGTTGGTCGTCGAGTGGGTGCTCGAATTGAGGTGCTAACAGGTGTGGCTGCCGGGGATAGCATCGTTGAGTCAGGAGCCGGGTTTTTAACCAATGATGATTTGGTTGCTGTCTCAGCAACGACTCAGGCCAAGTAGGCGCGCGAATGAATTTTTCTGCCTTTTCGATTCGTAATCCTATCCCCGCGATTCTGCTTTTTATTTTGTTATCGATTGCAGGGGTGTTGGCCTTTAAGGCGATTGGTGTTCAAGATTTTCCGGATATTGAACTGCCGATGGTGACAGTCGAGGCGCAGCTTCCCGGTGCCGCACCGGCGACGCTAGAAACCGAGGTCGCGCGCAAGCTAGAAAATTCAATCGCCACTCTTCAGGGTATTAAAAATCTGTACACCAAAATCCTTGAAGGGGTCGTGGTGATTACGGTTGAATTCGTACTTGAAAAAGATCCGATGGAGGCAGTCAACGACGTGCGGGATGCGGTCACGCGTGTCCGTGCTGAGTTGCCCGCTGATGTGCGTGATCCAACTGTCTTGCGTACGACGACTGCAGGTAAGCCGTTACTGACGTATGCGGTCACCTCCAAGCAAAGCGACGAAGAGGCTTTGTCTTGGTTTGTGGACAACACTGTGGCTAAACAATTGCTGACGGTGAATGGTGTTGGTCGAGTTAAGCGCATGGGTGGCTTGACGCGCGAGGTTAGGGTTGAGCTAGACGCTGCGCGTATGGCGGCACTTAACGTGACAGCGGCAGAGGTGTCGCGTCGCTTGCGTCAAATTCAACAAGAGGCACCTGGTGGCCGCGGCGATGTAGGCGGTGCAGAGCAGGCCGTACGCACGATTGCCACCGCGAGTACCGCTAATGAATTAGGTACGCTCGACTTCCCGTTGCAAGATGGCCGCAGGGTGCGTCTGAATCAAATTGCAACGATTGTTGACGCGACAGCAGAGCGTCGCTCAATAGCTTTGGTGAATGGCCAAGCCGTCGTCGCCTTCGAAATTATGCGCAGTAAAGGTGCGAACGAAGTGACGCTGGCGCAAGAGGTTCGCCAAGTGATTGCGAACCTGCGACTGGCGCGGCCTGACATTCAGATCACTGAGCAAATTGATAACGTCGAAAAAACTGAAGAGAACTTTGAAGGTTCGATGCACCTGCTGTACGAGGGTGCAATCCTAGCGGTTGTTGTCGTTTGGTACTTTTTACGTGATTGGCGCGCCACGATTGTGTCTGCTGCAGCCTTGCCCTTGTCAATTTTGCCAGCATTTTTAGGGATCTATCTGTTTGGCTTTACGCTGAATATGGTGACACTGACCTCTCTTGCGTTGGTGGTCGGCATATTGGTTGATGACGCGATCGTTGAAGTTGAAAACATTGCTCGTCACCTGCGCATGGGCAAAACTCCTTTCCAGGCGGCACTTGAAGCGGCTGATGAAATAGGACTGGCCGTTATTGCGACCACCTTTGCTTTGGTGGCGGTATTTTTGCCCACAGCATTCATGGCGGGGATTCCAGGAAAATTTTTTAAGCAGTTTGGCTGGACCGCAGTACTCGCTATTTTGGCTTCGCTGTTGGTCGCCCGCTTGCTGACGCCAATGATGTCCGCCTACATTATGAAAGCGGTGCCAGAATCAGCGCGCGAGCATGGCGATGGCTGGATCATGCGTCGTTATCTCAAATCAGTTACCTGGTGCTTATCGCACCGCCTGTTGACGCTTGTCTTGGCCACTTTGTTTTTTGTAGGC
>Ga0214200_1000605_pt1 | contig 9784 bp, 7 predicted proteins | sample TroBogEpilimnion_7_FD_153038 | JGI IMG/M metagenome (GOLD analysis project Ga0214200, IMG submission 153038) | Freshwater microbial communities from Trout Bog Lake, WI - 23OCT2008 epilimnion | ecosystem: Environmental > Aquatic > Freshwater > Lake > Epilimnion/Euphotic zone | place: Trout Bog... | reverse complement strand
AGGAATTCCAGTGGGCGGTGAGCTGGAGTATGTGGATGCCGGCACACTAGCCCGAGCTTTAATGGATCGCCGTTAAATCATCGTTTACTTACAAAACATTCTGCAAAAAAGGGGCATTTGAGCCCCCTTTTTTTTATTTCCTATTTCCTGTTAAAATGTAGTCACATTAAGACTACAAAATAGTCAGTGTTTTTAGTGGGAGAGTCGTATGACTGTTGCAGATACCTATGTTCGCGCCAGAATTGATATGGCAACCAAAAATCGTGCTTCCGATGCTCTAGAGGCAATGGGCTTATCTATTTCAGATGCTATTCGCATGTTGATGTTGCGTATTGCTGATGAAAAGCAGTTGCCCTTTTTAGTAAGGGTCCCTAATGCAAAAACCAAGAAGGCTATAGCAGAGCTTGAGGCAGGCAAGGGGAAGCGTTTTAAAGATAGTAAGGAGTTGATGAAGGATCTTCATGTGGGAGATTGAGAGATCTTCGGTATTTAAAAGAGACTTTAAGCGTGTGTATTCAAATCCTCGGCATAAGAAAGACATTGAAAAGCTTCTGTTGGAGACGATAGATTTATTGGTGCTGGATAAGCTCTTACCGTTCAAATTGAGAGATCATGATTTGATTGGTTAGTGGAACGGACATCGAGAATGTCATATTAAACCCGATGTCTTGTTGATCTATAAAAAGCCAGATCCTCAACTCTTGTACCTTGCCCGCTTAGGTAGCCACAGTGATTTATTCAGATAAGTTGTTTTCAGGGCACAGATACAAGCTTATGCAGTCATGATTTCTCCTATCCATGTCATCTCCAGGACATAAAGACTAGGTAAATTGCCTCTTTTTGGGGATAATTCGGTCTGCACCACCCTTGAGCATCAATCTCAAGCTGTGTTTGCCTAGTTTTTCTTCATCGGCATGTTGCCATTGCATTGCGCTGGCAACCCCAATTAGAAATTGTGAATGACCCGCAAGATTTATCCTCTCCTCCTGCTGAGCATTATTTGTACTTTATTCGAAGCAACTGCTTTTGCGCAGAGGGCAGGATCAGGTGCGGATCAAATAGCCAGCTTTGCCGAAGATATCTCATGGCTACCAACCGAAGGTGAAATATTTGGTTTGCCTGTGAACGTTCATGGTCAAACTACTTACATCAATCAACGATATAACGCTTTTAATTCTCCCTATCAGGGTCAAAATAGTTTATTGCCACAAAAGTCGATGAGTTACACCTGGTCAGGAACCCTTTTCTTTGGGGCGCGTATTGCATCGAATACCGATATTTACTTCAATCCTGAAGTAGTTTCTGGCGTACCTTTTTCAGGGCTGACAGGCTTAGGTGGTCCAGTGAACGGTGAGGCAACTCGTGCACAAGGTGCGCAAGCCCATTTCTATTCTGCACGGGCATTTTTGCGTCAAACCATTAATCAAGATGGTGACAAGGTAGAGCTTGCTAACGATGCAAACCAGATTAGCCAAATAGTCAGCAGTAATCGTTTTGTGATTACAGCCGGCCAGTTTTCCACATTAGATATTTTTGATGACAGTAAATACGCTAAAGATCCACGTGTTCAGTTTATGAACTGGGGCAATATGACCTATCTTTCATATGATTATGCAGCCGATGCGCGTGGCTATAGTTGGGGCTTGGCGGGGGAGTGGTACCGAGATAATTGGGTATTCCGTGCTTCTCGTATGCTCACACCAAAAGATCCTAATGGCCGAGATCTCAATTGGCAAATCTTTAATTCCTATGGAGATCAAATTGAAGTAGAGCGTCAGCATAGTATTGGTGATTTACCGGGTAAGGTTAGCGTACTTGGCTATCGTAATCGTATGGTGATGGCTCGCTTTACGGACGCAACGAACTATTTGATTGCTAATAATGCTCAAGGTACTCAGGCGATTTTGAATGTGCGTAATACCTCTCAAGTTAAAACGGGTATTGGTTTAAATGCCGAACAAGCGCTGACTAAAGATATGGGTATCTATATGAGAGCTTTCACATCGGACGGGCACACTGAAACGATGGCATTTGCCGAAGCAGATAGCTCTTTGTCTGTCGGCATGGGTATTAATGGTGAGAGCTGGGGTAGAGCCAAAGACACAATCGGAGTGTCTGCAATGCTCAATGGCATTTCGTCAAATCGTAGAGCGTATCTGCAGGCAGGCGGTATTTCTAATTTTATTGGTGATACGCCATACCCTTATGCTGGACCTGGCCAAACGATTACCTATAAGCCAGAGCAAATTAGCGAAATTTATTACAACGCACTAGTTATTAAGAACGTCTTGTTGGGCTTGAACTACCAACATATTATTAATCCTGCCTATAACGCAGCCCGTGGGCCTGTAAATGTCCTGTCTTTCAGGGTTCATGCCGAGTTTTAAGGCTTTTACAGATATTGTTTGTAATTATTATGTTTAGAATCAATGGGATAGGAAATATCAATAATTCGACATTTGTGTTTTCTACCCTATAATCCTTTAAACCCCCTGCATCAGATGTTTCCTGAAGTAAAAACTGCATCAGGGGCTATAAAAACAGCATTTTTATTGATTTAGAGGCAGCCGCTTTTGTTTATTTTCGGCACACGCAAAATTAGCGCAGTATTCACGTTCAAAAGAATTGCTTTTGCTATCTACGCCACTTCTTTATCTGCGATTTGTTTGGCCCAGTCTGAGCAAGAGCCACCAGCAAGCGTTACCATTCAAGCGGATGGCACATCCTTAAGTAGTCCCCCTTCAATTGGCACTCAATTAAGCGGTCAAGATAAGCCTTCTAAAGCTGCTGAATTATTTGCACCAGTTAGCAAAGCAAATACTCCGAAGATTTATACCAAGCCTGTCGCATCTGGTCCGGTTGAGATGGACTTACGTCAGCTTTGGAATGAAATGAAAATCAATAATCCGCAGCTCTCTTCCTTGCGGGAATCTTATTTATCTGCCAAAGCAACAGTGCCGCAAATTGCTGCGCCTGCTAATCCGCAGGTGGGTTTGGTTTGGTCAGGGATGCCAGTGAATTCACCGCTGGCATTAGGCGGTGCAAATACACCATCCCAGCAATATCCTGGTGGCATTAGTAGCAATAACTCCATATCGGTAGCTCAACCCTTTCAATTTCCAGGTAAGAAAAGTTTAGCTGCCGATATCGCCGATACTAATGCTGAGGCACTGCTTGCCCAAGCAGAGTCGACATATTTGCAATTGGGTGCTCAGCTTTCAACGCTTTACTACAATGCCCTTGCGGCCCAAAAGCAATTGCAGGTTCTAAAAGAGTCTGTCGTGCGCTTGGAGATGATTAAGAACGTCGCTAAAGCGCGTTACTCCAATAATGCAGCTGCCTACGTTGAGTATCTCAATGCTCAAGTAGCGCAAAGCGCTGCTGAGGCAGACCAATTTAATCTGGAGCGACAGCTTGAGGTGGCATTAAAAAGTATTAATGCCTTGGTAGGTCGCCATTCTAGGGAAAAGCTAATTTTGAGGGGTGATGTTCGGCGCTCTATGAGCTCTGTTCCAACACTAGTTGAGTTAGAGGATTATGCGGAGTCAAGTCATCCAAGCCTCAAAAGTTCAGCGCTGCAATTGGATGCTGCGCGCAAGGGCGTGACTCTTGCTAAGAAGGCTTACTTGCCAGATTTTCAAGTTATTGGATCTTCGTACACACCACGTGGACCATTTGCTGCAAATAATGGTGCGCTGTTCTATCAATTTGAATTGGATCTCATTATTCCTTTGTATTTCTTTACCAAAGAAAAGTACGGAGTAGAGCAGGCACAGCGGAACCAAGCAGCTGCAGAAGCAAGCGATATTTCGAATCGTCAGCAAATTGTCTTGGCTGTGAATTCTGCCTATGCCTCTTACCAACAAGCTAAAACTGCAGCCAACTTCCTAAAAGACCGCCAGGTACCTCAAGCGGATGCTGCTTATAAGGTTGGTTTGGTTCAGTATTCAAATAATGGTCAAGGATTTAACGATCTGCTGACGGCGCAAACTCAGTTACGTAATTTAGAAGTGCAATTGGCACTTGCAGAGGCTAATCTTCTGCAGGCACAAGCGGTATTGTTGGTTACCGCTGGCAAGGAACCTTTTTAAGGAGTTGTTGTGAAGGATAAGCTCAATCATCTTTATCAGCGCCTCAAGGATTTGTGTAAACCTATCCTTGAAGAGGCTTATAAGCTTAAGGCTAAATTGGATGCTCGCGTTGCTGCGAACACTAACAAGATTCATAGCTCTTATTGGAGCCTTCCGCCTGAGACACGTGCTCGTATTCGTTTGACTCTAATCTGTGTATCGCTATTGATGTTCGGTATCGTCATTGGTCTGTTTGTAAACGTAAACCGTCCTGTGAAGTTCGACAAGATGGCAAAGACATTAACCATTGAAAATACTGGTGCGATGGAGTTAAAACTTCCAGGCGTTGAGTTAAATCCTAATATTTATGTATTTCAAGATGCCGTTAAAACTCAAGTGCCTGTTGAGTTAAATGTTCCGGGCAAGCTTGCGTTTAATGCTGAAAAATCAAAAGTCCTGTCAGCTAGGGCTCCAGGTAGGGTTGAACGTATCTACGCTTTTGATGGTGCACCAGTTGAGGTTGGCTCGCCAGTGGTTGAGCTTTATAGTCCAGAGTTCCTCTCAGCCCAGCAAGAGTACCTACTTTCCTCCAAGACTGCTAAGGTGCTTGAAGGCAATAAGACTATGAGTGATCTTTTGGGTGACGCACAAATAACCCAGCAAGCTGCTGCAAATAGAATGCGCAACTTGGGCGCAAGCGATGGCGATATCAAGACCTTAGATAAAAGTGGCAAAACCCAATACAACCTAGTGATGCGCTCTCCATTGCAGGGTGTAGTGGTGAAACGAGCTGTTGACCCTGGGGTTATTGTCAATGCAGGTGATGTGCTGGCAACTTTGGCTAACCCAAAAGAGCTTTGGTTCTTGGGCAATATTTTTGAGCAAGATATTCGCAAGATTCAAAAAGGACAGACTATGGTTCTGCGTTCTGAGTCCTATCCCGATAAGCAGTTTATTGCTACCGCTAATTACATTGCACCCACGATTGATCCTGAGACTCATGCCTTACTGATTCGCTGTGATGTCGAAAATACCGATGGCTTATTACGTCCGGATATGTATGTCAATGCAAAGCTAAAGACGGGCGAGACAGAGGCTGTTGTAGTACCGCAGTCAGCGATTGTGCGGGTTCGAGAGATGCGCTACGTGATCATTAAAACCGGTAAGGACTCCTTCAGAAGATTTGCTGTCAAAGGCTATGATCTTGATGGTAAACAGTTCGCAGTAACTGAGGGCTTAGAGCCGGGGATGTCGGTCTTGACTGATGGCGCAGTTTTATTGAATGACCGCTTTGCGAAGCAGGAGGAATAATTGAGCTTTGTTACCTCCTTTATTCGGGGAGTTTTAGATAAGCGCGTCATCATTTTGTTTGCTGCGGCAGTGCTGTTGCTGCTCGGAGCATTTAGCTTAAAACAACTACCGATTCAGCCATACCCAGGCGTGGCACCATTAACGATCCAGGCGATTTCTCAGTGGCCTGGCAGAAGCACAACTGAAGTTGAGCAACAAGTTACCATTCCAGTTGAAAACGCTTTGGCTGGTATTCCGGGTGTAAAAGCCTTTCGCTCCGTATCGCTTTTTGGTTTATCGGTTGTTACACTCAAGTTCAATGACAATGCGGATCCTTTTAAGGTTCGCCAAATCTTCATTACTAATTTAGGTAATGTGGCATTCCCTCCAGGTGTTAACTCCAGTGTAAGTCCAGATTCAGATGCAACCGGTGAAATCTTGCGTTATCAAGTTGCCTCTGATTACGCCTCACCTACACGTCTCAAAACCTTACAAAACTACGAAATCTACAAAGAACTCAAGCAAACTCCCGGGGTTGCTGATGTTTCATCCTTTGGCGGTAAGGTACGTCAATATCAAGTGATTGTTAGTCCAGAAAGCCTGCAATCGAAAGGCGTAACCGTTCCACAGGTAATTGATGCGCTAACAAAGGCAAATGACAATACGGGTGGCGGCATATTGCCTAGTGGCGAGCAGCAATTCGTGGTACGAGGCGTTGGTCTACTGAAGAATATTTCCGATATTAAAGAAGTGGTCGTTGCAGTAAATAAGGGCATACCAGTTCGAATTGGCGATATCGCTACCGTTCAAATTGGTAACGCACCACGCTTAGGTTTATTCCAGTTTGATAGCAATCCGGATTCTGTTGAAGGTATTGTGTATTTGCGACGCGGTGAGAACGCCTCCGAAGTCTTGGCACGCGTACGTGAAAAAATTAGCAATATCAACAATCAAATTCTACCTCCCGGCATTCAAGTAAAAACTTTTTATGACCGTCAGGTTTTGCTGGATATCACTGTAGGTACCGTGAAGCACACCATGTTCTTTGGTATCACCATGGTGCTGGTTTTGCTCTATGTATTTTTGGGAAATTTCCGTGCTGCTGCAGTAGTGGCTGCTGTGATCCCGCTGGCACTGTGTTTCTCATTCATCATGATGTATGTCTTTAATGTGCCAGCCAATCTCATCTCGTTAGGTGCGATTGACTTTGGTGTAATTGTTGATGCTGCGGTGATCATTACCGAAAACGTGATGCGACACATGGAAGAGGGCGGTAAGCGAGTTAATCAGAGCATTATTTTGGCCACGAGTGAAGTACAACGCGCCATGATTTACTCGACTAGCATCATCATCGTTGCTTACTCACCCTTATTCTTGATGGGTGGTGTTGAAGGCATTATCTTTAAACCAATGGCTTTCACCATGGGCTTTGCTCTCGTGGCCTCAATCGTCTTGAGTCTAACCTTCTTGCCGGCGTCGATGTCTTACGTCTTTGGGGAAAACTTTCATCATGCACCACCGAAATTCATTACTTGGATGTTGGAGCGCTACCGACCATTGCTACGTAAATGGATGGACCATCCACGCCATGTGATTGCGATTTCTATCTTTATTTTGGGCGTGACTTTATTGAGCGCTACCCGACTGGGAACTGCATTCTTACCAACCCTAGAAGAAAACAATATTTGGTTGCGCGTAACCCTACCTAATACCGTTGATCTTGATTACTCGATTAAAGTTGCCAATCAACTACGCGAGACTTTCCTAAAGCAGCCTGAATTAGAGAGAGTTGCAGTACAAATTGGTCGTCCTGATGATGGTACTGATTCAACAGGAGTATTTAATCAAGAGTATGGCTTGTACCTAAAGGCCCCAGAAGAGATGCCGAAGGGTACTAGTAAGCATTTATTGCTCCAACATCTACAAGCTGAGCTCGATAAGATTCCAGGAGTGAACTATAGCTTTTCTCAGTACATCCAAGATAACGTCAATGAGGCTTTGTCGGGAGTGAAGGGTGAGAACTCGGTCAAGATTTTTGGTTCAGATCTCGAAGTGCTGGCGCAAAAAGCGCATGAAGTAGTAACGCAATTGAAAAAAGTACGCGGTATTGAAGATGAAAATACGCTTAAAGAATTGGGTCAGCCAACACTGAATATCCAGATCGATCGCGATAAAGCTGCGCGTTATGGTGTCAATGTTAGTGACATTCAAACTGTAGTTGCTAATTCGATTGGCGGAGCGCCTGTAACGAACTTTCTAGAGGATGAGAAAACCTTTGGCGTGGCAGTACGCTTAAATGAAGCAAGTCGCAATGACATTCCAGATGTTTCAAACTTATTGATTGATACCCCCAATGGTCAAAAGGTTCCCTTGGGCATGGTGGCTAGTGTCCGTTTAACTGATGGCCCATTCTTTATTTATCGTGAAGCGGGTAAGCGCTATATCGCTGTGATCTTTAGTGTCCGCGGCCGTGACTTAGGTGGTGCCGTAGAGGATGCCAAGTATTTGGTTGAGAAGAATGTGGCTCTGCCAACGAACTACACCATTGCTTGGGATGGTCAATTTAATCAGATGAAAGCAGCCCAGCAAAAGCTGATGATCATCATTCCATTAACGCTCGTTGCCATTTTCTTACTTCTTGTAACGGCCTTGGGCAATTTCCGCGATGCAGTTATTGTTCTCATTAACGTACCTTTTGCTGCGATTGGTGGAATCATCGCCTTGCATTTGGGCGGAGAGACATTAAGTATTTCCGCCTTGTTTGGCTTCTTATCTCTTTTTGGAATTGCTATTCAGGACGGTGTGATTCTGATTTCCTATATTAATAAGACGGTAGCAGAAGAACATGGTGCTATGAAAGATGCAATGGTTGATGGTGCCGCCTTACGTGTAAGGCCAGTATTAATGACTGCAATGCTTGCTGGCTTGGGTCTATTGCCTGCCGCTTTATCACATGCAATTGGTTCAGAAGCGCAGCGTCCTTTGGCTTTAGTCATTGTAGGTGGAATGGTGACCACAACGATTTTGACTTTGTTGGTATTACCAGTTATCTATGCGGCAATGAGGGCGCGTGGTACACATAAACCAGGGCTGGTTTGATCATGTCAAAGCAACCTCATATCCTAGTTTCTAATGACGATGGCTATTTGGCTCCTGGCTTATTGGCTTTAGTTAATGCGGTTCGTCCTTTGGGGCGGATCACCGTAATTGCGCCAGAGCAAAACCATAGCGGAGCATCAAACTCCTTAACCCTCTCTAGACCGCTTTCGATTCATCGAGTCGCTGGCAGTGAGCGTGATGGCTTTTTCTTTATTAACGGCACACCAACTGACTGTGTTCACGTTGCCATGACTGGTTTCTTGGACGAGAAGCCTGACCTAGTGATCTCTGGTATTAATCAAGGCGAGAACATGGGTGAAGATACGCTTTACTCTGGCACTGTTGCTGCTGCAGTGGAGGGTGTGATGTTTGGTGTACCAGGCATTGCGTTTTCACAAATTGATCGTGGCTGGAATCGCATTGAAGATGCTGCTAAAGCAGCACATGATGTCGTGGCACAAATGTTGGTATCAAGCTTAAGCAAAAATCATGTTGACGGCGTAGCAACATTGCTCAACGTGAATATTCCGAATCGTCCCTATGCTGATTTATATCGCTGGCGCGTAACCCGCCTAGGCAATCGTCACCACTCACAGCCGGTGGTAGTGCAGGATAGTCCGCGCGGCGAAAAGATCTACTGGATTGGCGCAGCAGGGGATGTCAAAGAAGGGTCAGAAGGTACGGACTTTCATGCAATTGCGGAAGGCTGTATTTCGATTACGCCAATGCAACTAGATTTAACGCACCATGCGCGTTTAGCAGCGATGCGTGCCAATGGCTGGGATCGCGGTTGAAGGCTCCCACCGAACGCTTTGCTGCCTATCGACAAGCGCTAGCTGCAAAAGTGCATGCTGGCGGCGTCAAGCACGGCAAAACATTAGAGGCAATTGCCACAGTTCCTCGCCATGCATTTATGGATGCAGGCTTGCATGCACAGGCGTATGAAGATACGGCTTTACCTATTGGACATGAGCAAACTATTTCTAAGCCATCTGTAGTCGCTCGCATGATTGAATTACTACACAAGCCCAAACATAAGCTTGGTAAAGTCCTCGAAATCGGAACGGGATGTGGTTACCAAGCGGCTGTTCTCAGTTTGTTGGCAGAAGAGGTTTACTCGATAGAGCGTATTCGTCCACTCCACGACATGGCAAGAGCCAAGTTGCGCCCATTCCGCATTAATAATCTGCGCCTGATTTATGGCGATGGTATTTTAGGTTTACCTCAGGCCGCCCCATTTGATGGGATTATCCTAGCAGCAGCAGGTCTAGGCATTCCGGATGCGTTGCTAGACCAATTGGCTATTGGTGGACGTTTGGTTGCCC
>Ga0214200_1000598_pt1 | contig 9834 bp, 9 predicted proteins | sample TroBogEpilimnion_7_FD_153038 | JGI IMG/M metagenome (GOLD analysis project Ga0214200, IMG submission 153038) | Freshwater microbial communities from Trout Bog Lake, WI - 23OCT2008 epilimnion | ecosystem: Environmental > Aquatic > Freshwater > Lake > Epilimnion/Euphotic zone | place: Trout Bog... | reverse complement strand
AGCGGTGTTTGAGACCGCTGTCGTAGGCGTACCCGATGAGAAATGGGGAGAGTCCGTCATGGCCTTTGTCGTGTGTCGTGGTGCACGGCCAACGCCCCTTGAATTGGTTGAGCATTGCCGCAGCCAAATCGCCAGTTATAAGAAACCAAAATATCTGACTTTTATCGATGCACTGCCCCGAGTCGCCAGCACCAACAAGGTTGATAAAAAGACGTTGCGCACGCAAGCACTGTGCTGCTTTGCAACAACAAAGGTATCGGGAAGCGACCAGGACTAACTTCCAAACAAAACGCCCAAACAGACTCGAGAGCAACTCTCAACAGGCTCCAGACTCAATCTTAAACAAACGGTTGGACAGAGAGCCAAAATCCTGAAAGAATGCGGCAAGTAAAGCGCTGGCAAAAAAGCGCTGAATAACAAAACCGCTGTAACAAAACCGTGGTCATAAAACCGCTGTCATCAGCGAGTCATCTTGTATGACTTGGTGACACCACATTCAGGAGCAGTCTCATGAAAAAACTCATCCTAGGGCTTACCCTTATACAAGCTGCCTGGGCGTTGCCCGCCTCTGCAACTGATTACGCGATCGGTGCAATATTTCCGATGAGCGGCCCCAACGCAGAATACGGTCAAATTTTTGGTGCAGGCGTCAACTTGGCGGTTGAACACATCAACGCTGATAAAAAATTATCTGGCACCTTATCGGTGATTTACGAAGACAGTCAGGCACTGCCTGCACAGGGCGTGACCGCAGCAACTAAACTGGTCAACGTATCCAAAGTCCCCTACGCGCTCTCCGCCTTTACAGGCGTTTCTAAGGCTGTCGCCTCTGTTGGCGCACGTACCAAAACCGTGATGGTCAATGGCGGTGGCGTTGGCCCCGATCTCGCCACGCTTGGCGAATACTTCTGGAACACCATTCCGTTAGCGAACTTCGAAGTGCGCGCCATGGCCCCGTTCTTAGTCAAAGACAAAGGCTTTAAGCGTGTTGCCATGGTGTATGTCGATGATCCAATCGGTCAGTCGCTTCTGACAGACCTCGGCACCGAAGTCAAAGCCGCTGGCGGCGAAATGGTTGGCAACTTCTCGATTCCGACTACTGCACAACAATTTTCGGGAATCGCCGCCCGCGTGCGTGACACCAAGCCTGACGTTGTCTACATTGCCTCGTATGGTAACCAGCAGGTTCAATTGATTAAGCAGTTGCGCGATAACGGCATCAGCCAACCAATCGCAAGCTACTCAGCTTTCTCAACGCCCTCTGTCTTGACCTTACCTGAGGCAAAAGGTGTTTACTTCTCGGCTCAGCAGTTGAATCTGACGCGTGACGATCCACTCACCAAGCGCGTGGTCGCCGATTACAAAGCCAAGCACAACAAAGAGCCAGGCGCCTACGTGGTGAATTATTACAACGCGGTGTTAACGTTTGCTGAGCTCGCCTCGGCTCTCGAAAAAGCGGGCAAACCCGTGACTGGCGAAAACCTACTTGCTCAACGAAAAGCCACCAAGAGCTTTGAGTTTGTCGGTGCCACGGTGTCGTTCGCTGACGATGGCACAATTAAAGCTCCGATTCAAATTAATGAAATTGTCGGCGATGGCACCACCAAAGTGGTCTCGGCAGGGAAATAAGTTTTTAGCGCTTTAGCTTGCTTTAGGATATTGCCTCATGCTGTTCACGCAACTTTTTATTAACGGCCTGCAAACCGGCGCTCTCTACGCGCTGATTGCAGCCGGGTTTTCGCTGATTTTTGGCATGACCCGAATTTTTCACGCGGCGCATGGGGCAACCTTTACGATTGCTGGTTATATATTTTATGAATGTTATTCAGTGCTACACCTGAGTTGGCCGATAGCGGCGCTTGCGGCCACCTTCGCAGCAAGTGTCTTCGGCGTGCTACTTGACCGCTTTGTCTACGCCATCATTCAACGACACGAGGGGTCTTTTTTTACGGTGTTCGTCGCTTCGTTTGGTATGGCCATCATTGTGCAAAACTTGATTGCCATGATCTTCGAACGCGGTGCAGTCACGGTCTCGACCCCTCTGAGCAAAAGCCTCGAAATGTTGCCGGGCTTGTATGTTGCACCGATAGCCGCAGTCGTTATTCTTTGTGCCGTGATATTTTTTATGGCGCTTCAGTGGTTGCTGACCAAGACCAGTATGGGCATCGCTCTCAGAGCGCTTGGTGAAAACCCAACGCTCATTGAAGTCTACGGCCTAACGCCTCGCTTACTTTCGCAGTATGTCTTTTTAATCGGTTCGATTTTGGTGGTGCCTGCGGCCATCTTAACGGCAGCGACGTCAGGCTTAAATCCAGCGATGGGCAACCACGTCATGCTCATCAGCATCGCCGCGACCATCGTCGGCGGTGTGGGTAGCCTGCGCGGTGCTGCCATGGCAGGCCTCATCCTAGGCATGGCTGAAAACCTTTGCCTATCTGTTATTGATCCGCAATGGAGCGAAGCCGTCACGTTTGTGATTCTGTTCTTGTTCATCCTGTTCCGCCCCGGTGGTGTGTACGGCCGCGCGGTAGTGTCTTAAAAGAGAACAACACATGATTGCCTATCTTCAAAATATCGCTGTACTGTTTTGTATCAATGCGATTCTGGCCTTGACCTTGAATTTCATCATGGGTTACGCAGGGATCTTTTCGCTCGCTCACGCCATCTTCTTTGGTGTAGGCGCCTACGCCACGGCGTACATCGCGATGCATGCCTCTGATTCGTTACTGCTTTGCATGGCGGCCTCAGCTGCGATTTCAGCAGTGTTGTCCATGGCGCTTGCACTGCCCGCCTTACGCGTTCGCGGCGAATACTTCGTTGCCGCCTCACTTGGCTTACAAGTGATCGGCGTGACAATTTTCTCTGAATGGAAATCCATCACCGGCGGGCTCGGTGGAATGATCGGCATCCCGCGACCCAAGTTATGGGGCTACACCTTCAATGATGACACTGCGTTTTTAGGACTCGCCCTAGTCGTGCTTGGCGTTGTCGTTGCAATCATTGCGCTGCTCGTGCGTGGCAGTTTTGGCCGCAGTTTGATGGCGATTCGAGACAGTGAGTCTGCTGCGCAGACCTACGGCAAGCACGTCAACGCTATTAAAACGCTCTCGGTCGCAGTGGCTGCCGGCTTGGCCGGTGTGGCCGGATCCCTCTACGCCTTCTATATCACATTTATTAATGTCGAAAGCTTCATGCTTGAGACCTCGATTCTTTTAATGGCGATGGTCATTATTGGTGGTACCGGCACCTTGTTTGGTCCAATCGTAGGCGCAGCGTTATTGATGTCGCTGCCTGCCGCCCTCACCTATCTGCCCTTTTTGCCTCCCACCGAGCTCGGTTCAATCCAACAAATCATCTACGGTTTAGCGATGGTACTGTTAATGATGTTTCGCCCAGGTGGTTTGGTGGGCGGCCGCAGCAAAGAGAAATCAGCATGACGACCTCAACCCCTTCGCAAGAGATCTTGCTGCAGATTCGCGATCTGAATAAAAGCTTTGGTGGCTTACACGCTATCAATAACGTCACCATGGATTTACCGGCCGGTGTGATTACCACGCTGGTGGGCCCCAACGGTGCGGGTAAAACGACGTTATTTAACTTGATCACAGGGCACTTAACCCCGACGAGCGGTACCGTACATTGGCTTGGCAAGTCACTCAAAGGTGTCGAGCCCTGGCAAGTTGCGCGCATGGGCATCGCCCGCACGTTTCAAGATTTACGCCTGTACAGCCAAATGACCGTCGAAGAAAATATCATGACAGTCATGGAGCGCAGCAGCTGGCTTTGGCAAGGCGGTGGCGCCGCTGCCACGCAGCGCGTCAACGAAATCTTGGATGAAACGCAATTAACAGAGAAGCGTCACGAGAGAGCGGTTGACCTGGCGTATGCTGAACGAAAATTTTTAAGCCTCGCGCGCATAATGGCCAGCCAAGCCAAGCTTTGGCTACTTGATGAGCCTGCGTCAGGCCTCGACCCGCGCTCGTTCGAGCGCTTTGTGACCCTACTGCGCGCTTACGCTAAACGCGGGATTACCATTTGCATCATTGAGCACAATTTAGACATTGTGATCAAGCTGTCAGACCGCGTCGCATTTTTGGATCAAGGCAAGCTTCTGGCGCAAGGCAGCTCAGAAGATATCCTAAAAGATCCGCACCTCGCAGCCATCTACTTTGGAGAGCGCGCATGACCGCGGCTAATTTCCTTGAAGCTAAGAACCTGCGTGTGGGGTATGGCGGCAGACCCGTGCTCGATCACTTTAATGTCAGCCTGGCCTACAACGAAGTACTTTGCCTGATCGGACATAACGGGGCCGGCAAGTCGACCTTGTTGAAAGCCTTGTTTGGGCTAGTACCCCTCGCCGAAGGCACGATTACGCTTGAAGGCAAAACGATTGACAAGCCCGATCCGCGCGGCATGAACGCGGCAAGCATTGCCATGGTGCCCGAAGGTCGAGGCGTGTTTCCCGGCTTAACGGTCGCTGAAATCATGCGCTTAGGTTTTTGGGCGAACGGCATCCCCGCCGGCGAGCAGGCCGCGCGTCTTGATTGGGTGATGGGTGTACTGCCGATGATCAAAAAGTTTTATTCCCAACGCGCAGGCACGCTGTCAGGTGGTCAACAACAGATGGTGTCATTAGGACGCGCACTGCTGGGCCAGCCTCGCTGCCTGTTGCTTGACGAGCCATCCATTGGCTTAGCGCCAAAACTTTTTCAGGATTTGGCTGGACCCATCCGAGCGCTGCAGCAAGAGCGCAAGATGTCGATCTTAATTGTTGAACAAAATATTCGCGAAGCCCTTAAGATTTCGGATCGCGTCATCGTGATGAAATCAGGTCAGTTGATTCGCGAGGGTACACCCGAAGCCTTCAGCAATAACGCCGACTTGATGGAACTCTATTGATATGTCGCAGTCGTGCGCGTTGCACTCGGTCTACCAGCACCATTTAGTTCAAGCACCGAGTGCTACGATGCTGATCCAAGACGGTCAGCATATTTCGTATGCGCAGTTTGACCAACTCGTACAACATACTGAAACGTGGCTTAGGCAACAAGGCGTCAAACAGGGTGATCATGTTGCGGTCTGGCTTATCAATCGTGTTGAATGGCTTGCAATATTTTTTGCACTTGCACGTTTAGGCGCCACGTTGGTTGCCGTCAATACAAAATATCGTAGTCACGAAGTTCACTATATCCTGGCAAACTCGCAGGCTCAATACTTAATCCTGCAACTAAATTTTCGAAAAATTGATTTTGCCGAAGTCATTCAAGGCGTTGATGCCAGCGGCTTGACTCATCTTAAGACCATCATGATGGTCGATGCAGATGACAGCACGCCAACGACTCTGCTGAATCGACCTGTCGTGCGCTTTTTACCAACGCTCAGTCAAGCGACTCACGATGTAAGCTCCGTGACGCAACCAAGTGCGCAGTCTAATGCCGCCCAGTTACCGCTTGAAGATCTGCCCGTCATTTTTTTCACGACTTCAGGCACCACCAAGGGCCCGAAACTTGTCGTCCACACACAAAAAACGCTGAGCGAACACGTGCGGCATATCGCAGCGGGTTATCATTTTGGCGCACCTGGCGAGGCGCTATTGACAGCCCTGCCTCTTTGTGGCGTCTATGGGCTCGATAGCGCTTTAGCGGCCATCGCAGCAAGAATGCCTGTTGTGCTGATGGATTTTTTTGACGTAGCCTCGGCAAGCCAGTTAATCAAACAGTACAACATCACACATATTTTTGGCAGCGATGAAATGCTGCGTCGTTTTGCAGAGCAAAACCCCGAACCCGTTGCCTTTACCTCGCTCAAGTTATTTGGCTTTGCGGCCTTCAGCGCGCGCTTTATTGAACTTGCGCAAGAACTTATCCCTCGCGGTTTTCCGATGCGAGGTCTTTATGGCTCGAGCGAAGTGCATTCTTTGTTCTCGGCACAGCGCGACGCTCTGCCGCTTGAAGAACGCGTACTCGGTGGGGGTACTCCGGCCGCCGGTGCGTTAGCCTCAGTGCGTGTTCGCGACCCCGATACCCAAGAGCTTTGCGACACAGGTCTGTCAGGCGAGATCGAAATTAAATCGCCCACCCTCTTCAAGGGCTACTTCAATAATCCTGAGGCGACGAGCCAGGCCTTTACTCAAGATGGCTACTTTAAAACGGGCGATCTGGGATATCTGCGTAGCGACGGGAGTTTTGTCTACCAATCTCGCATGGGTGACACGATGCGACTGGGGGGCTTTTTAGTTGACCCAACTGAAATCGAAGATGTCTTGGCTGCGCAACCCGACATCGAAAGCGCGCAAGTGGTGGGTGTCGAGATCAACGGTCAACCTCGCGTGGTCGCCTTTGCAATCGCAAAAAACAAACAATGTCCACCCAACGTACCCGCAACGCTTAAAGGTGTCGCAAACACACTTGCTGCGTTCAAAATCCCTGCTCACCTTTGGTTTGTTGACGAATTTCCAACAACAGCCAGCGCCAACGGACAAAAATTTCAGCGCGTCAAACTCAGAGAACTTGCGCTAGAAAAACTACAAGAGAACTCAGCGCCCCCGAGCACCTCAACACAATAGGCGAACGCTTCAGGCGCCGGGGCAATTTCAAAAAAGCGAATCGTGCAACGATTACTTCGCGACACCCGGCTCGTAACGCGCACCTAAGCGCAGCGCTTCAGCCCGTAAAAACTCAAGTGCTAAGGCAGCGGGCTCGGGATCGCCTTTGACGCCTAACTCGATGTGCGGCACCCCGCCGCCCTCACCCACTGAAGGCAAACTAAATGCCCGCACACCTGGCCATTTTTGTTCGAGCGCTTCGAGCGCAGGCGTAATGCGTGACTCGGGCATGCCATAGACCAAGAACGAATGCTCAACCTGCTGATTTTTGTGATGCAAGTGTGCATAACGGCTATCAAGCGTTGCCTCAAGCATCGGCCAGGCCATCACTGGGAATCCGGGCACGAAGGTATGATTTTGAATAAAAAACCCAGGGATACGATTAAAAGGATTGACCACCGCCTCGCAGCCTTGTGGAAAATAACCCATTTGCAGTCGCTGCTGATTTTCGGGTGCGTTGATGTCAGGATTACCCCCACCTTTGGCGGCAGTTTCAGCCACTCGCAGGCCGATCTGCTCGGCAGCAAAGGGATGCAAGGCCAAAGGCAATTTAAGTGCCGCAGCCGCGGCCTGACGAGTGTGGTCGTCGGGTGTCGCGCCAATGCCTCCGCAGCTAAATACGATGTCACCTGACGCGAAGCTACGCTCATAGGCTGCAGTCAATAAGGCACGATCATCCGACAACACTTCGACCCAAGACAATTGCAAGCCACGCGCGCTCAATAGTTCGATCACTTTAGACATGTGTTTGTCTTGCCGACGACCAGACAAAATTTCGTCACCAACAATAATCAAACCAAACCGCGCGTTGTCTTGAGAGGCAGACATGATGTTTCCAAAAAAAATATGAGTCAGTCAAATTTCAGAATAGTCGATATTTCAGCACAAATGCGATGGCCTTGGTCGACTTTGAGAGTGCCAATCTGAAACATTTAGTGCATTTCGCCGCGCAACCGACGCAAGCTTGCTAATCCGTAATGGGTGTAGACCAGGCCCGAGAACACTGGCAAAAATACCCAAGCGGGCGGCAGCAAATTTAATACGGCACAGAACAATCCAATTACCCAAAATCCAGTGCCATGTCGTGTCAACAACATTTTTCGTTCGGCCGCAATGGCATGCTCAATAATCGAGTCAAGCCGCATCATGCGCGAAAAGGCGAAGGTCCACCATAAAAGCGATACCAGCAACCCCAAAGGCGGAAACAACCAAAAAGGAAGCGTCAATACCCAGCCCAGCAAAAAGACCACACTCACCCAGAGCGCATTCCAGAAACTCACGACAAAGCCATATTCGCCTCGCTTGGATACATCTGCGTATTGATGGCGCGACAAATGCGAAACCACCAAGGGCATCACAAACACGGCGGCAACGGCCAGGCCAAGAATCCCCGACGCTGGCAGCAGCACCATCAAGGCCATCAGCGTGAGCATCCATGCCTTGACCGAAAGCGACGAGAACAAACCCACCGACACTAACCAGTCATTCGCTTCTAGCAGCAAACTAGAATCGCTCACTTGCTGACTTAACCACGCAGTGAGTGGGCCTAGTGCCACAAATAACAGAACAATCACGGCACCCAGCACAATTAAAAAAGGCATCAACAGTGCAAACAACATGCGGGGATGGCACTGTGAGACTAGCGCGCGGCCAAAGGATTGCCCCACCCCCTCTAGACCAAGCGATTGTTGCGCGACTTGAGATTGCTGCGCAGTCGATGTTGGATTCAAACTAAGATTCTCCGAAAGACAGGTCGCTGCACGCAAAGGCGCACCGGGCGATCAGCCTCAAATCGTGATGCAAACGAGGCTATCATAGACAAACCTGATCTCTTGTGCCGACAAAAACGTGTATTTTCCAAATTCACCCACACTTGCCAACGCTCTTGAACAAGCCGAACTTACGGTGGTTTTGTGTTTTTGTGCGGCCTGGTGCGATGCCTGCAAAGCATATCAACCAAAGTTCGAAGCGCTTGGCCAACAGCACCCAAACGCCTGTTTCATCTGGGCCGATATCGAAGATTATCCTGAACTGCTTGGCGATGAAGATGTTGAAAATTTTCCGACAATCGCAATTGTGCAGGACGATAACATTCGTTTTTTAGGCACCCTGCTCCCTCATATCGAGCACCTCAACCGGCTGATTCAGTCGATGCAAACGCCTGCTCAACCGCAACAGACAGCTTTGCCAGAAGATCTAGTCGAGCAGTTAAAGGCGCTGAGTCAAAAAGCCTGATTGCATCGTGAAACGTCAGGTTTCACGCGATGACTGAACGCTTGTCGTGTTCAGTGAGCAATCACTCTGTGACTGAATCGGGCTTTTTTTGTACGGCACCCAGTAACAAACCGACCGGACGCTTCGTCAATAACGAATGTTTTTTGACAGACGTGACGGGCGCTTGTGCTGCAGCCGCCAACGAAGCAGCTGATGGCTGATAGGGTTTAGTAAAAAAATCATCAATCGGTTTTGCGGGGGCACTATAACGGCTCGGTCGCGCACCGCGCTCTGGGCGATCACCACCTCGTGCGCTCGGGTTACGTTCGTAACTTGACGAACCGTGGCTACGCTCTGAACCAAAGCTCGACCGACTAGGGCGTGACTCTTCGCGTGAAGCACCGCGTGCCAATAACTCGCTCGGGATATCGAGCGTGCCACGTACGATTGAACTTTTGATAAGCTTTTCAATATCTAGCAGATATTTTTCTTCGGCTGGAGCAAATAATGAGATCGCCTCGCCTAGCGCCCCAGCACGACCAGTACGGCCAATACGGTGAACGTAATCTTCGGCGCTATGTGGTAAATCATAATTAATCACACAGGGCACACCGGCCACATCCAGGCCACGCGCCGCAACGTCGGTAGCAACCAAAACTTCAAGCTCGCCCGCTTTAAAGGCCTCGAGGGCTTTCATACGATCTGCTTGTGTTTTGTCGCCATGAATCGACTCGGCACGCACGCCGTCGAGTTCAAGTTGACGGGCCAAACGACCGGTACCGATTTTGGTATTTGAAAACACGATCACTTGCTTGAGACCGCGCGACTTCACTAAATGCACAACAGCCGCCCGCTTGGCGTCACCCGACATGGCGTAAGCCACTTGTGTCACGGTGTCGGCCGTTGCGTTGCGGCCAGCCACTTCAATTTCAATGGGGCTATTTAAATAGGTGCGCCCTAGCTTACGAATGTCATTGCTAAACGTCGCCGAAAAAAGCAAGGTTTGCCGGGGTGTC
>Ga0214200_1000595_pt1 | contig 9854 bp, 11 predicted proteins | sample TroBogEpilimnion_7_FD_153038 | JGI IMG/M metagenome (GOLD analysis project Ga0214200, IMG submission 153038) | Freshwater microbial communities from Trout Bog Lake, WI - 23OCT2008 epilimnion | ecosystem: Environmental > Aquatic > Freshwater > Lake > Epilimnion/Euphotic zone | place: Trout Bog... | reverse complement strand
CATGTTCAAGGTCATAAGTGTTGCAATAAGTGTTGCGTAAACCCAGTCGAATTGTGTGAAACAGACATCGATTCATGTTCCCTACTTAATCAACTGCCGAGAAAGACCAATTAGAGGCCACTAAACCCGAACTACAGGCACTTTTTACGTACTCAGGTCTTAGGGCAAAAGCTCAATGTTTGGTGGGCATAAACGCCATTGTCAAAATGACTAAAACAGACCTATTTTCCGATCGAAAGTGTTGTATTGTAAAAGAGACATCAAGAGTGAGTTGAGGGGTCTAGCCCAGTGAAACTCCGCCAACCGAACCAAAGTGGTCACGGTGGTAAAGCTAGAAACGATGAGGAGGAAACATGTTCCGCAAACGCAACAAGCCAGCAATCTCTAATCAAACGCAAATAACGGTGCATTTAACCAAAATGCCAAAACCGAGCAGCATGACGGATGAGCAAACTGACGATTTTATTAAGGACTTAGCCGCTACCTTGCGAAAGGCTCTTTCTGAGGGGAAGCTGGATAGACCAAAATTAAGTGTAGACGATTTCGATCAATTCGACGGATTTGGTTCTTAGCAACACTTAGCCTTTCAGCGCGAAATCGAGGCATCGCCCTTACAAGATCCTCCACCGAACATCCAAATGTTTTGACGGAGGCGTTCGGGCAGATGTTCAGCTTTGTTCTTATTGAAGTATGAATTCGACTGAGAGCAGCGATTGCCGAAAAAGTTTTCCAGGAAATTACTTTTTTAATGCTTCCTTCACCAGCGCAAAGCCTTTTTCTTTACTTCCATTTCTATCCAGAATGTTGTTGCTGCTGAGAGCCGCTTGCCTGGTCGAAGACAGATTCAACAATTTCTCGTGATTTCCAAGTTTTGGTACGGACGCTAACCAGTGCCGTGCACATTTTGCGAGGATTATCGGTACGTCCCGCTCGATTGCTGATTCCACCAGAGAAAAACTGTACTCCTGAGAGGGAAAGTTCCTCATTGGTGGCGACCACTTCACGGAGTGATATCCATGTAATTCAACAACCAGCATTTTCCTAGCGAGTTCTTCCGACCCACCAGCAATTTCTGCTAGTTCTGTTGTTTTATTGATCCACCAGCGATTTTTACTCAAATCGCGTCCATCGTTTGTCAACCAAATCACGGGTGAACCTCCAGGTTTCTGAATACAATCTAAAAGTTTCGTAGCATTTTGAGGCTCTTTTTGAATTACGTCACCGTCATGCATTCCAGGATTTGCGAGGAGCACGACAAGAGGAGCGTCATGAAACCCAGCAAAAGGGTTTGGTGGGAGCGTTACATCAAGTTTTCTGTCAAGAATGTCTTTCTTACGCTCCGCACTCAAGTTATCCTTCATGCTGTCATTTTCGAGAGCTTTGTTGAACGCAAGAACGAGCTCTAAGTCCTCAGCCAAGACAAAATCTCCACTGGCGGGAATACGCTCCCAAGGATTATCCATTTTCTTCCTCTCCTAGTAGTCAAATATGGTTTCGATAGGTGCATGGTCGCTAAATTGCCAAAGCGACTTGTCATGATCGGTCAGCGCCTTGCAACTAACTAGTTTCTTACGAATACCTTTTGTGGCAAATACGTAGTCGTTCTGAAAAGCCCGCTCACCGTCTCGATTCTTGTAGCGATATGTATGAACATGGTCGCAGGTATCTGGATTGTTACAGGGACAGTTTTCCAATGGTCCACTTGTCGAAAAAGGTCCAATGCACTCGAGTCCCATAAGTTGGAATCGCTCAAACAAAGCGGCATGGCGTAGTACTGCTTGCTCATTTGCTTTTTTTGAACTCGTGATCGCATACCCTCGAAAGGAGTTCAAATCCCCTGCTACAAGCACTTCAGCCTTGCTTTCAAGTATTGGAGAAAGGTCAGAAATTGCTCGGTGAAGTGAGTCATCGGCAAAATTCGACTCCAAAATTCCATACAAACTGATGAAGTAGATACCGTGACTACCTATCGGCAAATAAGCAATTGAGAATTGACCTGGGTGTGAAGCGTTGATTTCGCTTCGGGACTCAAAGTCCCAATTCCAATTCACTGCAATTGCAGTTGCCGCAGTTCCCTTTTTAGGTGCATTTGCAATTTTCCAGCTGCTAGTTGGTGGTGCAATTAACTGAAACTCAAGATTGTCAGGCATACCTGCTGGAGTCGCTTCTTGAAGAAGTACTAAATCTGCATCAAAGTCTCTAATCTTTGACCATGTAGCAGCACGATGATTAACGTTCCAAGAAATAACTTTTAAACTAGGAATCACCATTATTCGTTCTCCTCTTCAGCCAACAAGAGTAGATAATCAACATCACTTGTACCAAGAGTTTTTCGTAACTCAATTCCCTTTTTTATCGTTGCCAAAGCAACCTCATCAAGTGCAACGTCGCCACGAATAAGCATGTGGGTCAACGAGTTTGTTTCAACCCACTTCAATTGAATTTCGTCCCAAGTTTCTTCAATGCTTGAGCTGATTCTGTAAAAATCTAATGGAGTAGCGTGACCATCTAAGGAGACTGTTTGATAGTAGGAAAATTCACTCACAACTAAGATTATCTACAGGGTGTTACATTGCTTCCACTACACCCACCTAAAGCAACTCTGAGAGGTGTCAGAACGGGTGCTTCTGACTGGCCGTTTTCTACTTTTTGAGCTGTTTAATTCGAGCCAAGATTGGCGTTGAGAGATCGCCAAAGGCGTTTATTAATTGACCTAGTTTTGTCCCATTTGCTGTTGTTGGATTAGACACCGCAACAAAACATTGCGTTGCCAACGACGAAAGAGTGTTGATGACTCGTTGGTTGAGTGCATTTAGTGTTTTATCATTTGGAGCATTGGTTGAACTAAAACTAAATCCTAAGTTTTGGAGTTTTCCGCAAACACGAGCTGCGCCAGGAATGTCATTTGACGTAGTAGCTGTTTCTAGTGCTGTGTAATCAGCTAGGAAACTCTTAGACATTGACACGTATGCGTTTGCCCATTTTTGTACGGACGGACTTGGTGTTGCTTCCGCTGGTGTTGTAATTGTTCCTGCATAAAAGATGAGCGAGGCAATTAACGCCCCTGCACTAATTAGTCTGGTTTTGTTGGGTTTCATAATTCTCCTTTGTTGTATGTCTATCGCATAGCCATTGACTAATCAGCCCCACTATTGACACCTGTCAGCTGAGTGGTCGTTGACTGGTCGTTTGCCTTTGGGGGGTTCGTTTAAGGGTTGAGTATCGAGCTAGCGAAGAACTGTCATTTTCACCTTCATTGAAGTACATTTGGTTTATGGGCGTTATCAACTCTGGATACTTAACTCAAGAAATGCTATTTATCTACCTAATTGGCGCCCTTCTATTTGCTCTTTACGCAGGTTCTTGGTACAAGAGCTACTTAATTAGGCACGACAAGTACGAACGAAAAAAACATATGCGTTTTCGGGGTTGGCTTTTTGTGTTTTTAGTTGTTTTAATTTTTGTTCTTTTTATAGCTAATCACGCAATAGGCTTTGGTGATTGTGGCTACCCCAATAATTGCGGGGGTTAAGTCACCTCTGTTCGGGTGCCTGTGTTCGGCGAACAGGTAAGTAGATTTAGGTTATGTCCACCACCAGCAACGTTTCCACAAGCTCTCTTATTTTGTTTTGTTGTTTTCTGCTTGTCTATTTTGTGCCTTTTATCGTTGCTCGAAGTAGGGCGGTTAATAACGTTCCGCAGATTTTTGTCCTAAACCTTTTTTTAGGGTGGACTTTTATTGGTTGGGTTATCGCTCTTATCTGGGCGCTTAAGCCAGTTGATAAAAGGGTTGCGACCATAAAGACTGCGAGAGTAGAAACCTCTTTGTGCGATAAAGGAAAACATTCAGGTATGCCTTGGGCAAAGGTTTGCTCAAAGTGTGGGGTGTTGTTGTAGGGATCTTGTTCGGCGAACGGGTCAATGTTTAGACGCCTGCGTTTAGACGGTTTGTCAAGACGCCTCTGTAAAGGGGGTTTGTAAAGCCGATGAAATACCCCCTTGTGCTATCGCCTGCGTTCTATCGCCTAGGGGTGTGACTGACTGACGTTTCGAGCGTTTGTTAAGACGGATCGTTAAGACGGTTTGTTCATCTCGCGCCCCAATGTTTTGACGGCAGGGTTCAGGTGTATGTTTTGTTCATGGTCAAAAAAGACAAATCAAACGATGGTTCATTGACAGAATATTTGTACTGTCAATCTTGCAAGAAGTTCCAGCGTTTCAAAGACAAAGTCTGCTCCCAGTGTGCGAACCCGTTCGAAGATCAGGCCAATAAAGAATCGTTGGATGCGAATGGAAAACATGGCTGGTGGCAAGCCTCAGATGGCAAATGGTACCCACCTGAAGAAAAGGTTGCAGAAGTAGAAAAAATTGACTATTCGCATCTTCCGCCACCTCCACCTTCAGCAGCTAAAGAAGATTCTGATTCGACACTTGTCTTGAAAGTTGGGATTCTTCTCGGCGGAGCAATGATTGCCGCCGGGACACTCCTACCTTTTGAGACGCTTGGTGGAGGCTTAATAAGTATCAACAGGACAGCGTTCCAACTTGGTGCGAATCTAAAACTCACGGTAGATGGTCCAATAATTTTGTTACTTGGCTTAATAGGTGCTGGAATTGGTTTATCTCTGCTCACCAATACAAAAATGCCATCACTTGTTCAAAGTTCACCAATCATTGTCGGATTGGGAGCTGCGTTAGACACTGGCTTCATTTGGGCAGGAATCAATGGAAATGTTAATGATTTGCATAGTCAAGGCTTCGCAGCTTCAATTGGAACTGGTTTTTGGATCACCGCCGTTGGAGTAGTTCTAACAATTGTGTCCGGAATATCACTCAAAGCCTCTCGTTAGACCCACCTATGAGTGCAGTCCCAATTCAAGCGTAGACCTGGATTGTCACTCCACCACTGTAAAGGCTGTCGTGAAGTTCGACAGAGGAGATCGAGACGTTTAACGGAACATCAAAATAGAGTGTTCCTGATATTTTGTTACCGGGGTTAATCGTGGTGCCATCCATCCCAGATGGAGGATTTCCATAAATGTCGGCCGAAGAATCCGCAGTGTATTTGTTGTTTTGATCGTCATAAGCGAATTGAGCGCTCACAAAGTAATATTGACTCGAATTTGAATGGTTAAGTACTTCAATTTTGACAGAGCAATACTGGCCTTGAGCTGTAGATCCCACTCCTCCGAAGCCATCCGAACCGACTGTCTTGAATCCACATCGAAGTGCAGAAACTGTGAAGGTGAACTGACCATCGTCAGAAGGTTGACCAATTACACCTTGCTGACCAGAAGGAGTAGCTTGCCCGGTTCCATTAGAGGTAGTTGGATTATTTGAGTTATTAAACAAATTATTTGCAATTAACAGAGCAATTACAAGAGCGCCGATCAGCCAGTATCTGAGTTTTCTTGAATCCCCTACCCCTGGGATTTTGGAAGATCCAGCTAGGCCATGTCCAACATTTACTGCATTTGATGGGACAATTGATTTACGAACGTCAACTATTGCAGGTTGATTTGCTGCTTTCACAACATTGTTGTACCAAGATAAATCTTCTAAAGGCTGAAAATTGACTTGCGTACCATCTTTGAGAAGAAGGCCGAGCTGATTTGTATCTTTGTAGTCAATCACTTGGAGGATTGATTCAAGTGGATACGTTTCAACCACTTCAGTATCATCCCATGTCACTTCTAATTTTTTATTAGTAAGGATCAAAACGCCAGCTTCGTTTCTTCTAAAACGAGTTACGCCTCCTTCTTGCAGAGCAAAATCTTCACCTGCAGAGTTAGGGCTAGCTAATTGAGGTGATGAACTATCAATTTTTTTGGTGCCACAATTTGGACAAAATGCCACTTCATCGGTCAATTTATTTCCACAACTAGTACAGAATGACATGATTAATTAACTTTCTTGTCAAATGAGCAAACTTGGGTAATCATTGTGCAATTCTTCTACCGCAACCAGCACAATAAGCAGTAACTTCTTGTAGTTTCATTCCGCATCCTGGACAAAAATTTGGTGCTTCACCAGAAATCAAAATTGGTGGATGTATCTCTAAATCTTCATAATCATTTAAAACACGCTTCTTGGTGCGAAAATACCACCAGAGTCCAAAGACGCCTAAGAAAACACAGTCAGCAAACCACTTGCGCGGAGTACCAATGTCTTCCACGTCAATTCCAGCAAGAATCAATTGCTTTACGTCATTTGCCACCCAGAAGGAAGTAACTACCCAAATGAGAGCGCAAATAATCAAAAAAACCACTATTCGAGTAACTTTCTCTTCAACATTTGGAACTCATTTTCTGAGAGAACTTAATACCCCATAGTAGCCAGTTGTGCTATCTGCTCAGCAACCAAACTTGCAGTACTCCCTTGTTCAACTCCAGATTTTAAGAGAAGTACTCCCAGTCAGCCACAACTATCAAGAAGTCAGTGACCACAACAATAAATTGCTTCAAATGTAAATTACTGAAGAAAGTGACTGATGCTAAGCCTGTCTGCCCTGCTGGGTATGCAAAGAAGTAAAAGGGTGTGTCATAGTAATTGAACGAGTTCAATCGACGCAGGGGCTAATGGAAAATTACTATTCAATTCTTGGCTTAACAAGATCGGCAACCCATGATGAGATCAAGTCTGCTTATTACCGGCTCGCGAAAGAGTTTCATCCTGATCGACACCAGAACGAAGGTGATTCTGCGATAAATGACTATGCCGTAAAAATGAGCTCAGTCTCAGAAGCGTACGAAGTTCTCTCTGATGAATCGTCTCGGCGTCGTTATGACCTTTTTCTTGATGGGGGCGCACCAGCAGAATCTGCCACAGATTTTAATGTTCGTCGCCCAAACAACTCGGAGTGCATGTTCTGTGCACATCATCCCGTAGCGACCAAAACTTTGAGACGAAATGTTGGGCTTCTCTTTATGCGCAAACATGCAAAGTTTGAGATTCGAGCATGTCGTGGGTGCGGCCTGAATTTGGCACGCGAAATGCAAAACACAACATTGCTCCAGGGTTGGTACGGATTTATTTCATTCTTTGCCAACATCGGGGCCGTGCTTGGAAACGCTGAAGCGATATTCGCATTCAACAGACTTGATGATCCAGTCCCACCAACAGACAGAGTTGCCAGGCCAATCGCAGAGCCTTCGCATCAAGGCAAAGGTATTTTTTCAAGAGCAGGGGTTTATGTTTCAGCGGTGGTGTTGGTTGTCGTTGGAATTTCGATTGCCCATAACAGCAATACACCTAACAAGAACTGGGCAATCAACGATTGTGTTGCGGTTCAGAATGGAAATGTCACTGGCGTTGTGAGCTGCTCAACCTCAAATGGTGGAGTAATTGTTGACTTCGTGCAAAATCAACAAGACTGCCCTTTCAATACAACTAATTACTTCAAAGAAAGTTCGGTGGATCCCAACCCTGGCAGAATAGTGTGCCTGGACAATAGTTAGTTTTTCGATGTGAGAAGAAAGAATTTCTCCATGTGCTCTGTTCGGCGAACGTTAAGACGACAGTATTTACGTGTTTGTTCAGAAAACTCTGAGCACTTCTGAACGGTTTAACCAAGTCGGCTAAGAATCGTTATTTATGGATAACTGCCCGCCGACAACCTTGCTACCGCTAACAAGAATATTTGTCTGAGGCTGGTTTGAACCATACCCAGGCAGAGTGAGACTTAATCCACCAAGTTGTGACGTTGCAAAACGAATAATTGTTGCAACGCCATTTGCATCTGTAGTTGCCCAGCTTGTGAAACTATACGGCAATGAACCAGGCGGCAATACACAGCCAAGTGCCATATTGCAGAATCCGTTGTACAGACGCCCCACAGTCCCGTTGGATGAAGTCAAAGTTATATATCCACCTCCAGATGATGGTTGAACCTCTGCCAATTGAGCGTTCTGTATAGGAAGCCCAAAGTTATCGACAACTTGAAGAGAAAGATTTTCTACAGATGGCAGTGTGAACGTTCCAATGTTGGAAGATGTTGGTGTAACAACTAACCACCATTGTGGGGGAACGCCTGCACTTGACAAAATATTTGTGTCACCAGTGATTACAACTTTATTGGTGTTACCAGGTGCAGAAATGCTTATATTCCCCGAAGAGTTGCTATCCCCCCATGTAATTGAATTATTTGTGGTGTTCTCTGCCAATGTGCGAACAATGCCAACTCCGCCAACTGCATTTTGAACAGTCCCGGTTAAAGAACCACTAGGTGTCAAGTCGCATCTGATTGTTTGGGCCGAAGAGGCTGCCACGCTTTGCAGATTAAGAACTTGGCTGACGCTCGAATAAGTATTCCCTATTTGACCTTGGCAAGTAACCGTTGATGTCGTTAAGTTTGATCCATTATCGAACAAGTAGAAGTCTCCCCCTGTTTGTTCCCCTTCAGTGATTCCATTGGTCAACGTTGCTGTCCCGCCTGTGTAAGAAACTGAGATCGCATTTTTTGCATCATCCGAAACAGTGATGCGTCCTGTTCCAAAAGCTGGACTAGTTGAGAAGTCGACATTAATGTCGATTGTTGGGGGCAAGGTCATACTAATTGTTGTGGCCGACGAGATTGAGATGGCACCGGAAGTAAGCGACCAATTTGGAGGCATCGGGCCATTGCTCACACCAACACTTCCGCCCGTCCTTGAATGTGCCCCATACAGTTTGAATGTAAATGGGACATTTGCAGGCACTAGATACGTCCCATTCGGTGCATGCCCATTTGATTGAAACGTTGAGTCAAGTGCCGTAATCGTGATGGGGCCAGCATTTGAAGAGGTGCCGTTTGTAGTTTGAATGTTTAGAGTTAGCGGTACAAGATTGTCTGGAATGTTGACTGTTGTTGGACTATTCGCACTGACATTTGAGACACCTGTGGTCAGGCCAAATCCATTACCTGAATATTGATTTGTAGAGTCCCAAACGTAAAGACTATTTTCAGGAAAAACAAAAAAGTTTGCTGGATGAGAAACTGAGACAATTTTACTCCCTAGACCGCCATTCTCTAATTGTCCAACAACCCCTGGGGCAATGGCAAGCGAGGTGGTTTGAGCGGCAGGACAATCGCCACCACAGAATCCATCTGGGGAAAGCTGAACTGATCCAGAAAGTTCATTGTTCGGCACTGTGACCGTTAAGGATGTGGTGGCTGGAAGTTGCAAGTTCCAGTTCAAGGCGTTTGTCACGTCAAACGAATTAACTGTGTAATACCAAGAATCTGGAATCGATAATTGAGTGGAATACGTCACAGATCCAGTCCATGAAACCCAAAAAATCTGAAACTTATCAAGACCTGTTGGAATGTCTATATTGAAGTTTCCATTTGAGTCTGTACGCCCACTGGCGGATGCAGTCCCATCAACTCTCTGTACATTGATAAAAAGTTCAGGCACTCCCACACCGGATTGAGTTGTTACCCTTCCAGTGAATGGAACTGTAAGCCCAGAAGTTGAAACCAGAACTGAAACGGGTGCGCTAACTGTCATAGAAGCGGAAGACGGATTTAGACCTTGCAACACAAATTGGTGACTCCCAGATGAAATACCAGAAGGGACCTGCAAAGGAGTACTTATGTTGCCTGAGCTATCTGCTGTAACCGTACTTAGTGTTATTGGACATGCAGAGTGAATCTGGATAGTCACGACACTGTTTGGTTTGAAGCCTGTCGATTGGAGATTAATTGTTGCACCCGGGTGAAATGAATTACTGCTTAGAACCACCAAGGGAAGCACTGGGAGGGGTGTGGTCGTCGTGGTAGGTGGGTGATAGATCGGCTGAGTTGTGGTTGTAGTTGTGGACACCGGCTGAGTTGTAGTCGTTGGCTCCGGCTGAGTTGTAGTTGTGGACACCGG
>Ga0214200_1000571_pt1 | contig 10124 bp, 9 predicted proteins | sample TroBogEpilimnion_7_FD_153038 | JGI IMG/M metagenome (GOLD analysis project Ga0214200, IMG submission 153038) | Freshwater microbial communities from Trout Bog Lake, WI - 23OCT2008 epilimnion | ecosystem: Environmental > Aquatic > Freshwater > Lake > Epilimnion/Euphotic zone | place: Trout Bog... | reverse complement strand
ATTTCAATAACTTGGCAATCAACATCCAATGCTAGCTCATGAATAAACCAACGTGCCAATTCACCCATAGTCAAACCATGACGCATAGGCAGTGATCCTGCTCCAACAAAACTTTCCCAACCCGTCCTTAAGGTCAAACCTTCTACTGGACGACCCGTGGGATTAGGTCTATCCAATATCATGATGGTTTTTTGATGCTTAGCGGCAGCCTCTAGTACATAGCGCAAAGTGGTGATAAAGGTATAAATGCGACAACCCAAATCCTGCAAATCCACCAACAAGACATCAAATGAATCCATCATGCTATCGGTCGGCCTACGAACCTCGCCGTAGAGACTAAACACAGGAATACCTAGAACTGGATCGATATAATCAGGAGATTCGATCATATTATCTTGCTTATCACCACGCAGTCCATGCTGTGGACCAAAAGCAGCCGTCAATTTAATATCTGGCAATTGCGCCAGAGCATCTAAGCTATGGGTTAAATCCTGTGTTACCGATGCTGGATGAGCAAGCAGGGCCACGCGCTGCCCCTGCAAAGGCACACGTAAGGCGGGTTCTACAAGTAAACGATCTATACCAAATTTCATAGTTCTTGTGGATTGTTCGGGTTAAATGACAAAATAAAATTATTGCGTTGATGAAAATCAGGGGCGCCATCAGGATGCTGCAAAGCCCAATAAGAAAGCTCCCCATCATTCGTCTCAAGGACTGCTGTTAGGTTTAGCTGAAAAGATTGATCTTCTAACTTCATGGGTAAATCAACTGCGGTAATCAAAACATCCACTAACAATGACTTCTGAGTTTGAATGCATTTAATAATGGGAGCATTCTTAAACGTCCCAGCACTGCGATGCCTGTATGTGCTAAAAGCATAAGCTGCCCACGTACTCGAAGGCGAAAAATTGAACTCATAATAACGTTCCTCGCCATTGACAGCAATAAATGCCTCAAAACAAGTATGTTGCCATAGGCCATCTTCAGCATAGGATGCTTGAGCGGTCGGTATTTTTAACGCGCCTATCTCACCTGTCAATTCATACTGTAAATGTAAATAATCGTCTATGAGTTCAAAGCGAACTACGAAATTATCTATGGCATTAAGATCATTATTCGGATGTATTAGCATTTTGTAATCAAGCATCATGATAAATAACTCGGTTGTGTATTGAAGTTGAATAATTGCATTGATGAGTTCATCAGAAAGTTATGCTGATTGGCTTTAAAGTGTAGCTCAAAACAAATTGTGTTGCTTTGATCTGTTACGGTATTAATCGTTGCAAAAGTTTTTGCCGTTATTTTTGTAGGATTGATACTGAGTTTGTATAGGTCGTTCCGATTGCTGGGATTCGTACCTCATCCCAGCCTACAATTCTCGTAGGCTGGGATGTAGCGAAAGACTGTGAAAGTATTATGATTTTAGCTTTCCCCTTTGTAAAAGGGGGATCGAGGGGGATTTTATTAAGTCATAGGCTATTGATATTTAATAATAATTTTTTTATAGATCAAATCTCCCCTACCCCCTCTTTGCTAAAGAGGGGGAATAAAAAGAATACTTTCACAGTCTCGAAAGCGGAATCCCAGCAATTCGAGTGCCTATGCCGGAAACACTTTACTCGCTTACGCTCTAAAAGCCTTATTCAGGCCTACAGCTAGCAACTTACGGCAGAACAGGTGATAGACTTCGCCTTTTGCCTTTCCTCTTTCGCCTGCTCCTAAAAGAGCCCTGTCTAAAAGTGAACGGTCACCCTAAACTGTCCCGCCTTATGTTGCTAGCCTCACCTCACAATAACCAAGAACTTTACTCCAGAATTAAATAGTACTAGAATAGTCCTCAATTATTTAGAGGTGTGAATGTTACGACTCAGCAAACTAACGGACTATGCAACAGTCATCTTAAGCTTTATGGCGAGAGATAATGCTCAAATGCATGCCGCGATGGAAATAGCTTCTATTACTGGAATTGCTTTACCTACGGTGAGTAAAATACTAAAACTATTGGTCAATGCCAAGATACTTATTTCAACTCGGGGCGCTAAAGGTGGTTATGAACTCGCCAGAACACCCACAGAAATAAGTATCGCTGCGGTTATCAGCGCTCTAGAAGGTCCAATTGCACTTACCGAATGCAGCATATCTCAACAAGGCTGTGAACAAGCTTCTGGCTGTGAAATTCGTGGCAACTGGAACTTAATTAATCAGACCATTCATAATGCCCTAGAATCAGTGACTTTAGCGGACATGATCCGCCCTACACGCTCCCAAGATCTCGCTTGGAAACAAGAAGTTCTGATTCCCGTCGCCAGTTTATATCGTTAAATTAAAGAGTTTTTATGTCAGCAAGCGCACAAGAAATAAACAATCTAATCAATCAGGAATACAAACAAGGCTTTGTAACTGAATTAGAAACCGATACCTTTCCTATTGGCTTAGATGAAGAGGTTATTCATAAACTGTCTAAAGTGAAAAATGAACCTGAGTTTATGTTGGAGTATCGTTTAAAAGCTTTCAGGCATTGGCAAACCATGAAATCTCCTGAGTGGGCATTCGTTAAGTTTGATCCTATTGATTATCAAGCCATCAGCTATTATTCTGCGCCTAAACGTAAAGAAGACGGTCCTAAGAGTTTGGATGAAATTGATCCTCAAGTTTTAGACGCTTATAAAAAACTAGGCATACCTTTAGATGAACAAGAACGCTTAGCCGGTATCGCCGTGGATGCGGTTTTTGATAGTGTCTCAGTAGCGACCACTTTCAAAGGTAAGCTTAAAGATGCAGGTGTTATTTTCTGCCCTATTTCTGAAGCTTTGCGAGAGCATCCAGAATTAATCAAAGAATATTTAGGCTCAGTTGTACCCCATACCGACAATTATTTTGCTGCGCTCAATGCCGCGGTTTTTACTGATGGCTCTTTTGTTTATATCCCTAAAGGTGTGCGTTGCCCGATGGAGTTATCGACTTATTTTAGAATCAACGCCGCTAATACCGGACAATTTGAACGCACCTTAATTATTGCCGATGAAGGGAGTCATGTTTCTTATCTTGAAGGCTGTACAGCACCGATGCGCGATGAAAATCAACTCCATGCCGCAGTAGTTGAGTTGGTCGCCATGAAAGATGCCACCATTAAATATTCCACTGTGCAAAACTGGTATCCCGGTGATAAAAACGGCTTAGGTGGTATTTACAACTTTGTCACTAAACGCGCTGATTGCCGAGGTGATAATTCCAAAGTCTCCTGGACTCAAGTAGAAACTGGTTCAGCGATTACTTGGAAATATCCTAGCTGCGTTTTAACGGGTGACAATGCTGTCGGTGAATTTTATTCAGTCGCCTTAACCAATAATTATCAGCAAGCCGACACCGGCACCAAGATGATCCATATTGGCAAAAACACTCGCAGTACGATTGTTTCAAAAGGCATCTCAGCAGGTAAAGCACAAAACACATACAGAGGCTTAGTAAAAGTATTAAAGAGCGCTGAGAACGCACGTAATTACACACAGTGTGATTCTTTATTAGTCGGCGATCAGTGCGGCGCTCATACTTTTCCTTATATCGAAGTTAAGCAACCTTCAGCGCAGGTCGAACACGAAGCAACCACGTCCAAGATCAGCGAAGACCAGTTATTTTTTTGTCAACAACGGGGCTTGTCAGCCGAAGACGCTGTGTCAATGATCGTCAATGGTTTTTGTAAGGAAGTGTTTAAAGAATTGCCCATGGAGTTTGCTGTTGAAGCTCAGGCATTGTTGGGCTTAAGCTTGGAAGGTTCTGTGGGTTAAGACAAGATTTAAGCTCAGAAATATAGAGTCAATGATGGGGTTCGAAGTCACAACCAATTAACTCACATCGAAAAAGCTTAAAAACATAGTTAAAACAAAGTTTTATAAGACCATAAACTATTTTTAAAATAACAATCACCTGCTAGACCCTCACGTTTAATCGTGAGGCTTAGATATTAAAATTGACACGGCTACGGCCACTCAAAAACCATTGGAACATTCATGCTCAGTATTAAAAATTTAACCGTTAACGTCAATGACAAACAGATTCTTAAAGGCATTAATCTTGAGATTAAGCCAGGCGAAATTCATGCCATTATGGGACCTAACGGCTCTGGTAAAAGTACCTTGTCGCATATCTTGTCAGGTAAGGCAGGTTATACTGTAACGGGTGGTTCGGTCACTTATCAAGGCAAAGATTTACTGGAAATGGCGCCGGAAATCAGAGCGCGTGAGGGCGTATTTCTTGCGTTTCAATATCCTGTAGAAATCCCCGGCGTCAGTAATATTTATTTATTAAAAGCCGCACTTAACTCGATACGTAAACATCATAGCCAGCCCGAAGTCGATGCTATGGATTTTTTAACGCTGGTTAAAGATAAAGTGCGTTTACTGGAAATGGATGAGAAGTTTTTGTATCGCGCTGTCAACGAAGGTTTTTCTGGCGGTGAAAAGAAGCGTAATGAAATCCTGCAAATGGCCATACTAGAACCTAAATTATGCATCTTAGATGAAACTGATTCAGGCTTAGATATTGATGCTTTAAAAATAGTCTCAGAAGGTGTTAATTCTTTGCGTGCGGCTGATCGTTCATTTGTCATGGTCACTCATTATCAACGCTTACTGGATTACATCAAACCTGATTTTGTTCATGTCTTAGCGCATGGTCAGATTGTTAAGTCAGGTGGCGCTGAACTCGCCCTGGAACTTGAAGAAAAAGGCTATAGTTGGGTTGAAGATAGCAAGGCAGCAATTTAATGACGACGGCAATAGCAAGCCGTTATACGGCAGAATATCCAACAATAGCGCCAACATTGCCGGGGCAAAACTTAGTTTGGTTAACGGCCTTAAGACAAGAGGCCTTAAGCAAATTCTCAGCACTCGGCTTTCCATCACTACGTGAAGAAGAATGGCGTTATACCAATGTTTCGGCTATTGAAAAGAAATTGTTTGCGCCATCAGCCATCGGACAAGTGCAAGAAACCGTCTCTAAAGAACTTTTATCAAAGTATCAATTAGCCGATGCGTGGTCTGTTGTGCTGATTGATGGTCACTTTTGTGCAGAGCTCTCCGCATTAGAAGGTCTGCCAGAAACGGTTACTATCATGAGTATGGCAGATGCCTTGGCACAACAGCCGGATAACCTAGAACGCTATATTAACCAAGCCGTTAATAACGACGAACATAGCTTTGTTGCTTTTAACACCGCATGGTTTACTGATGGCTTATTTGTTCATGTTCCAGCCAAACTGATTTTAGAAAAACCCCTGCAAGTTTTACACTTGAGCACTCAAAACGATGCATTAGCCACGATACGCACAGTAATAGTCGCTGAAGACATGGCAGATATTAAAGTTATAGAAACGTTTGTCGGTATGGATGCGGCCTATTTATCAGCAACCGTCACAGAGGTTTTTGTAGGCTGTAATGCTGATGTCACCTTGTTTAAAATGCAATGTGAATCTGATAAAGCCTATCATTTCGGTGGCATTTATGTAAAACAAGCCAAAGACGCGCGTTTTACTCATCATAATTTCGCCTTTGGCGGCTTGCTAGCACGCAGTGATATCCATACAGATTTGGACACGGCATCCGAATGTGAATTAAACGGTTTATATTTAGGTATTAACCGTCAGCATATCGACAACCATACCCGCATCAATCATCTAAAGCCCCACGGCATTAGTCGTGAACTTTATAAAGGTGTGTTGGATGATAGAGCCAGAGGCGTATTTCAAGGGCGCGTTATCGTTGCTGAAGATGCACAAAAAACAGATTCACAAATGAATAATCGCAACTTATTGTTATCGAACGATGCCGAAGCCGATACCAAGCCACAGTTGGAAATTTACGCGGATGATGTCAAATGTGCACATGGTGTTACGGTTGGGCAATTGGATGAGAAATCTATTTTTTATCTGCAATCGCGTTGTATCGATGAAGAAACTGCACGTAATATGCTGACCTTCGCTTTCGCTAATGAAATGGTCGATAAAATTAAAATCAAAAGCTTGCATGATCAAGCATTAGAACAAGTATTAATTCGCTTTCCTCAAGAGGGCGTCAATAAGGAATGGTTATGACAGGATTTGATGTAGACAAAATTCGGCAGGACTTCCCTATTCTTGCCGAAAAAATACGTAACAAGCCTTTGGTTTATTTAGATAATGCCGCCACTTGTCACAAACCACAAACGGTTATTGACAGTATTGTTCATTTATACAGCCATGATTATGCCAATGTACATCGTGGCGTTCATACTTTGAGCGTGAGATCTACAGATCTTTTTGAGAGTGCTCGCACCAAGGTAAAAGACTTTATCAATGCTCGCAGCGATAAAGAGATCATTTTTGTGAAAGGCGCTACCGAAGCGATTAATCTGGTTGCACAAACTTACGGCAAAGCCAACATCCAAAAAGGTGATGAAATCATCATTACCGCCATGGAGCATCACTCTAATATTGTGCCTTGGCAAATGTTATGCGAACAAACAGGCGCTATTTTAAAAGTGGCCCCCATTAACCTGCAAGGCGAACTTATCTATGAAGAGTTCGAAAAGCTATTAAACGCTAAAACCAAATTAGTTTCTGTCGTACACATGTCTAATGCCTTAGGCACCATAAATCCAGTAAAACAGATTATTGCCACCGCTCATGCTAAAAACATTCCGGTATTACTAGACGGTGCTCAAGCTATACCTCACATGACTGTTGATGTACAAGAACTAGATTGTGACTTTTATGTTTTTTCAGGACATAAGCTTTATGGCCCAACGGGTGTTGGTGTGCTTTATGGAAAACAAGCGCTCTTAGAAGCCATGCCTCCTTATCAAGGTGGCGGCGATATGATTCGAAAAGTCACTTTTGCAGAAACCGAATACAATACTCTGCCCTACAAATTTGAAGCCGGCACACCTGACATAGCTGGTGTTATTGGTTTGGGCGCAGCGATAGATTACTTGAACACCATTGGCATGGACAACATCGCCGCTCATGAAGCTGAATTACTGGCCTATGCCACAGAAAAAGCTCTTGCCATTAAAGGACTGCGTATTATTGGTGAAGCTGAACATAAAGGAGCAATCCTTTCCTTTGTGCTAGATAAAATTCATCCGCACGACATAGGCACGATGCTTGATAGTTTGGGTATCGCTATACGCGCTGGACATCATTGCGCGATGCCGGTCATGGATTTTTATGAAGTCCCTGCAACTGCCAGAGCATCATTTGCCATGTATAATACCAAAGCAGAAATTGATGTATTAATGAACGGCATAACATCTTTAATTGAGGTATTTGGCTAATGTTTGATGATTTACGAGACCTCTATCAAGAGGTTATATTTGACCACAACCGTAATCCACGCAACTTTCGGGTCATGGAAAACGCAGACCGCAAGGTCGAAGGCTTTAATCCTTTGTGTGGTGATCGACTGACTCTGTTTTTAAAAATAAACGGCGATGTTATTGAAGAAGCTAGCTTTCAAGGTTCTGGCTGCGCTATTTCTACAGCTTCTGTATCGTTAATGACAGAGATTATTAAAGGCAAAACAGAAGCCGAAGCTGAAGAGTTGTTCAAACAGTTTCATGAAATGACCACCGGTAAAGATGAGCATTTTAATCTGGAAGCCATAGGCAAACTTGCGGTATTGGCCGGCGTTCGTGAATATCCTGCTCGAGTTAAATGTGCCACCTTAGCTTGGCATACTTTAGATGCTGCTTTAAAAAACGAACAACAATCGATTTCTACTGAATAAAGCACTGTATCGCTAGTGCAACATTACACCGGAAAACTTGCAGTACTCTACTCTGGACAGGGTGATAGCCAACCGTATCAACTGTTAGCAGAGCGATTGAAAGTCCCGCTTAGAGACTCATCTGTAGCAGGTTTTGACCAAAACGAAGCCTTCTTTTTAAGCTGGCGTGATGGCTGTTTAAAACTACTCGATCAAGAACTCCTTAAAAAAGGTGGCTTAATAGTAGATATAGAACCACGTCATGGCGAGCAACGCTCTTGGCCAGCCCCAAAACAAGGGGCTTTAGCGCAAGCACTAGGACGAAAAACCAAAACCGTCGTCGATGCAACCACCGGCTGGGGACAAGATAGCCTACATATTTTCCGCATGGGCTATGAACTCATCTGCATTGAACGCTCGCCCATTATGTCCGAATTACTGGCCGATGGCTTTCAACGCCTAGCGCAAATCAATTGGATGCAAAACCTCAACCTACAACCTCCTTCATTATTAAACGGTAATGCCATCGAATTATTGGCAAACCTAAATACCCCGCCCGATTGTATTTATCTGGATCCTATGTTCCCTCCCAAACGTAAGAAGTCGGCCTTAGCTAAAAAGTCCATGACCATATTGCGCGATTTATTGGGTGACGATGAAGATAAAGAACAACTATTTACTGCAGCTTTAGCGGCCTGTGGAAAACGTGTGGTGGTAAAAAGCCCTGATTATGCAGAACCCTTAGGCGGCAAGCCTACAGAAAGTTTTCAAGGAAAACTAATGCGTTATGATGTTTACTTTAAATAAATAGAGATTAAATCATGTCTGAATGGATAAATGTTTTTAATGAAAATGCCCTGATGAATGGCGAGAACAGTGTAATAGATGTTGATGGCACTAACGTCGCTATCTTTAAAATAGAAGATAACTTTTTTGCCATTGAGGATGTTTGCTCGCACGATGGTACAGAAATCGCCAGCGGAGAATTAGACGGAGATGAAATAATCTGCCCCCGTCATGGTGCGCGTTTTTGCATTAAAACAGGTGCCGTCAAATCAGCCCCAGCTTACGAAGATATCCATAGCTATCCCACTAGAATCCTTGATGGCATGGTGCAAATTAAAGATAATCGGTAACTAAGGGTGTGTTAATAGTTCGGGTAATAATAAACCCGTACAAATAGGATGTACTGAACGATAGTGAAGCGCATCACCATAATTTAATGCGCCTCACGATAGAGACTGTGAAAGTATTCTTTTTATTCCCCTCTTTAGCAAAGAGGGGTTAGGGGAGATTTGATCTATTAAAAAATTATTATTAAATATCAATAGCCGATGACTTAATAAAATCCCCCCTCGATCCCCCTTTTACAAAGGGGAAAGCTAAAGTCATAATACTTTCACAGTCTCGATAGCTTGCCCCTATAGCTCTCTATAGGGGCATGCCCATGAGGCTTTCGAACCTAGACAAGCCTCGCTAAGTACTCCCTATACTTCATATTAGGCCACTTGTATCAACATCATCGCATTGGATGATTTATACAACCGCGAATTCAACTTTTAAAACAACATAAATATCGTTATTAAAAACGTAACGCCCGTAACCATAGGAATAAAAATTAATTTGGGTATTAAGTTGTTTTTATAATGCAGCCAAGGTAGTTCATAGCGACATGATAGCAATACACTATTTATACATATTAATGAAATTACAAAATAACATACAAAATAATAGGTTTCGAAATAGGTCACTCCCGTTGAAGATAAGCTGGTACGAAGGGTGCTATGCCATAAGGCTACTGAAAATAACAACCCCGCATTAATACCTAATACCGATAATAGATCATCTAAACTACTAAAGAGCACTACAAATAATATCAAATAGATAAGAAAGATAGGGATCACTGTAGAAAAAACAGAATCTAAGAAAGCGCGTTTAATGGCTATATTAAATAATAATTCTTGAGAAACTTGTTGACTTACATCAGTAACACCAAAATTGCTATTAAGACTCACAGCCTCTGAGCTAAAGAATGTTCCAAACACTTCCCAACTAGGTAAAACCAAGCCGTTAATATCAATACCCATTAAAGACTTTTCATTAATATTGGTATAACTAGAAAAATCAGGTACCAATACCACATTACCCACCTGATTATCAGGTCGTAAACGTAACCAAATTGTATTTTTATCTAAAGGAAAATTTGAATAATCAAAAGGCTCTCGTAATTCAGCTTTAAAATACCAACCTACAGTCACCACATGATTTTTTGCCACCCTATAACTGCTTTTATCACAGGTTAAACTGTTGTTTTCGTTATCTGCGAAGGCATCTGCTAACAATACATCTTTATTTTCAGGCAGCATCTCTGATGTCATTGAACAA
>Ga0214200_1000568_pt1 | contig 10154 bp, 7 predicted proteins | sample TroBogEpilimnion_7_FD_153038 | JGI IMG/M metagenome (GOLD analysis project Ga0214200, IMG submission 153038) | Freshwater microbial communities from Trout Bog Lake, WI - 23OCT2008 epilimnion | ecosystem: Environmental > Aquatic > Freshwater > Lake > Epilimnion/Euphotic zone | place: Trout Bog... | reverse complement strand
GAAGTATTAACTAATGAGGCACCCAAAACCATAACTGATATAGAAGCTATTATGCAGGTACGATAATGCCACAAAACTACGATTTGATTATTGTTGGTGCAGGCTTAGCTGGAAATTGTTTAGCATTAGCATTACAAAATACCGGACTTAATATTGCCATTGTTGAAGCAAACAGCCGTGAACAACTAGCGACTTCTGTGGCGGGAGATCGAGCTTTAGCTTTAGCCGCAGGAACTGTTAACGTATTAGAAAATTTAGGTTTATGGCAGGAAATCAATCATAAAGCAACTCCTATAAAACAAATTCATATTTCAGATCGTGGACATTTTGGTAAAACTCGTTTAACTGCAGAACAACTGCAAGTTGATGCTTTAGGTTACGTGATTACTGCGCGTGACATAGAAACGCATTTAGCAGAAAAGGTAGAGCAGGCGGGGATAACTCTGTTTGCGCCTTATCGTTTAGTTGGACTAGTTTCTGGTAAAAGCGAAGTAAATGTTAGTTTGAAATGTGAGCAGCAATCTCTAATGCTGACTGCTAAATTACTGGTAGGTGCCGACGGCGGTAATTCAACAGTGCGTAAATTGCTGGATATTAGTCAACAAATTGAAGACTATCGGCAAAGTGCCTTGGTTACTACGGTAAAAACCGAGTTGCCTCATCGTAATACGGCTTATGAACGTTTTACAGAATCAGGTCCTTTAGCTTTACTACCATTAAACAAAAAACATGGTTCTATTGTTTGGACCCGAACTAGTGAAGATGCAGAAGCCCTAATGCTTGGTAGTGAAACTGATTTTTTGAATGAATTACAGAATTGCTTTGGTTATCGTTTAGGAGAATTAACTTTAGCCGCACCCAGACGTTGTTTTCCGTTAACATTAATTCGTGCTGAAGCCATGTCGGCAGGACGGACTGTGATTATTGGTAATGCAGTACATCAATTACATCCAGTTGCAGGGCAGGGATTTAATTTAGGATTAAGAGATGTAACTGAGCTCGCAAAAGTTATTACTCAAGCAGCTCAAGAAAATTCAGATATCGGTTCTCTATCAGTTTTAAAAAATTATACCGATCTACGCCATAATGATCACGAAAGAGTAATAAGTTTTACTGACAACGTGGTTAAAATTTTCTCAAACGATTGGTTGGCATTGGCGGCAGCAAGAAATATCGGCTTAACGCTACTTGATCACTTACCTTTAGCTAAATTAACACTTGCCAAATATGCTATGGGATTAGCTGATTAGATTATTAAAACGGATTTCAGTGAGTTACCCCTTAGTCAGTTATAACAGCGAACATAATAAAGCTTTGGATCGTTTTTTGGATTATGAACAAATCCGAAAAAGCTAAATAAACAGGTAAAAAAGGCATCCATAGTTTTGTGTAAACGTGATTCAAAATTTATGAAACGGACTCTTTTGAATTGCCATTGACCATTGTTGCTAATATTCTTCAGTCTTAGATACGGCGATTTCAGAACAACGTCATCACCTAGCAATAGAGTAGTAAAGGAATAATGGTCAAACATAAAAACGACATTGGTATATTTAGCAAGACCATATATGATTTTACGCAAATCTGATCTGGTTTTAATCAGAATGCCAACTATTTAGAGTGCATGTATGGGGTTGTAAAGTGCCGCTAACGATCGAAGAATTAATCGAAAAGTCAAAAGATCAGAGAAAACGAAATAAGTTGGAAGAATCACTATTTTCGGCAATGGCGGCTGTTGAAGCTGGTCAAGACAATGCGGATGCATGGTGGCAGTTGGGGCTTAGTCGGGAGGCTCTTGGAGATAATGAAAAAGCGGTTCCTGCGCTCAGAAAGACAGTTGAGTTAGCTCCAAATTTTGCTTATGGTTGGTGCCGACTTGGAAAAGCATTGCTTGAACAGGGTAACGAACAAGAAGCTAAATCTTCGTTTGAGAAGGCTATTGACTTAAAAGATGAGGAAGATGCTTTTATACCCTTATCTGAAATTTATGAAAAGGAAAACAGCCGGAATCAAGATGAATTAGAAATAGTTCTTTTACAGAAGATTGATGCAATTGATGGACTAGATTCATATAAATTAAACCGGCTTGGTAATTTATATTATCGGAATAGCAGTTATTATGATGCCATAAAATACTGGAGAAGAGATGTTAATTTATATGGAAGTCGCGCCAGTCGATTCAATATTGGATTGGCATACAGTAAGCCCAGCATTTCGCAATTAGCAGATGCCATAGATACATGGCGATTAACTTTAAAATATCATCCAGACTATGAATTTCCTTTACAAGAGATAGCTAGGTTTTTACCAGAAGTCATTGATAGAAAAAATAAAACGAGGAAAATAGCAGAAACAATTTTGTTCCATGACCAATGGTTTTCATTTTATATCAATCCATTTAAACTTATCAAAGCGGATGACGGTTTAGATATTGACGATTTTGATCCTAAGACGATTAAAAAGCTTAAAGAAGCCTTGCTTACAGAAATATATTATGAAGACGGCGTGGTTGAATGGATGGACGGTCTTATTATCGATAAATCAAGAGCTATAAGTTTATGCGAAGAATTAAATGACGAAACCAGAAGAGAGTGGCATTGGACTGTTTTTACATACAAGCCACTTTTAGATTTTTTGCATAAAGGTTCCTATGAACATTTTTTTGTAGATAAATACAATTCTCCGTTAGAGATTCTTGAGGTTATTGAAGAAGATGAAGGTTTCTGTGACTGGTTAAGCATCCCTTTTTCAAAACAGTTTGACTTGGTCTTGACTAACACATTGGATGCAATAACCACTTCGCCAATTGATAAAGAACTGCACCTGCTGAGATGTTTATTGGATGGTCGTAGGTGGGTGTCAACCGCTTACGAGGACAAGTGCTTCGGAAGCTCTAGGAGGGCAATTAATGAATTGCTCGTTCCGTTGAGGGAAATTTCTGGCATATCGGAAGAAAAGGCTATAAACCTTAAAGAAATAAATTACATTCTTGAAAATAAACGCATTGCTGGCATATTAAATTTATTGCCCGTGTATTTCAACGATTATCGTGGTGAAGCTGTTTCATTGATTCGCAATATTGCAATCAATTGTTTTAAGCTGACTAAAAACCATAAAGTTACCCAATCTATTTTAGAACTAACAAATCTATTCGATTATAAATCTGTTAGCTTAGATGAAAGGCTAAAAGAAGATTTTCATACCATTAAAGAAATCAGTGTCAATAAATTGCTGACACCGCTACGGAAAGCTTCAGATGATGCCGAAGAGGCAATTCCAGATTTAGGGCGTTTAAATAAAATTATTGCTTTCATATTGGATGAGTGGCCTGATGATTTTTTTGAATATGAGGACGAAGCTGTTTCATTGCTAAGAGAAATTTCTGTCAGTTGCTTCAATATACACAATAATATTGATCTTTCCAGATCAGTTTTGCAATTGACTGATTTATTTATATATAAATCAGATTCGTTAGCTGAAATAATAAAAGAGGATTTCAAAACTATTGATAATCTTATCAAAGAAGAAAGCAAGCATGAGGTGAAAAAAAAGTGGGATACGGGTACCTGGGAAATCACAAAGAAAGGTGTCTGGAAAAATTTTCTATTATTTCCAGCTGGAGAATTTATTCCAGCTGCAGATGTTTCTTCAATAAGATGGGGTTCGGTTGCAACCAAAAAATCATATGATGTTGAGTATGATTTTCTTCTGTCTATAAAAGCACTGGATGGGCGGGTGATTGTATTCAATTGGAGAACATCTAAAAATATCGATGTCTCCCGCGGACATTTTGATGACCTTTTGAATGCCACGGTAACCTATCTATTTCCAGTTGTCATTGCTCGCATTGAAGAACGACTAAAAAAGGGTGAAGCTGTCAAAATTGGTGATTGTCGGGTTATTACTAAAGGCATCGAGTTTGAAACAGCAGGCTGGTTCTCAAAAAAGACCAACCTTGTTCCTTGGCACAGGGTATCAACCTCAATAGAAAATGGGGAGTTGACCATAAAAGATGACCATTTTATTAAAATCAAGACATCCATGTCGCTGAGAGAAACTGAAAATGCAGTGGTACTAAACTACTTGGTGTATCAAAAAAAATTAAAAGGTTAAGGAGAAACAAAACATGTCCCAGCAGCCGTTATATGAAGTTCCTAAATGGGCACTTATGCTATTGAACAATCTTTATGAGATTGAGAAAAAGCTTTCAGCTCATGGAGATAAAGGGAATATTGGCAGGAATGTCGAGAAAATGAAAGCCATCATGGCGGGTGAGAAATTATTTTACGACGACCCTATTGATCAGGAGTATAAAGAAACGCGTACAGATTTAGAAGTTTCCATATCGGGTGAAAGCACTGAAAATCTTATGGTCTCAGAAGTTATTAAACCAATAATACGGTATGGTGACGATCAATACTCCAAGGTTGTGCAGAAGGGTATCGTAGTTGTCACATCAGCCGACCCTATAGGCAATCCATCAGTAGAATGTAGAGGAAACTTATGAGCAAAACGATAAATTTCGGTATTGATTTAGGCACTACCAATTCGTTAATCGCCAAATTTGATAAAGGTCATGTTGAGGTTTTTAAAAACCCCAACGGATTCAAAGAAACTCTGCCTTCGGTTGTTGGATTCCGCAATGATAGGATTTTTGTTGGTGATCAGGCGAGGACTTATGCAGAAAAAGATCCTAAGCGTGTAGCAAGCCGTTTTAAGCGTAAAATGGGGACAACAGAATCAATTAGATTGTTATCCGTTGATTCAAAAACCCCCGTTGAATTATCGGCTTTTGTCTTAAAGGAGTTAAAGCACTTTATTCACACTGGAGAAGCTATTGATGCTGTCGTGATTACCATACCCGCCTCTTTTGACACGGTGCAAGCCAATGCAACTAAAGAAGCCGGACTCGCCGCCGGTTTTAAACAAGTTGTCTTATTACAAGAACCCATTGCGGCAAGCCTTGCTTATGCAAATAAAGAGAGAAACCTGGATTTACGCAATAGCAGTTGGATAGTCTATGACTATGGTGGTGGCACTTTTGACGTGGCACTGGTCAAAATCATCGAAGGTGAATTAACTGTCGTGGATCATGAGGGCGACAACTACCTTGGCGGCACTGATTTCGATTCTTTACTGGTTGAGCATGTGATTGTGCCAGAGCTGGAGAAACAAGGCAAATTCACAGATCTACTTGAGCAGATGAAAAGTGCCAAAGGTAAATACAATGCGTTATGGTATAGATTACTTCGTCATGCAGAAGATGCCAAAATTGAACTATCGACCAGGACTTCAGCCGAAATTGATCTCGGCATGATTAATCTGGAAGATGAAGATGGCAAGCCAATCGACTCACTTTTGACAATCACGCGATCTGAATTTGAAGCCTTAATTAAGGCTTCAGTTGATAGTACCGCCGAGATGATGAAAAAAATTCTGACCCGGAACTCGCTACGGTCAGAGGATTTAATGTTTGTATTGATGGTCGGCGGTAGCACCTATATCCCGTTTGTTCGTAAACGCATTGAAGAAGTGATGGGTATTCCAGTTAATACCTCAATTGACCCCACAAATGCGATCTGCATTGGAGCTGCTTTTTTTGCAGGGACAAAAGAGATAAAAACGGATAACGAGTCAATCAGTACCCCAGTCGGTGATCGGCAAATAAAAATTAAAGTTGTCTATAATCGGGCTTCTCAAGAAGAGGAAGCACTTTTTAGTGCCAAAGTTGAGGGTGATATTACTGGGCTTTATTATCGTATCAGCAGCGAAGACGGTGCCTTCGATAGCGGGCTTAAAGCTTTATCGCTTAGGGTTTCGGAAGACTTGCCATTACGAGTTGGCATGTACAATTTTTTTCATTTTAAGGTTTTTGACAGTCAAAACAACGCTATTGATGTTGGTTTCGATACGATTCAGATTGCCCAAGGGCGATATAGCTTAGCGGGTCAAGTACTTCCAGAAGATATCTGTTTAGTGCTGGATGATCTTGAAAACAAAGATACTAAACTGAAACGTATTTTTTCAAAAAATAATATCTTACCTGCAAAAACAAAATTTACGGTTGAGGTTGCCAGGACTATTGTCAAAGGTTCTGACGATTACGTTATTAGTATCTTGGTTGTTGAAGGACCATCAGAAAGACATTCATTAACGAATAAACCTATCGGCAATCTCAAAATTTCGGGTAAAGAGATCAACCGGGATTTATTGAAAGGCACTGAAATCGACCTAACGATTGAAATGACTGAATCACGCGATTTAACCGTTTCGGCTTATTTGAACGGAACAGGGCAAGAGCTTACTGAGGTTTTCTATGGCGTTACACGTAACGTTGTTTCAGGCTTGTTAGCTAAAGGAATACTGACATTAGAAGAAAAAATTCAGTCAGAAGCTAACGAGGCTTCTTCAAACGGCAATGATGATGTGGCGGACAAACTGCAGAAGGTCTTGGGCGATGTTCAATCATTACTTCTCGATTGTGGCTCGCTTGCCGAAGATGATGTAACGGATGATCGCTATAAAGCGGAAGACAAACTCCGAAAATTAGCCCAAAGCGTATACGAGCTGACAGCATCCAAGAGGCTAGATGCAGCCATTGCAGCGTATACTGAAACCAAAGCTGAATTGAACGGCTTGGTTTATGAGAACGGCAATGACCGTGAAAAACATCGCTTGAAAGAAGTTTTGGCTCTGGAACAAACCTTTATTAACTCAACTAATCCCGAAAAAATTGAAAATGTAACAAGCGAACTGGAGCATATCCGTTGGGGCATTCTTATGAGGATGCCCGATTATCTTGTTAGAATGTTTGAATATCTGGCTGGGCGACGCCCGTCAATGAATGACCAGACCCAAGCCAAACAGTTTTTTGAAGCCGGTAAACACCATATTGAAGATAGGGATTGGGATGATCTGCGTATTGTGATTGACAGGTTATGGGATTTGTTGCCAAACGACCCAAAAGATAGCGTTGATAGGTATCACTATACAGGCATAATAGGTTAAAAATAATAAAGTTCAAAAATTGAATTAGTGGTGAATATATGGCGTTTTTGGGATTATTTAATTCAAAAAAAGAACGCGAATTTGATGAATCAATGAAAAATTTTCTTCAGATTATGTTTCCAGGTGGAGAAAATGACATTGAAAGGGATTGTCGTGGAATTGATGTCTTAACAAATGGAAAACCACAGTAAACTTCAAGGATTTGTCAAAGGTTCTAAAACAATAGGTTACGTTGGTCAGGATGACGACGATGAACGCTATGTAAACAGTAATTTGTCACGAGCAGAGTGGGCAATTACAAGAGATGAAGCTTTTGATGTATATGCTTATCTTGAAGGCGACGCCAAATATTACGATGCAATGGAACGCATGTTTATTGAAATGGGAAATAACGATATTAATGAGGATAAAATTTTTGGAGATATATCATGGATTTATTCGGAAGGAGTTTACAGTAATGAAATTCCTGATGGATATGGTGAATATGGTCTTTGCAACACAAATCCGATTCTAACAATTTCTGTTAATTGCTCAAAACGATATCTGTCTAAATTGAGATTTAATAGACATCCAGTTGAGGCAAATCGTTTTGGATCAACATCTAGTAATGTTACAGCTGGTTCCGTAGATATTTATAACTTATCAATATCAGGTCGGGATGTTGGAATGGTTTACGTTTGTCCTTACCACAAACGCAACTCTAGTAAAGCTCCAAAAAGATTTACTTTGGTCAAATAGAGATTAGTCCTTTTTTAAAAATGCAGCAAAGAATGCACCTCATAACCACTTAATTTTTCACGACCGTTTAAAAAATCCAGTTCTACCACAAATGCGCAAGCTGCAACTGTAGCACCTAATTTTTCAATTAGTTCGCAGCTTGCTTTAGCGGTACCACCGGTTGCTAATAAATCATCGATGAGCAATACCTTATCGTGACTTTCAAAGGCATCAATATGGGCTTCAAGCTCGGCTGAACCATATTCCAAATCATAAGCAACGCTTTGCACATCATAAGGTAATTTACCGGGTTTTCTAAGTGGGATAAATGGTAGCCCCAGTTCCCAAGCGACAAGAGACCCAAAAATAAATCCACGAGCTTCCATGCCAGCAATAGCTGTAATATCACGACCTAAGAAGGGAAAGATTAATTGATGCACTGCTAATCTTAATGCTGCTGGATCTTTGACCAAAGGGGTAATATCTTTAAAAATAATACCGGGTTTAGGAAAGTCTGGGATATCGCGGATTTTGCAAAATAATCGTTCCATTATCTAGCCTTTAATAAACTGTTAGTATTTATTGAATGTTTCAAGAAAGAATTAATTTTATTAAGAATACCGTTTACATCCAAGCCACATAAGCTAAGTAATTGCTCTCGAGTACCTTGTTCAATAAACGCATCGGGTAAACCAATATTTAATACGGGTTTGAGAATTTTTTGGTGAAGTAGATATTCGTTCACTGCACTACCAGCGCCTCCTGACACAACGTTCTCTTCCAACGTGACCAAATAATCGTGATTTGCAGCAACTACTTGCAATAACTCTTCATCCAACGGTTTGACAAAGCGCATATTGACAACAGTCGCATCAAGTTGTTCACCCACCACCAGTGCCGGTGCCACTAGGCTGCCCCAGGCCAATAGCACAATACCTTGACCTTGGCGTCTGATTTCTGCTTTGCCAATTGGTAAAGTTGTCAATTCAGCCATGATTGCAACTCCAGGTCCCTTACCACGGGGATAACGAACTGCAGCAGGTCCTGGGTAATGAAAACCGGTTGTTAACATTTGTCGACACTCGTTTTCATCTGCCGGTGCCATCACTAGCATATTGGGGATACAACGCAAGTAGCTGTAATCGAAACTCCCAGCATGGGTTGGACCATCCGGTCCGACTAAGCCAGCTCGATCTAGCGCAAAGAGTACATCCAAGTTTTGCAGCGCGACATCATGAATTAATTGATCATAAGCACGTTGTAGAAATGTTGAGTAAATAGCAACAACCGGTTTGCCGCCTTGACAAGCTTGCCCAGCCGCCAAGGTGACAGCGTGTTGTTCGGCAATAGCCACATCAAAATAACGTTTAGGGAAGCGTTCTGAAAACTTGACCAAGCCTGAACCTTCACGCATTGCGGGTGTAATTCCCAATAAACGTTCATCTTCGGTCGCCATATCACATAACCATTGACCAAAGACCTCGGTATAAGTCGGATGCGGCGACGGTGCTGATTTAGGCAAACTATCCAGAGTAGGATCAAAAGCAGGTACTCCGTGATAAGCTAACGGATCTTTTTCTGCCGGTGCGTACCCCTTGCCTTTTTTAGTGACAATATGTAAAAACCGTGGACCTGAAATCTGTTTGAGATTCTCTAATGTCGACACCAACATGTCGAGATCATGACCGTCAATTGGACCGATGTAATTAAAACCTAATTCTTCAAATAATGTGCCCGGAATAATCATACCCTTGACATGCTCTTCGGTACGGCGAGCCAATTCCCAAACAGTAGGCATCTTACTTAACACTTTTTTACTTTCTTCACGTACCGACGAATACAGGCGACTGGATAAGATCTTCGACAAATAATTATTCATCGCCCCCACATTGGGTGAAATAGACATATCATTGTCATTCAAAATGACTAACAAATTGGCATCAATTGAACCGGCGTGATTCATAGCTTCATAAGCCATTCCACCGGTAATGCTGCCGTCACCAATAATAGCCACCATTTGTCGGTCTTCACCGTTTAATTCTGCGGCAATGGCCATGCCCAGCGCAGCACTGATGGACGTACTGGAATGTCCTACACCAAACGCATCGTAACAGCTTTCTGAACGCGAAGGAAAAGCAGAAACCCCGCCAAAACTGCGTATAGTGGTCATACGATCTTTACGACCCGTCAATATCTTGTGCGGGTATGCCTGATGTCCAACATCCCAAACCAACTGATCGTAAGGTGTATCAAAAACATAATGTAACGCAACCGTTAGTTCAACGGTTCCTAAACCGGCTGAAAAATGCCCACCGGAGATACTGACGGATTGCGTCAAAAATTCGCGCAGTTCTTTGCTCAGGGTTTTTAATAGCTCTCGAGGAAGCTGACGTACATCCTCTGCACTTTCTATTGTGTCTAATAATGGG
>Ga0214200_1000567_pt1 | contig 10155 bp, 9 predicted proteins | sample TroBogEpilimnion_7_FD_153038 | JGI IMG/M metagenome (GOLD analysis project Ga0214200, IMG submission 153038) | Freshwater microbial communities from Trout Bog Lake, WI - 23OCT2008 epilimnion | ecosystem: Environmental > Aquatic > Freshwater > Lake > Epilimnion/Euphotic zone | place: Trout Bog... | reverse complement strand
GCAGCTAGAGAATTTTGTGATTAGTTTTTTAATTATGGCTGAGCCTATTTTAAAAGAGCAGGATTGAACTTAACTGATGTTAAGCAGCCATTTGGACGATGTGTTAATCGGCTTATCGCACTTGAAGGCGAGGTGGTTTTTTTGCTTCGCCAAAAGAAAGTACCTGAAGAAAAGGCGCTACTAAGTAACGTTAGAACTTAATTAAAAAAATATGACAATGGCACCGCACACATTTATGGTTAGCTCTTCAATATGCTAAGAAATTTATCAACAAAAACACAGACGTCTGTTAGACAAAACCTTCGATGGTTGTTTATTCTCAGAAATCTGATCATGCTCAGCGAAGTTTTGCTGATTATTTTAGCGGTCTATGGCTTAGGTATTAAGTTGCCAGAACAGCAGCTATGGTTGGTGGTTATGTCAACAGGGGCCATTAATATTTATACCTCTATGCGGCTGGATACCAATGATCCAGTGACTGAGTTGGAAATATTTTCGCAAATATCGGTGGATGTGTTTATTATCGCGGCGCTATTGTATTTGACGGGTGGCGCTTCTAATCCAATTACTTGGGTATTTTTGTTACCTCTAATAATTACCTCGATTATGCTGCCGCCTACATACGCTTGGTATATGGTCATTTTAACGACCTCTATGTATACGATGTTAATTGCTTTCAATGTTCCTTTGCCATCAATAGAGCCGCATATGCCTGATCCTCAGGGTATGGCGACTGATTTGCAGCATTACATTATCTTGCAACATGCTCATAGCATGCATGACAAAAGCTATTTTAGTTTACACATGTTTGGCATGTGGTTTGGTTTTGTGTTTAGCGCGGGATTAGTGGCTTATTTTGTCGCTGAATTAGCTAAAACACTTAGATTTCAGGAACGTAATTTGGCAGAAGCTCGAGAAAATGCTTTGCGAGATGAGCGAGTCGTGGCTTTAGGTACTTTAGCGGCCAGTGCGGCTCATGATATGGGTACACCCTTAGGTACGATGGCGATTGTGGCTCACGAATTAGAACAGGACTATCCAAGTCACCGTTATCCTGATTTATATGAAAAAATGATTATTCTTCAGCAACAGATTAGCCGCTGTAAGCAGGCTTTATCGGTTATGTCTGCATCTGCAGGTGAAATGCGTGCAGAATCAGGGGGAGTATTACAGATTTCCGATTATATAGATGATGTCATTAACCAGTGGCGAACTCACGAACAAAGAGTAAAGTTAAATTATTTCATAGAATCAACCGTAGATTTAGACGCTAAAATTATTGCAGAACGTACTTTGACTCATGCATTAATTAATATTTTAAATAATGCCGCTGAAGCTTCACCTCGTGAATCTGGCATTGATTTTCATGCTAGCTGGGATTCAGATTATGTTATCTTAAAAATCCGTGATTATGGGCCTGGTTTTCCATCCGAGTTGATTGATGTAGTCGGTAAGCAACCCGTGGTTAGTAAAACACGCGGCTTAGGAGTGGGATTGTTTTTGACTTTTTCCACTATTACTCGCTTAGGTGGTAAAGCAGAACTTTATAATGCAGAGTCTGGGGGGGCTTGCGTTGAAATTACCTTACCTCTTTTAAACTTTGAGAGAGAAAATAATGAGTACGGAAATGGATAAGCCACGTATATTGCTAGTTGATGATGATATTACTTTTTGTAATGTATTGAAGTCAGCATTAGAAAAACGACACTACGAAGTATTGGTTGCTACTAATGTCTCTGATGGTATTTTCTTGGCCGAGCGAGATCTTCCAGAATATGCGGTGATTGATTTACGTATAGGCTATGAATCTGGGCTGGAGTTGGTCAAGAAATTAATTTCTTTAGATGATAATACTCAAATAGTCATGTTGACTGGTTTTGCTAGTATTGCCACAGCAGTAGAAGCCATTAAATTAGGCGCAACCCATTATTTAACTAAGCCTGCCAATGCAGATGAAATCGTTAATGCGCTTAATAAAAATGAAGGTGATAGCTCAGTATCGATTAGTGAGAATCCTCTATCAATCAAGCGCTTGGAATGGGAACATTTGCAGAAAGTACTCATGCAGCATGACGGCAATATTTCAGCAGCAGCTAGAGCTCTAAATATGCACCGCCGTACCTTGCAAAGGAAATTAGATAAAAAGCCGGTAAGGGAGTAAGTTAACTACAAAAGCAGGCTAAGGGCTAAGGGCTAAAGCTAATATCTTGTTAACCTCTTAGGCTTTGCCTTTCATCTTTTGCCTGCTCTCATAATTGAACCATTAACTTAAAATTGCCCAACTTTAGTTGTAGGCCGGAATAAGGCCTTACGAGCGTAAGCGAGGAAAGAGTTTCCGGCATAGGTATCGCACCTGTGCCGGAAACGCCACCACGCGCTGCGCTAGCATGGTCTTATTTCGGCCTACTCATTGCGTTTATTTGCGAGTGCACTTTGCTTATGTTAGCCCTTTGTCTGTCCTAATAGGCACCTTACTTAAATTATTCACTGAGTGGCTAGCCCCATCATATCCAAAGCCAAAGCCTCAGCTACTTTAATGCCATCAACCGCAGCAGAAAGTATACCGCCTGCATAACCGGCTCCTTCTCCCGCTGGATATAAGCCTAGGGTATTGATGCTTTGAAAGCTATCATTGCGTTTGATGCGTATCGGTGATGAAGTTCGTGTTTCTACGCCCGTTAACACTGCATCAGCCATAGCAAAGCCTTTTATTTTTTTATCGAAGGCAGGCAATGCTTCGCGTATGGCTGCAATGGCATATTCGGGTAGGGCAGTGCTAAGATCACCTAGATGAACACCTGGTGTATATGAAGGCGAAACAGATCCCAATTTGGTAGAAGGTTGGTTGGCAATAAAATCACCGACTAATTGTCCGGGTGCCTCATAAGTGCTGCCACCTAAAGTATAGGCATGAGCTTCTAATTGTCTTTGAAAGTCTATGCCAGCCAAAGGATGTCCGGGATAGTCCTCGGGCGTTATGCCTACTACAATACCGCTATTTGCATTGCGTTCATTTCGTGAATATTGACTCATGCCGTTAGTAACAACATGACCTGCTTCAGAAGTCGCTGCTACCACAGTGCCACCTGGGCACATGCAAAAACTGTATACCGATCGACCGTTACTACAATGGTGTACCAATTTATAATCAGCCGCGCCCAGTAAAGGATGACCGGCATGACTACCAAAACGACACTGATCTATTAGCGATTGTGGGTGCTCAATACGAAAGCCAACAGAAAAAGCTTTGGCTTCAATATAGACTCCACGATCATAAAGCATCTTAAAGGTATCGCGGGCACTATGTCCTACCGCCAAAACTAAATGCCTGCAAGCAATGCTTTCTCCATTGGCTAAAGTTACTCCTTGTACTTGTCCGTTTTCTATATTGATAGCATCAACGCGGCTTTGAAAGCGAATCTCACCACCTAAAGCTTCGATAGTAGCGCGCATTTGTTCTACCATGGTTACTAGCTTAAATGTGCCTATATGTGGTTTGCTGACTCGTAATATTTCAGGGGGTGCACCTGCCTTAACAAATTCGGTTAAGACTTTACGACCATAGTGGTTAGGATCTTTAATTTGGGTATACAGCTTGCCATCAGAGAAAGTACCAGCACCACCTTCACCGAATTGCACATTCGACTCTGGGTTAAAAATACTTTTGCGCCAAAGACCAAATGTATCTTTGGTACGTTCGCGAACTTCTTTGCCTCTTTCTAAAAGTATAGGTTTAAAGCCCATTTGTGCCAAGATTAATCCAGCAAAAAGCCCGCAGGGCCCAGTACCAATAACAATGGGACGATTGACTAGGTGATCAGGTGCTTGAGTGACAAATTGGTAAGTATTGTCGGGGGTGAGTGAAATATTAATATCATCTTGATGCCGAGCAAGCAGGTGATCTTCATTTTTAACATCAATATCAAGGGTATATACTAAGTAGATGGCCGATTTATTGCGAGCATCATGACCCTGTCTAAAAATACTGATACTGATGAGGTCTTCAGCGTTAATTCCCAGTTTTTTTAGTACAGCAGTTTTAATAGCAGTTTCTGAATGATCTAAGGGAAGTTTGAGTTCGGTAATTCTCAGCATGTAAGGTCAATATTTCGGTGGGTTCAGATAATTTGAGGCTCTTGTATATCGCCTATGGATGTAACAATAAGGATATTCTTAGGTCATTAATAAAAAAACCACGATCATAGATCGTGGTTTTTTATACAAACATTTAAAGCAGAGAATTTATTTAGTCAGCTTTTCGCTCAGTTGAGCAGACCATTGACCAAAGTAAGTACCAATGACGATAGAGAAAGAAATAACTAATAAAGGGTTATTTAAAGAGATACTTAGCAATACATCTTGATTTAATTTATCAGGTGTTTGTAATAAATAAGCAAACGTTGATGAATAGCCTAATACGCTAGCAGGAATAGTGGCTAGTTGTGGAATGTTAGCGGCTAAGCATAAAACGATCACTGAAAGACACACTGTAAAGGCAGCCATGAATGGGAAACCAAGTGAAGTCGTTGCAGAAATGTTAGTGAGCAAAAGTGCAGTGAACCAAGCCATTACAACACCGAAAATGCCACATACAATAGTATTGATCAGCGCTTCTTTAGTCGCGCCTAGGAAAAAATAAGCAGCCCAAGCAATGGTTGCAGCCCAGATAAAAAAGATGCCGCTAGCAGGACCAACAGCCAAAAAAGTTGCAACGCCTGAAAGTACGCCAATGCTGATTGAAAGAGCGGTTAATTTATCAAAAGTAGGTAGTTTGTCCATGATATCTCCAAAGTTTCACCTCATAGTAGATAAGTCAGCTTTCACATTGAGGCGGTTCTATGAAATCTAACAGTTTGGCTAAAACAAATTATCGATTAAAGCCGTTTGTGTAGAGCGGTAGTTATTATTTAATTAATGTACTTGAATCAGCGGCTGATTTTATACTTTAGTAAGGATCTTGGTCAATTTTTAGACTGCGTTCCCAATAAATGTAGGCCGGAATAAGACTTTGCGAGCCTAAGCGAGTAAAGCGTTTCCGGCATAGGCACTGCACCTGAGCTGAAAACGCCACCCCGCGCTGGGCTAGCATGGTCTTATTCTGGCTTACTCATATTATGTTGAGCAGTGACCGCGATCTATCTTTGCAAAGGAGGAGAGATTATTGGGCTCTTTTAAACACAGCCATGGATTCTACATGACCCGTTTGCGGGAACATATCCATAACGCCTGCTTTTATAAGTTGATAACCGAGTTCATTAACCATAATGCCAGTATCTCTAGCTAGAGTTGATGGGTTACATGACACATAAACCACTAGATCAGGCTTCCATTTTTTAAAGTAAGGGAGAACTTCAGATGCGCCAGCACGAGAAGGATCAAGCAATATCTTATTATATTTACGCTGAGCCCAAGCTTGATCACTTAAGTCTTTACTTAGATCAGCTGCATAAAATTCGGTATTGTTAATATTATTGTGCAGGGCATTTTCTTTAGCATGATTTACCAGCGGTTGATCACCTTCGATACCGACCACTGATCCTGCAAACTTAGCCATAGGTAAAGTGAAGTTCCCTAAGCCACAGAATAGATCAAGCACTTGGTCGTTTTCATTAAGTTCTAATAAATCTAAAACACGGCTAATCATTTGCCTGTTAATTTCGTAATTAACTTGAGTAAACATAGCGGGTCTAAATTTAAACTCAATGCCTAAGTCCGGTAGCGTATAACTGGGTATTATTTCTGGCTCGCCATCCAGCGGCACAATGGTATCTGGGCCTTTGGATTGTAAACACATACTCATGTTATGTTCCTGACCGAAAATGCGCATTCTTTCTTGATCAGCGTCAGTGGGTGGTTCTAATACACGAAATGACAATACACATTGTCCTTCGCCAATGGCGACTTCTATTTGCGGTATTTTATCTCTGATGCTTAATTCAGAGATCATTTCACCCAATGCGGTTAACTGAGTGCCGACTATTGGGTGCATAACCACGCAGCTATCAATTTCAGCTAAATAGGGATGTCTTCTTTCTCTAAAGCCAACTAATACACGGTTCTTTTTTTCGACATATTTGACGCCCATGCGGGCTTTTCGTCTATAGCCCCAATGAGGGCCGATTAAAGGCGGTAATAGTTCTGGAGCATCTACTTTACCGATGCGTTTAAATTGCTCAACGAGTAGTTCTTGTTTAATTCTAATTTGTGCGCTGGCTTCGACGTGTTGAAAACTACAACCGCCACATAAGCCATAATGGGCGCATAAAGCATCGACTCTGTCAGCAGCACGACTTAATAGATTAACGACTTTACCTTCAGCATAGTCTTTACGAATGTCAGTATAGATAAACTCGACTTCTTCACCGGGTAAGGCTTCATCAATAAAAATGACTTTGCCTTCAACATGAGCAACGCCTCTACCGTCATGAGCTAATGATTCAATCGTGACTTTAACAGGTGTTTCCGGTAAGGGTTTCTTTCTAGTTCTTCTTTTGGCCATGTCGTTTAATAGATTCTAAAAGTAAGTGTGATTATGGCTGAAATTAATTCAGGGTAAGTAATAGGCATTGCGATATTACCCTAACAAATATGAATTCATTAAGCAGGAAAAACGCCAGTCGATAAATAGCGGTCACCTCGATCACAAATAATCACCACAATAACGGCATTTTCAACTTCTTCAGATAATTTTAATGCAGCAGCAACCGCTCCACCTGAGGAAACTCCGGCAAAAATACCTTCTTCTGAGGCAAGTCTACGCATGGTGATTTCAGCGGAGTTTTGATCAATATCTATAATTCTATCGACCCGATCTGCCTCATAAATCTTGGGGAGATAAGCTTTAGGCCAACGTCTTATACCCGGTATTTTAGAATCACCTTCGGGTTGTACACCGACGATTTGAATGGCTGGGTTTTGTTCTTTAAGAAACCTTGAGGTACCCATAATAGTCCCAGTAGTTCCCATGGAACTGACAAAATGGCTAACTTTGCCGAAAGTGTCCTGCCAGATTTCAGGGCCGGTGCTTTCATAATGAGCCAGAGGATTATCAGGGTTAGCAAACTGATCCAGAATAAAGCCTTTACCTGCCGCTTCCATGTCTCTGGCTAAATCAATGGCTGCTTCCATACTGCCAGCCGCAGGCGTCAGAATAATGTCGGCACCGTAGGCTTTCATAGACGCTTTACGTTCATCACTCATATTGTCCGGCATGATTAAGGTCATTTTGTAACCCTTGATAGCTGCAACCATTGCAAGGGCAATTCCAGTATTGCCACTGGTTGCTTCTATTAAACGATCGCCTGGTTTTATATCACCTCTCGCTTCGGCACGAGTAATCATGCTGAGGGCAGGGAGGTCTTTAACAGAACCCGCTGGATTATTACCTTCTAGTTTAGCAAGAATAGTATTGCTAGACTTACCGGGTAAGCGTTGCAGTCTTGCTAAAGGCGCATTACGTACAAAAGTTTCAATTGTTGGAAATGTCATCGTATTTTTATGAGCAATCAGGGGGCATGTTTGAGTGAGCTAATGGCATGATGGGCTGCGTTTAATGGCTATAATAGTATTTTTGTGGGAGAGGCTTTGGTCTCGAATGCGAGGCTAAATTCCTCTCCCACATTTTATAAAAACAATTGCTTATAGAATTAAGTTTTGTTTTTGCGTTGTTTTCGTAATACTTTCACTGTCTCTTTAGAACAGCCCTGTTTGTAATACGGAATTACTTTTTGATAGCGTTAGAGCTTTCTTCACTCTCATGTTGGATTTGCTGACCTTCTTGTACCATACGATTACCTTCATCAATGGTGTTCTGGCCTTCTCTTGATAAAACAGTGCCACGATCAATCAAGTCTTTACCCTTTTTCCATCGATCGCCCAAAGTGGCTAAACGCTGACTTTCGCTTAGCATTTGTTCGCCAGAAAGGACAGGAGCAGCAGCTTGCACAGTCGCTTGACTCTCGTTTTGTATTTGTTGGCCTTCTTGAATCATTCGGCTAGCTTCATCTATTTTATTTTTTCCATCGCGTATTAATATAGAGCCGCGATCAACTAACTCTTTACCTTTTTTCCATCGGTCGCCCAAAGCAGCTAAGCGTTGACTTTCATTGATCATTTGTTCGCCAGAAAGAACAGGTGTTTGAACTACAACTGGAGCAGGAGCTACTACTGGAACAGGTACTGGTTCAGAAGCGCAGCCAGTTAATATTAATGCAAGTCCAGCAAAGCCTAGAGTTGGACTAATAACAGTGTGATTTTTCATGATCAATGACTCTTAATGTTATGAATTTATGTTAGATGATTTTAAGTTTTAAACTGATTCAGTGAGAAAAGCATCGTTGTCGATATAAATATCAACTGCACTTTTGGGAATTATATCAGCAACTGGCAAATCTTCACCTAAACGCCAACTTTTAACAGCCTCTTGTTTGTTCTTACCTGTGATTAGAAATATGACCTGTGCTGAGTCACTTAAGCCTTTTGCACTAATAGAGACTCTTTCGGGCGGTGGCTTAGGCGAGTTATAAACAGCATGGACAAGTTCATCAATGTTATGGTGATGACCAGGAAATAAACTAGCAGTATGACCGTCTTCGCCCATGCCTAATAACACCATATCAAAGGGCAATGCTTTAGCAACAACTTGTTGATAGCGTTGCGAGGCTAATTCAGGGCCTAGTTCGGCGGGTATGGTAAAGATTTGTTCTTTGGGTATGGCCACTTTTGAAAGAAAAGCTTTTTTTGCCATTAAGCTATTGCGCTCAGCATGATCAATAGCTAAACAACGTTCATCACCATAATAGATAAACCAACGTGACCAATTGGCATTGGCTTTCGCTAATAAATGATAAACTTTTTCGGGTGTACTGCCACCCGCTAAAACTAATTTAAATTGACCATGATCAGCAATGGCTTTTTCTGCTGAGTCGAGGATTTGTTGGTAGACCGCATCTGCTACGAGATCAGATGTTTCAAAATTATGCCACTGAAGAGTTTGTTGCATTTATTTACACTCCGGAGTTAAGGTGCTGCGCCAGAAATGGTCGCTTTTTTCAAATAATCGACTGTCTTCAGGTCCCCAAGAGCCTGCAGGATAAGTGGCAATAAAGTCTCGCTCTATCGCCCAAGTTTGTAAAATGGGATCAACAATACGCCAGGCATGTTCAACTTCGTCAAAACGTAAAAATAAAGATCGATCACCTTTTAAGACATCAAGTAATAAGTCTTCATAGGCATCGATAGCTTTTTCGTCTTCATTACGAAAACTGGCATCTAAACTACTAGTACGAGTTTTCATTTCTAAGCCGGGTTCCTTGACGGTCATTTCAATGCGGATACATTCTTCTGGTTGTATGCCCAATAATATCCAATTCTGCGTCATACATTGCATGTTGGTATCGCGGAAGAATTGCAGTGGTGGGTGACGAAAGCAAATCGAAATCGTTGATTGCGCTTTTGCCATACGTTTTCCAGTACGCAAATACATCGGTACACCGCGCCAGCGCCAATTATCGATATGCAATTTCATAGAGGCATAGGTCTCTGTGATACTGTCGGCAGGAATATTCGCTTCTTGCAAGTAGCCATTGACCCTTTCACCGTTAATATGGCCAGGCGCATATTGGGCTCGAAAAGCATGGCCGTGAACGGCTTCTTTAGGAATAGGGCGGATAGATTTTAATACTTTAACTTTTTCATCACGTAAAGATTCGGCTTCCATAGAAGCAGGCGGCTCCATAGTGACTAAAGTTAGCAATTGTAAAAGATGACTTTGTAACATATCGCGCATTGCTCCTGCGCCATTGTAATAATCACCGCGACTGTCTATGCCAATTTCTTCAGAATGAGTAATCTGAATGTGGTCGATGTAATTACGATTCCACAAGGGTTCAAGCATGACATTAGCAAATCGGAATACTAATACATTTTGTACCATACCCTTACCTAAGTAATGGTCAATACGATAAATTTGTTCTTCGGTTAAATAATGGCTGATGCGTTTTTGCAAGGCGTGAGCACTTTCTGAATCGTAACCAAAGGGTTTTTCGATGATAACCCGACGCCAACCGAGTTCTTCATTGAAGAGCTGGTTATTACTTAACATTTCCATGACTGAACCAAAGTCAGAGGGACTAATTGATAAATAGAACGCGATAT
>Ga0214200_1000563_pt1 | contig 10190 bp, 9 predicted proteins | sample TroBogEpilimnion_7_FD_153038 | JGI IMG/M metagenome (GOLD analysis project Ga0214200, IMG submission 153038) | Freshwater microbial communities from Trout Bog Lake, WI - 23OCT2008 epilimnion | ecosystem: Environmental > Aquatic > Freshwater > Lake > Epilimnion/Euphotic zone | place: Trout Bog... | reverse complement strand
CTTCATTGCTTTTAGCGTTGGCGGGGGTTCTGCCTTTTCAAGGCGAGATACTTCTGTTCAATCAACCCTTAAGACAATACGCTGCTCAATATCGTGCGCGTCGCGTCGCGTGGCTTGCGCAGAGCTCGGTGCAAAGCGCCGACGATCTGACTGCCTATGATGTTGTAATGCTGGGTCGAATCCCGTATCAATCTTGGCTGAACGGACAAAGTCAGGCGGATCATACGGCCGTCGAGCACGCCTTAAAACTCACGCACGCCTGGGACTGGCGCAACCGAGCGCTTGGCACGCTGTCTGGTGGCGAAAAACAACGCGTGTTGCTAGCCCGACTACTCGCTGTTGAAGCAGACGTCTTATTGATGGATGAGCCTTTAGCAAATCTTGACCCGCCCCACCAGGCCGACTGGATACAACTCGTGCATGACTTAGTCGCTCAGGGCAAAACTGTGGTCAGCGTTTTGCACGACGTGACGCTCGCACTATATGCCGATGATGTGGTCGTGATGTCTCACGGACAAGTTCAATATGCGGGCAAGCGTGACGACACCACCTTACACATCAACATAGAAAACGTCTTTGAACAACGCATTGCCATACAACCTCTCGGCAGCGGCTGGGTGGCCCTGCCAAAACTCGTTTAACACTGGATACTTTGATATGGAAATTGTTTCACCCCCAACCGAAAAACCTTACGATAAATCAACCGGCGAACGCAGAGGCTTGTTGATCATTAATACCGGTGACGGCAAAGGCAAAAGCACCGCTGCCTTCGGTTTGGCCATGCGCGCACACGGGCGCGGCAAAGCCGTGAAGATTTTTCAGTTTATGAAAGTGCCGAGCGCGCGCTTTGGCGAACACCGCGTCTTTGAACAATTAAATGTACCGATCGAAGGTTTGGGCGATGGCTTTAGTTGGAAGAGTCAAGATCTTGAACATTCGGCACAACTTGCGCGCGACGGCTGGGCCAAGGCAAGCGCAGCGATCTTAAGCGGCGATTTCTTTATGGTGACACTCGACGAACTGACCTATCCGATTACGTTTGGCTGGGTTCCTCTCGAAGAGGTGCTCCAGACCTTGCGCACGCGCCCCCCTGAAGTACACGTTGTCATAACGGGCCGCCGTTGTCCGGCAGAAATCATTGAGATTGCAGATACCGTCACCGAGATGACCATGATCAAGCACGCCTTCGATGCGGGTGTCCCGGCACAACGCGGGATAGAAGATTAATGCCCGCATTGTTCAAAGCTGAAAACAAATGACCGCGCGCTGCGTCATGGTGCTTGGCACTACAAGCGGCGCTGGTAAAAGCTGGCTTGCAACGGCCCTGTGCCGTTGGTACGCGCAGCGCGGCTTCAAAGTCGCGCCCTTTAAAGCGCAGAACATGAGCAATCATGCGCGTGTTGTCGCAACCGAACTTGGCTTGGGCGAAATCGGTTCTGCTCAGTATTTTCAAGCGTTGGCGGCAAAAAGCATACCCGAAGTACGGATGAACCCCGTGCTCTTGAAACCCGAGGCCAATTCAACGAGTCAAGTCATACTGCTAGGTCAAGTCAACACCGAGCTAACCCAAACGCCTTGGCGCGAGCGCAGCGAAAAACTTTGGCCTTACATTACTGATGCACTGAACGCTTTGCGCGCAGAGAACGATGTCGTAATCATCGAAGGCGCGGGCTCTCCGGCTGAAATTAATTTAATGGATCGTGACATCGTCAATCTGCGGGTCGCGCAGCAAGCCCAGGCGCGTTGTTTACTCATCACAGACATTGATCGAGGTGGCGCTTTCGCGCACTTGTATGGTACGTGGAGTTTGCTACCTAAAGCAGATCAAGCACTGATTCACGGCTTCGTATTAAACAAGTTTCGCGGAGACGTCCGTTTATTAAGCCCCGCGCCAGAACAGCTTTTAACGTTAACCGGAGTACCAACTGTCGCAACGCTGCCTTTCTGGCGCGAACATGGCCTACCCGAAGAAGACGGTTTGTTTGACGATCGCAGTCTGCCCTTTGCTCAGGACGCTCGAACGGTTGCAATTATTGCGTACCCTTGTGCCAGCAATCTTGATGAATTTGAACCTCTCAAAAAAATACCCAATCTACGACTGGTATGGGTGCGTCATCTAAATCAGTTATCTACACTCACAATAAATGACTGGCTAATCTTGCCAGGTTCTAAGCAAACCAGCGCTGATCTCAGGTGGCTACAGGAACAGGGTTTAGCGAATGTTGTACAGACTCACGCTGAACATGGGGGAGCCGTACTCGGCATTTGCGGCGGCCTTCAAATGTTAGGCCAGCGTATGCTCGACCCGCATGGCGTTGATGGTACTGCCGAGGGGCTTGGGCTACTGCCTGTCGTGACTGAGTTTTCTAAGATTAAAGCCGTTCGGCAAAGTGAAGTACGTTTTGCCACAGTCTCTGGGCCTTGGGCCACACTTTCGAACATCAACTGCCGAGGTTATGAAATCCATCAAGGGCACACACAATCAGCGACTGGTCAAGCGCGCGAAGTCAGCAAAGATCTCGCTTGGCAAAGCGTCTCAGGAGCCGTGCTAGGCCTTTATCTTCACGGGTTGTTTGAAGACCCAGTGGTACTGGCTGCGTTGTTCGGTGTACAGGCACCGACCTTAGATCATGTCTTTGAGGGCCTGGCGGACCACCTCGATCGCAATATCGACGCAGGCTTTCTGAAACAATTAATTGCTTGATTAAGCACAGGTCTAGCGCATGACTTTCAACCAACCGAAGATTCAAGACTTGACCCAGCCAGCACTGTCGGCTCAGCTACAGCAAAAGCTCAACAACAAAACCAAACCCCTGGGTTCGCTAGGCCAGTTAGAAACACTCGCTCAACAACTTGGCCTGATCTTTCAAACAGAGTCGCCTGTACTGCAAGCACCTCAACTTGTCGTCTTTGCCGCCGATCACGGCTTGGCAAAACACGGCGTATCGGCCTACCCCAGTGATGTCACCTGGCAAATGGTGAACAACTTTTTAGCCGGCGGTGCGGCAGTCAGTGTGCTTGCCCGCCAACATGGCTTAACGCTCACCATTGCCGACTGCGGGGTGATGCACACTTTCACGACACAACAGGGCTTGTACGCCTGCAAGGTCGCTTACGGCACCGCTGACTCCTCCCAACAAGCCGCCATGTCTGCCGAACAATGTACGCTGGCCATGTCAAATGGGCAAGACTTGGTCAAATCCTTATCTGGCAATGCACTGTTGTTGGGTGAAATGGGGATTGGCAATACGTCAGCCGCCTCGCTGCTGCTTGCGCGGCTCGCCGACCTACCCATTGAACAATGCGTCGGTGCGGGTACCGGCTTAGATCAACAAGGTATCGTCCGCAAAACAAAAATTTTGCAGCAAGTATTAGCTTTACACGCGTACGCACATGAACCGTTGCAAGCGCTCGCGGCTTTTGGCGGCTTTGAAATTGCAACCATGGTTGGTGCCATCTTTGAGGCCGCCGCCAGCAATCGTGTCATCGTCGTGGATGGCTTTATCACCAGTGCGGCTGTATTGGTTGCCAGCAAAATCGAGCCACTGGTATTACAACGTTGTGTCTTTGCGCACAGCTCTGACGAACGTGGTCACGCGCTGCTGCTCGAGCAACTACACGCCAAATCTTTGCTTGATCTACAGTTGCGCTTAGGCGAAGGCTCGGGCGCTGCGCTGGCTTGGCCCTTACTCGTGTCCGCCTGCAACGTACTGGCTCAGATGGCCAGCTTCGAATCAGCGGGCGTCTCGCTCGCTGATTCATAACAAGGAAGACTCTTTATGCAGTTCGTGCGTCACTTTTTACTGGCGTTGCAATACTTTACGCGTATCCCTTTGCCTGAAAGCGTAGCGCAATGGGTAGGCTTTAACGCTACGATGCAACGGGCCAGCTTGGCGCACTTTCCAGGCGTAGGGTGTATCGTGGGTGCATTAACCGGTACGGCCTTCTATTTATTTGCCGCGCTGCTTCCAGCTCTCAGTACGGCGCCTTGGCTCGCGGCCTGCCTCAGCACAGTCCTCAGCGTGATGCTCACCGGCGCGTTTCACGAAGACGGCTTAGCCGATACGTCAGATGGCTTGGGCGGCATGGTCACGCGAGATCGTGCGCTTGAGATCATGAAAGACTCGCGTATTGGTAGCTATGGCGCAACAGCACTCGTCATGGCCCTCTCTACCAAACTCGCGCTACTCACAATGCTGGGGCAAATAAATCTTTCACTGGCTGCCTGGAGTTTGTTTGCGGCGCACGTTTGCTCAAGAGTCATGCCTCTACTCATTGCAGCACGCCTGCCCAACGTTGGCGATGACGTGACAACCAAAACCAAACCTCTCGCCAATAAAATCCCCCCGCTGACGTTACTCGTTGCATCGGTCTGGCTACTGCTCGCCGACGTCGCCTTTGCGTCAAAGCATTCGCCTACCCTTTTACTCTGGGGAACAGGCTGTAGCCTTTTGGCGTTTGGGCTGATGCTGCACTTACTGACTCGTCGCTTAAATGGCTTTACCGGTGATGCACTCGGCGCTACGCAACAAGTATGCGAACTCGCCTTTTATCTAGGCATCCTATTGGCCTTGGCTCAATGAAACTTTGGCTCTTGCGTCATGCGAAACCTCTGATCGCAGAGGGGCTCTGTTATGGTCAGCTCGACATCGCAGCCGAACCGGGTGCAACTCAGCAAGCGGCAACAAAAATTGCACCGCTCTTGCCTAAGAATGCCAGGATCTACAGTTCTGGCCTGCAACGGGCTCGACAACTTGCGCAGGCCATTCAGTCAGAACGCGACGATCTCTCACATCAAATAGATCCACGCTTAAATGAAATAAATTTTGGCGCCTGGGAAGGCATCGCTTGGAATGCGATTCCTCAGGCTGCCTTCGATACTTGGATAAGCAATTTTGATGCACATCAGTTTGGCGACGCAGAAAGCGTGCGCGACCTGCTCATTAGAACAAGCCAAGCACTCAGCGCGTGCGCTTCCCACCAGGATGTGATTTGGGTAACTCACGCCGGCGTCATTCGCGCAGTGAACTATCTAAAACAATACGGCTTAAACGCACCTGCAACCAGCGACAAATGGCCTGCCAAGGCACCCGCCTTTGGCGACTATCAATGTCTAACTTTTTAGGGCAGCCACCACCGCATCTCCCATCTCTGCGGTGCCAATCGCTTTAGCACCTGGTTCAAAAATATCAGCAGTACGATATCCCTGCGCTAGCACAGCAGCCACTGCGCGTTTAATACGCGCGCTTTGATCTGGTAACTTGAACGAATAGTCGAGCATCATGGCCGCGGATAGAATCGAGGCCAAAGGATTCGCGATGTTTTTTCCGGCAATATCTGGCGCGGTGCCATGTACTGGTTCGTACAGACCGCGACCATCCGGGCTCAGCGACGCAGACGGCAGCATCCCAATTGAGCCTGTCAACATTGCTGCAGCATCTGACACGATATCGCCAAACATATTGCCGGTCACCACCACATCAAACTGCTTAGGCTGGCGCATCATCATCATGACAAAGGCATCAACCAACGCGTTTGAATATTCAACGTCTGGATATTGTTTGCTCACGCGCTCGGCAACCTCGCGCCAAAGCTGCATCGTATCCAGAACATTGGCCTTATCCACCGAGCAGACTTTGCCCTTACGCTGACGGGCCGCTTTAAAGGCAACATGAATAATGCGCTCGATTTCGGGTTCGGTGTAATACATCGTATTGATCCCGACACGAATGCCCTGTGCGTTCGTGCTCACGCCACGCGGTTCACCAAAATAAATGTCGCTACTGAGCTCACGCAAAATAAGTAAGTCCAGTCCCTCGACCAGGTGCGGCTTCAGTGATGAGGCGCCAATCAACTCGGGAAACATAAAAACGGAGCGGTAATTGGCGAACAAATCAAGCTCTTTGCGCAACCTCAATAAACTTGCGCCCGCACGCTTCGCGTAGGGCACCCCTTCATCACCCGGCAACCCAGCCGAACCAAATAAAATGGCATCAGCGCCCTTAGCAATTGCCATCGTCGCTGCTGGCAAAGGGTCGCCCGCCGCAGCAATGCCCGCCCCACCAACCGGCGCTTCAGTCAACTGCAGCTTCGCGTCACCGATCGTCGCACGCAACACTTTCACTGCCTGAGCGGTCACTTCGGGGCCCACGCCATCGCCGGCTAACACTGCAATCTTCATAAAATTTTTCCTTTTATTTAAACCATCAAATAACGTTTTGTAAAAACGTCACGCGTTACGCATACGGGTTCGCTTCATACTTTCGTACAAACTCAGCAATCTTGTCAGCGTGGGTCAACGTGTAATCAAGCTCATCCATTCCAGTCAGCAAACAATGCTTTGAGAATGGGGCGATCTCAAATGACTGTTCAGCGATCCCTGGCGCACGCACGACTTGCCGTTCAAGATCGACGGTGATTTTTGCGCCTGGTTGACTTGTGAGTACCGACAGCATTGCATCAATCACTTCTGCAGGCAACACAATCGGCAGCAAGCCATTCTTGAGCGAGTTCGAATAAAAAATATCGCCAAAACTTGGCGCAAGCACGGCACGCACACCATAGTCATATAACGCCCATACAGCCTGCTCGCGCGAAGAGCCACAGCCAAAGTTGCGTTGTGCCACCACGATCTTTGATGCAACATAGTGTGGCTGATTTAATACAAATTCAGGGCGTTTTGAATCGTCTTTGTTAAACCGCAAATCACGAAAAAGATACGCACCAAAATCATTGATACGCGGTTTCTGCAAAAAGCGCGCTGGGATAATCTGATCGGTATCGATGTTGGCGCGCGTTAAAGGCAGCGCCACAGCCTCAAGGTGTTCGAATGGTTGCATGTTTAATCCTGAATTGTTAACGCGAAGTGCTGCGCAGCGCGCGCGCATCCGCAAGATGCCCCGCAATTGCGCTGGCCGCTGCCGTAGCCGGGCTCATGAGATGCGTCCGAGAACCAGGCCCTTGCCGACCGACAAAATTACGATTCGAGGTTGCCGCGCAGCGCTTGCCCGCAGCCACTAAATCCCCGTTCACGCCAAGGCACATCGAACAACCTGCAAAGCGCCATTGAAAGCCCGCCTCGACAAAAATTTTATCGAGTCCCTCTGCCTCAGCTTGCGCTTTGACAAGCCCCGAACCTGGCACGACCCATGCCTCAACGCCTGCGGCTACCTTGCGTCCTTTTGCGACGGCGGCTGCACTTCGAAGATCTTCGATACGACTGTTGGTGCAAGAGCCGATAAACACTCGATCAACAGACACTTCGGTCAGTGCCATTCCGGGTTTTAACCCCATGTAGTCCAGCATACGCTCAACGACAGCACGTCTTTGCGGATCCGCAATCGTCGAGGGGTCGGGGATACGTGAGGTCACCGGCATCGCATCCTCGGGGCTATTGCCCCAGGTCAGCATCGGCTCGATGTCTTGCGCCTTCAAACTGACTTCACGATCAAACCTTGCCCCAGGATCTGAAGGCAAGGTGCGCCAATACGCCAAGGCCCTATCCCATTGCGCACCCTTTGGAGAAAACGGCCGGCCCGCTAAGTACGCAAAGGTGGTCTCATCCGGCGCAATCATCCCCGCACGTGCACCCGCTTCAATCGACATGTTGCAAATCGTTAAGCGTCCTTCAATCGACAGATTTCGAATAGCCGATCCCGCATACTCGATGACGTGGCCCACTGCCCCTGCGGCACCAATTTTTGCAATGATAGCAAGAATGATATCTTTGCCAGACACGCCTGGTGCGAGTGTGCCATCTACTGTAATGCGCATCGTTTTAGGCCGCCGCTGCCAGATCGCCTGCGTCGCCACCACGTGCGCGACTTCGCTTGTGCCTATGCCAAACGCAAGCGCGCCTAACGCACCATGTGTCGAAGTGTGACTATCGCCGCACACCATCAACAAACCAGGTTGCGTCCACCCTTGCTCTGGCCCAATCACATGTACGATACCCTGACGTTGGTCTTGTAAACCGACAAACTGGATACCCGCCGCTTTCGTATCGCGATCAAGCGACTCGGCCATTGCACGACTTTCAGGATCAGCTAAATCCATTAAATCTCTGCTATTGGTTGGGATGTAATGATCAGGTGTGCCAAACGCACGTTCAGGTGAGCGTGCGGTGAGCTTACGCTGTCGAAGCATCTCGAACGCTGGTGCGGAGCCATCCTGAATCATATGTGTATCCACAAACATCAGCTCTTGGCCATCTTCACGCTCAAGAATGCGATGCCGCGACCAAATTTTTTCGAAGAGCGTTTTAGGGTGTGCTTCGGAACGCATGCTTTGTTTCCATTCAACAGTTTTTAATTAAATTAATCTAAGGGGATTACTCTGCTTTAGCGCCCGCCAACCGAACAATTTTTTCGTAGCGTAGCGTTTCAGATGCAATGTATGCACCAAACTCTTCAGGTGTACCACCACCAATTTCTGCACCAAAATCAGCCATGCGCTTTTTAAGTTCGGGCGATTTCAAGATCTGATTGAGCTCAGTGTTCAGGCGCTCAATAATTGGTTTGGGCGTACCGGCGGGCACCATCACGCCATACCAAGACAAGGCGTGTACACCGGGTATCCCCAATTCATCGAACGTTGGCGTGTCGGGCAAGGCCGGGTTACGCGCTTTTGAAGCAACCGCCAAAGCGCGAAGCTTACCGCCCGCAATCAAAGCCAAACACGCAGTCGTATCCAGCATGAAGGAAACATGACCAGCCATCAGATCTGCTTCAGCCGGCGCGGTACCTTTGTAGGGCACATGCACAACGTCCACACCAGTAGACTGAACAAAGACAATACCCGCCAAATGCTGAGAAGATCCCACGCCAGCCGAGCCATAGTTCAATTTGCCTGGGTTCGCCTTCGCAAGTGCCACAAGGTCTTGCACCGTTTTGACTGGCGAATCTGTTGGCACGACCAGAATGTTTGGAACAGCCGAAACATAAATGACTGGCTCAAAATCTGCCAGCGGATCGAAACCAAGTTTTTTATACAGATGCACGTTGACCGCATTCGGACTGAGCGATCCCATTAAGATTGAATAGCCATCAGGTTTTGCTCGAGCAAACTGTTCGGTCCCGATATTGCCACCGGCACCTGGTTTGTTCTCAATCACAACCGCCTGTCCTAGCGCGGTTGCAAGCGGTTGGGCGATCATGCGCGCAGTCGTATCCACCCCGCCCCCCGGGGGCCAGGGGACGGTAAACCTTAAAGCCTGCGAAGGATATGGTTGAGCCTGACTCAAGACCGACCAACAAACAAGAACAACACTTAGCCAGATGTTACGCAACATGATTTGTCTCCGCACAGGAACATTGCCTGTTAGTTTTTTTAGGACTGCAAAAAGAGCCTACCATCAAAAGGCTCTAACAGGTACCCCGTCAACAAAATGATGGTGATCTGGCCTAGAGTGCCTTATGATAAACAAACAAGAACAACGACTAAACCAACATCGACCTGAGAGACAGAACATGACGACTATCATTGGGCAAGGCAACTTCAAATATCGCGTCGCCGAGGGCTGGGGCAAGCTTCCTGAAGGCTGGAAATTTGGCGACGTCGCTGCGGTCGGGATTGATCGTCAGGATCGCGTGTACGCCTTTAATCGCGGAGAGCACCCCATGGTGGTATTTGATCGTGAAGGTAACTTTTTAAATTCGTGGGGCGAGGGCGTGTTCAAGCGCGCTCACGGCGTACAAATGGGCCCTGACGATACGATTTACCTGACCGATGACGGTGATCACACAGTTCGCAAGTGCACGCTCGATGGAAAGATCTTGCTTGAGATCGGTTTGCCCGGTCAGGCCTCGCCTTATATGAGCGGCACACCGTTTAACCGCTGCACACATACCGCCCTGTCCCCCGAAGGCGATATTTATGTGTCCGACGGCTATGGCAATTCGCGCGTACACAAATACAGTCCAGACGGAAAATTATTATTTTCGTGGGGCTCGCCCGGCACAGATCCTGGTCAGTTCAACATCGCCCACAATATTTTGTGCGACACCAACGGTTTGGTCTATGTGGCCGATCGCGAAAATCACCGCATCCAGATTTTTAATGGAAAAGGGAAGTACGAAGGACAATGGGGCAACATGCATCGGCCTTGCGGGCTGTTCCTAACCGGTGGCAAATGCCCATTATGCTATGTAGGTGAACTGGGTCCACATCTGCCCGTCAACAGAAATATGCCA
>Ga0214200_1000559_pt1 | contig 10213 bp, 6 predicted proteins | sample TroBogEpilimnion_7_FD_153038 | JGI IMG/M metagenome (GOLD analysis project Ga0214200, IMG submission 153038) | Freshwater microbial communities from Trout Bog Lake, WI - 23OCT2008 epilimnion | ecosystem: Environmental > Aquatic > Freshwater > Lake > Epilimnion/Euphotic zone | place: Trout Bog... | reverse complement strand
AGACATTGGCTAACCATGCCGATGAAGTCACTGAACTTGATCAAGCCATCGGTGATGGTGATCATTTAATTAATTTACAACGCGGCATTAAAGCTTTAACCGAAAAGGAACATGAATTAATAGCATTGGATTGGCCTAATGCTTGGCAAAAAATAGGCATGATTTTAATGTCAGCCGTCGGAGGTGCTTCTGGTTCCTTGTATGCAACGTTATTCATAGCCTTAAGCAAAGCAGCGAAAGATCAAGCCTTAAACGTACAAAACTTTGCTGATAGTTTTAATCTCGCCGTGGAGGCCGTTAAACACCGAGGCAAAGCGGAAGCTGGCGAAAAAACCTTGTTAGATGTTTATATACCCGTTGCTCAGTACTTAAACACCGCAGCAGCTTCTAGTATCACTTTACCTGAAATCTTAAACACGGTCGTAGCGATTGCCATAACCGGCATGGAAGCTACCCGCGACATGATCGCCACCAAAGGCCGTGCGTCTTTTCTGGAACAACGCTCAATAGGCCACATTGATGCCGGTGCAAAAACCGCTCAGTTAATGATTTCTGCGATTGTTGGGGTGATAATTGCGGAATTACCAGCTTCAGAGTAGCTCAAAGCCATGCGTCTTCTTGCTCTATGAGTTTTTAGTCATGCCCGTTTGATCTACTAAACCACTATTAAAATGACGAATAAAGGGATTTTGCACTCATAAACAGTTAATTACTCGATATGCACAGCTTTTTATGGTCGATATGACAACCGGATATAGCCCAAAAATTACTCAACACTCCAGCTTGCACTCAAAACCTCGGCTTGTTTTAAACACAATTCAACCGCTTCATCGGCTTTATCAGGTGGATATTTCCAGCGCCTAAGCGCACGTCTAACCAAATTTCTTAATCGGGCTCGCACGCTGTCACGCTTAGCCCAATCAACTGTCGTGCTATGACGCAATTGTTCGGTAATGTATTTAGCCAACTCTCTTAAATTGTCATCGCCTAGTTCACGCACAGCAGACTCGTTTTGAATCAAGGCCCGATAAAAAGAAATTTCATCGGGATTAAAGCCCAGTTTTTCAGCCTGTGCTAAATCGGCTTGCATGTCCTTGGCGATGGCAATCAATTCTTCAATCACCTGTGCGGTTTCTATGGCACGGTTATGATATTTACGCAAAGATTCCAAAATACGCTCTGAATATTTTTTCTCAGAGACGACATCCGTTTTCATCCGCGCTTTAACCTCATCACGCAGCAGACGCTCTAACAAATCTACCGCGAGATTTTTCTCTTTTAATCTCGCCACATCATCCATAAACTCTGGAGAGAGCAAACCGATGTTGGGCTTGTCTAAACCCACCAAGCTAAAAATATCGTCTACGCCATCGGCGACTATGGCGTTATCAATAATCTGCTTTAGTGCAGAGTTTTTCTCTTCATCAGTACGGCGTTTATCCACGCTGGTGAATTTAGTGATCGCTGTTTTTACCGCCCCTAAAAAAGCAATTTCTTTTTTAAGCGCCGCGACCTCATCCATAGTTGAGCATAAGGTGTAGGCGCTGTTGAGCGCCGTCATCACATCTAAAAAGCGCTTTTTGCCGTCTAGCTCACCACTACGGCCTTGCAAACTTAAAATATGATTCATTGCCCCCGGCAATAACAGCAAAGCCTTGGTTTCATAGTCGCCGTAATCAAAGCCTTGAAACATGCCATGCACAATATCGAGTTTTTCAAGTAACAGCGCATAAGCTTCACGGGTATCTAAGGTAGGTGCGCCTTTGCCCTTAGAATCCGTATAGGTTTTCATTGCCTGCTTAAGTTCCCTGGCAATGCCGATATAATCGACCACCAAGCCGCCGGGCTTATCTTTAAAGACTCGATTCACCCGCGCAATGGCCTGCATCAGATTATGGCCTTTCATGGGTTTATCGATATACATGGTATGGCAACAAGGCGCATCAAAACCGGTCAGCCACATATCACGAACAATGACTAATTGCAGCGCATCGTTATTGTCTTTAAAACGTTTTTCAAATAGCTTTTTGGTGCTCTTGTTATAAATATGCGACTGTAATTTAGCTTTATCAGACGCAGAACCCGTCATCACTATTTTAATAGCGCCCTTGTTGGGATCGTCATCATGCCATTCAGGCTTAAGCGCAATAATCGCGTTATACAAATCCACGCAAATATCACGGCTCATGCCGACTATCATGCCTTTGCCTGGCATAGTGGCAATCCGAGTAGTGAAATGACTAACCAAATCCTTTGCGACCTGCTCTACCCTTGGTGCGCTGCCGACCAGCTTTTCTAAAGCCGCCCATTGGGACTTAGTATTTTCCCGACTGGCCATATCTTCTTCGTCTTCGATGACCTCGTCTACATCAGCATTTAAGGCTTCTATGCTGGCCGAATCAATATCTAATTTAGCGAGACGCGATTCGTAATAAATGGGCACCGTCGCGCCATCATCAACCGCATCCTGAATATCGTAAATCGACACATAATCACCAAACACCGCCCGCGTATCTTTATCTTGGGCCGCAATAGGTGTGCCGGTAAAACCAATAAAACTGGCGCTGGGCAAGGCATCACGGAGATGTTTGGAATAACCAAAGGTATAGTGGCCGGTTTTGGTATTTAACTTGGCTTTATCACCGTAATGACTGCGATGCGCTTCATCGCTAATCACCACAATATTGTGGCGGGTACTTAACACAGGATGATGGGCTTCATCGGCTAGCAAGGCAAACTTTTGCACGGTGGTGAAAATAATGCCACCCGCTTGCCGAGAGGCCAGCATTTCGCGTAAGTCATCGCGATCACTCGCTTGCACCGGCGTTTGTTTTAGGGTTTCAACAGCTGCGCTAAAGGTATTAAACAACTGGCCGTCTAAATCGTTTCTATCAGTGACCACCACAAGGGTTGGATTATTCATCTCCGGTTGTGCTAATAACTTACTGGCATAACACATCATCGAGATAGATTTACCCGAGCCCTGCGTATGCCATACCACTCCGGCTTTACCTGAACCTGGCACAACTCGCTGGCCATAATCCGCCCGCAACTCCCAAGCCTGATTGTTGCTTTGTTGCGAAGCAATCACCGTGGCCTTAACTGCTTCTCGTACTGCATGAAACTGATGATAACCGGCGATTTTTTTGATGAGCTGGCCGTCCTCTTGCTCAAACAAAATAAAATAATGCAGATAATCTAATAACAGCTCTGGCTTAAAAAAGCCTTTAACCAAGGTTTCTAATTGATAATCAAACAAGGGCTTATCGGCTTCATTGGCCACCGTTCGCCACGGTAAAAAACGTTCTTTGTTTGCAGTGAGTGCACCGACCCGCGCCAGCAAACCATCACTGACTACCAATGCGGCATTAAAGGTGAATAAATCGCTGATTTCATCTTTATAGGTTTGTAACTGCTGATAAGCCGACCAAATATCGGCACTGGCATCAGCTGGGTTTTTTAATTCCAGCACTGCCAAGGGTAAACCATTAATAAACACCAGCACATCAGGCCGTCGATGGCCTTTACTACCTGCCAGCGTGTATTGATTGACTACCAAAAACTGATTGTTGCTGACCGTGGCAAAATCCAGCAAGGCCACATAATCGGTCTTTTCTTCACCATCAACTTTAAATTCAACCTTCACACCCTCTAATAATAAGCGATGAAAAGCGTGGTTACTTTTGATTAATAACGGAAACTCTGGCTTGGCACAAGTCTGTGATACGCGCTCTAAAACATCGAACGGAATATGCGGATTGATCTTTTGTAGTTGGGTTAATAAGCGTTCAAATAATACCACTTGACGATAATCAATACGTTCTGGGTGTTCAGCATCGGGGGCAATGTCGTAACCACTGATATAGTCATAGCCTATTGATTGAAACCATTCGAGGCAGAGCTGTTCAAGTTGGTCTTCTGTGATCATACTTCCCTTAGTGCGATTTGCGATGAAATAACAAACAATTTCAGAATCATATCGTTATAAATACACTCACCTTTATAACGGTTAGTGATGATATAAAAAGGCAGGTAAATATGAATCATAGAGTTAAACAATCTGCCTTATTTTATTTAACCAAGCCGCAAAAAATGCACACTCTGCTTCTATCTTGGCTAAACCCATTTTTTGCGCTGCAATCGGCCCGTGTCTTGTTTTTCTATATTTAGGGCTGGTAAGTTCTCTTTCGAGATGAGCTGCGGGTTTGGTTTCGGGTTTGTCGTTGATATGCTCTGGGGATTGTGCGGCGTTTTTAACCTTTAACAATACCGCTTTTGCTTTAGCCCATTCAGTTTCAAGTTGTGTTAATGCATCGATGTCACTGAATAACAAGGCTTCAAATTCATAGGGTTGAATGTAGGCAATAAATCGTTCAGGTCGGCATTCTGCTAGTTGCACAATGTCATCATGCAAACTACTTTCAAGCACTTGTAATTTATTTTTAAGTGAGTGTTGTTTAGAGGCTTCTTCAAAGCCAGGAAAACGTTTATCCAATTTGTAAAAATCAAAAAAAGTCGTCACCACGGGTGCGCTCTTTTGTTTTAAGGTGTTACGTAAATGTTGTTTAACACGGTCGTAATTTAAGGCACCGCCTTTATGTCCAACTGAGGTTTCTATTGTTTGCGACTCTACTTGCAATCCCACCGTGTAAAACGCTGGCGTAAGCACGTTTTTAACAAAAGCTTCTTCTGTCTGTCCTTCACAAACGATGCAGACCCGTTTCATTGGCTAGGCCTACCGCCCAAGATATTACGTTTCCAAAGCTCACCTAGTGTGTAATCTTCTAGCCAATCGCCCAGTTCCTCGCTATCAAGTCGTTTTAATACCGTTGCACCTTGCTCCCGTTCAACCACAATAATATCCTCAGGCTCAAAGGCATTCAGCAATTCCACCGATTGCGTTGAAACGATAATTTGCTTGGTCTCGGCGACTTGCTTAATCATCTCAGCTAACAAATTAATAGCATAAGGATGTAAGCCTAGCTCGGGCTCATCAATCAACACGGTATCAGGTAACAAATGTGTAGGTTGCAAGAGCAAGGTCGTTAAACAAATAAAGCGTAAAGTACCATCAGAAAGTACATGGGCTTTATAGGGGGTATCCGGGTCTGCTTGCTCAAACCACTCTAGTTCAATTGTTTCAGGCAAGGGCTCACGAATAACAAAACCACCAAAAAAAGGTGCTGCTAACTTTATGGTATCTAAGATGCGACTATAGGCCTCGGGGAACTGTTTGTTTAACCTTATCAAATAAGCTGCCAAGTTATCAGCAGCGGCTTTTAAGCGTATATTATCATTTGAGCCATGTGGGCGCTTTACGGTCGCTGTTTGGCTGGTATCATGAAAATGGTACTGACGCCAACTCTGCATAGCTGGTCGTACATAGCGGCTAACGGGTTGCGCGTCTTTTTTTAATTTAGCCTCTTCATGCGCAGTACCTAAGGGTATTGAACTTATTGCATAGTGTCCATCTATCCAAGTTTCTTCACGACTAAAAATCAGGCGATTATCTTGGGTTGGAATAAGACTAATACGATAGCCATTGGCAATACCACTACCGTTCCTTTTAAAATAAATCTCCGCATCCATCTGTTCAGTACGCTTGCGGCTACCGTGCAATAAGACATCGGGTCCCCCTTGTTGCTGCACATAGGTTTGCAAATTTCCATCTGCCAAGGCAGCCATTAACTTAAACAGACTGATAAAGTTACTTTTACCCGCACCGTTAGCACCAATCAGCACATTCAAATTACGTAGTTCAAATTTTTCTAGTGTCGCAATTGATTTATAACCGCGCAATGTCACGCTGTTGATTTTCATAGCATCCGTTCCTTAAACACTAAGCATATAACAGCAGAAGCGTTTGAATAGTTTGCTGCCAAATAGGGGTAATCATTCGACATTAGGTGAATTAAGACGTAGGGACAGGTCGCGACCTGTCCCTACATCGCGATTGAATACTGTAAGCTCGTCCCAGTTTGAAAGATCGAGTTCGCCTGAGAGGAGTTTAGGCAATAATGAATCTCGGAGTTTAGAAAGTATATTATTTTCATCCCCATTACTTTTGGCTTTCTTCAAATGACAACCTGCCACAAGGTCGTAAATATTTAAAAGTTCAATGGGATAATTTATCCATAATTGCTCGGCTATTGCTTGCGCACTAGCACGTTGACGCCCGCTAGTACCAGTCATTGTTTGAATAGCTTTTGCTCGGAATGTGTCCAATCGAGCGATTATATAGCCTAGAGAAGTCGGCCTACCATTTCTTGGACGCAAAACAATAAACTCAGTTGAACCCCAACCAATCTGATCTTTTTCTAAAAAATCAACATAAGCAGTCTTACCATTTTCCAAACAAGGCGTAATTCGTGCCAGCAGTGTATCTCCATTGATAAATTTTGTTCCGCTTGCCATTTCTCTTAAACAAACCTCATCAACTAGATGCCCTTGAATAGGAACATTCTTCATATCCAAATAAGGCGCTAATGTACCAGATTTAAGCGTGTGCTTGGGATTGAACTCCAACAATTCACCTAAAACTGTTATATCCCATCCCTCCGGTATTTCCCCCAACTCAGAATCTACCAAAGCATCAGGAAATAAGGCGGCAGTGGTTTTGAGTTGTTGTAGGATTTGCGGATTAAGTTGGGCAAGTTGCTCTGGGGTTTTACCGCTAATAGCGCATAGGGCGGCTTGTTCGATTTGTTCGGCATTTGCACCTGCTTGTTTAGCGGCTATTTTGGCTTTAACAGGCTCAAAATCGACAAACCAGCTTTTAAAGAGGGCTAGTGCGATTTGTTCTAGGGTTTGGTTAGTTTGGCGATTGATTAAAATCTTTTGATCAAGTTCACGAAGAATTTTTGCAATCTCAGCACTTTGTTGATAATCAACTTTGGGGCAAGACAAAGATTCAATAGTCTTACCACTAATATTTGCCTGATTAGCACTTCCCGATGAGTTTGAAACTAAGAAATCTTGACTTCTAGGTGAACTAAGTAGGTAAAAAAGAAAATCAGGATGAATCCCTCCGTCTTCTTTTAACACTAATCTTCCAACACGCTGATTAATCCAAGCTTCAGGTTCATCAGCCCAAACTCTTGCTACTCGACCCACTAAAGATTCAGGCGCATTAGGCCCTGAACCTGTCATTGAAATTAATATATCGCCATCTTTAGTTTTCCAATCTATTGTTTCATGGGCTTTTTTTTCGCTAATGAACGATGCTTTGGAATAATCCACATTGCCAAATCTAACATTTTTAATTTTAAGTACTGGGTATTTTCCAGAATCAGAAAAATCTTCACTTTTATAGGCGTAACCACCTTGAACTTTGGCGTACTCACCTAAAGTAGTTGACTCAAAATTCATAATCTCACCTAACCCAACATCATCACCCTCCACCAAAACCACATAACCCTCTTCAATGTTACGTTGAAAGTTTTCTGGGAGCTTGTCCCACACCAATAAATCCACTCTAAACGGTAAGTTACTTTCTTCAAGCGCTTCTTTCAAGGCTGAAACTTGGCTGTCTTGCTCTGGGCTTGAGAAAACAACCAAATCTAGGTCTGAATTGCTCCGGGTTGTCCATTTAACCCGTGAGCCAAACGCCCAAACTTGAGCATTGGCTAAGTATTTGCTGAGTAAATCGAGCAGAATCTGGCGTTGTTCGGCGCTAATATCGATGCTGGCGGTTATTCCCATGTTGTACCTGTCAGGGTTTGATAAAGACCCACCGCATCGTCAATAAAATCTTGCATAGTGGTCAAACATTCTTCGGCTTTTTCTTGATCATAATCGTGTGCAGTACTAACTCGGGTATCGGCATAGTTAAGCCATTGCTCTATAGGCGCTGCAAAAAGTTGATTATCAAAAGCCAAGCGCAGTATAGGTTTAGGGCTGTTCGGCACCTCAGGAATACCCAATACTTCCACTAAATAGCGTTTTAAGGTTTTCCAAAGCGTGTCATAGCAAGTTTCAAAACGCTGGATGGTGGATTCCGCTATACCATCTTTATCCAGTTCGGTAAGTTCATTCCGATACTGTGAATTGCAATAGTTTTCATATTGCAATTCCAGATGTTTTAGGGACTTTTGCAGCTTAGTGTAATCAATCATAACCCAAGCCTGCCAGATTCTTTTTAATCTCGGCTTCTAAGCGATCACTTTGTTCAAACTGACTTTTTAACTGTGCCGTTAAGCGTGTCATTTTATCGGCAAAAGCTTCTCCATCATCGACGACATCCGCAGCCCCCACATAACGGCCAGGCGTGAGCACGTAATCATGCTTTTGTATCTCCACTAATTGAGCGGCTTTGCAAAACGCGGCTTGGTCTGCATAGTCGAGTCCAGTTTGCCAAGCATGAAATGTCTCGGTCACTTTGTTTAAGTCATCTAGCGTAAAGTCACGTAAGACCCGATCTTTCATATAGCCGAGGTTACGGGCATCAATAAACAAAATCTCGCCTTTGCGATCTCTTAAGGCTTTGCCACTGGCAGAACTGCGTTGGCCTTTGTTTTTGGTTAAGAACCAAATACAGGCGGGGATTTGGGTATTGGTAAATAATTGGCCGGGCAAGGCGACCATACATTCCACGAGGTCGTTGTCTATTAAGGCTTTGCGGATTTCACCTTCATTATTGGTATTGGAGCTCATGGAGCCGTTGGCCAGCAGTAAACCTAAACTACCATTGGGAGCCAGATGGTAAAGCATGTGTTGCAGCCAGGCAAAGTTGGCGTTACCGCTGGGCGGTTTACCATAAACCCAGCGTGGATCATCATCACTGACGCCGGTATCCCACTCGCGCATATTAAAGGGTGGATTAGCCATGACAAAGTCAGCGCGTAAATCCGGGTGTTGATCGTTGGTATAGGTGTTGGCGGGTTCTTTGCCAAAGTTAAAGTCGATACCACGAATCACCATGTTCATGGCGGCCAGTTGCCAAGTGGTGTGGTTGTATTCTTGTCCATAAATGGAGACATCACCGATGCGGCCCTGATGTTCTCGGATAAAGTTTTCGGATTGCACAAAAAAGCCACCGCTACCCATGGCAGGATCATAGACGCGGCCTTTAAAGGGTTCTAGCATTTGTACAATCAGACTGACAATGGATTTGGGCGTATAAAACTGTCCGCCTTTCTTGCCTTCAGCTAAGGCAAATTGGCCTAAAAAGTATTCGTAGACGTGGCCAAGAATGTCTTTACTACTGAGGCTGTCGTGTTTAAAGGGAATGGTGGCGATTAAATCAATCAATTCACCCAGTTTAGCGGCGTCTATTTGTAGGGTGGTATAGCGTTTATTAAGGATACCTTTGAGTTTTTCGTTGTCTTTTTCAATCGCGTCTAGTGCGTGGTCGATTAATTGTCCAACCGAACTAATACGGGTACAGAGGCGTTTTTCTACGTCATCTTCGGGGGCTTCTGTGAGTACATCACCGGCTTTGTTAAGCCAAATGACGCTATTAATCACGACTTTGTTTTGGTTTTGTAAAAACGCCCAACGCGCTACTTTAGGCACCCAAAAGACATTGTTCTCTGCGTAATAATCGCGTTGCTCTAGCTCAATAGCAATCTCGGCTTGATAGTCTGCACTGTCTTCACCATCGAAATCGGTGGGATCTAGGTAGTATTCATGGTCTGGATTTTTAAATTGACTAATAAGTTCTTGGCGGCGATTATCAAAGCTATCACTAACGTATTTTAAAAAGATTAAGCCTAGGACGGTGTTTTTGTATTGCGAGGCATCGAGGGTAGAGCGAAGTTTATCGGCACTGGTCCATAATTTTTTATCGAGATTATTTAAAAACTGTTGTTCGTCAATATTGACCATGGTAATTAGAGTGTGGCTTGATTAATGGTAGACAGTTTAACCTGAATGGTGTGCGCTTAACAATTATGGTGCTTTTAACTTCTATGCCAGCACCGTTAAGACAATAGCGTAGTATCCAACCATGAAGGCTATTCCTAATATTTTATCGCTTAACAACCCCAACGTAATCCTGCTGTATGTACAGGCGCATCCCATAACGCTAACCATGACTCATCTAACAAAGTTAAGGTAATAGAGCAGCCCGCCATATCAATAGATGTCGTGTAATTGCCTACTAAGGAGCGGACAATATTGATGCCGCGTTTTTCCCAGTATTGAGCGGCTAAATCATAAATTAAATACAACTCCATCAATGGCGTGGCACCAAAACCATTCACATGCAGTAATA
>Ga0214200_1000557_pt1 | contig 10250 bp, 8 predicted proteins | sample TroBogEpilimnion_7_FD_153038 | JGI IMG/M metagenome (GOLD analysis project Ga0214200, IMG submission 153038) | Freshwater microbial communities from Trout Bog Lake, WI - 23OCT2008 epilimnion | ecosystem: Environmental > Aquatic > Freshwater > Lake > Epilimnion/Euphotic zone | place: Trout Bog... | reverse complement strand
CTAAGAAAAATAAAAATTACACTTATTTAAAAAAAAATTTTAAAATAATTGGCAGGGCGCACAACCAATTAGAGTATTCAATATTAAATAAAAAAGGTTGTTCAACAATAATGCTATCGCCTTTGTTTTATAATAATAAATATTCTTTAAATCAGATTCTTAATATCGTTAGATTTAATCTCATTACAAATTTATGGAAAACAAAAATATGCGCCTTAGGAGGCATTAATATCAAAAATATTAATAGAATAAAGATGCTAAATAATAAAATTTCTATCTCATTTAAGAGTTTAATTAACGATCTTTAAATAAAAAAACCCACCTGCTATTTTTTAACAAGTGGGTTTTTAAATATTGTCTTAGTAGTTAAACTAGAACAATTAGAAGTTTACTCCTGACCATACTAGGAAATCTTGTTCCCCGCCATTGCCATGAAGTCCACCAACGTTACTAGTTGTTCTGTACTGTCCTTTAATAGCAACAGGTCCTAAACTGTAACCAGCTGAAAGGATTTTGATTACTTCATCTTTTTTGTCAACAGCATCTCCTGCAGTTCCACCATTGCCATCACTACGCCCAGCTTTTGCGTAAGTGCCTGCAAGACTGAAATCTTTGGTTACTGCATAAGATAAACCGGCTGATGCAGCAGTAACTTGTCCACCTGAAGTGGCAGTCGTTGCTGGCAAACCATCTTTTGCATACTCAACTGCAACTGTAAATGCAGTTCCAGGAATAGCGTAAGTAGCATTGACTTTTTCACCGAACATTTTACCAACGTAACTACTTACGTTTAGTTTTTGAGAGTTGTTATACCAAGCTGAAGTTGTAAGTCCTGGCACACCTAAATTACCCATGAAACCAAATTCATAAGCAGATCCATAAGTGCTGTTGTAATCAGCAGCTACAGAAGTGTTACCATTATCGTTACCAAAATATGCTTTATTAGAACTCAAAGCATCTCTGTTTGGAACGTATAAAGCTGAAAACGATCCAAATCCTGGAACGTTTTGTATTATACCTACTCCTGCAGACTCATAAGGAGTGTTTATTGTAGTAGGATAAATACCAGCAACTCCACTGCCAGGGTAAGGTCTAACATATGATGAAGGACCTCCCATTAAAGTTGGGTTATTATCTGGGGATTGAATGTGATCGACAGAAACTGTTAAAGTTGTGTTTCCAATCATTACATCAATGAAATTATTTTCAGAGAACATTCCAGATACTTGTCCAGCAGCTGCGCCTCCTGTTGTGCTAACGGCGTTATTTTCTGTGCCATCAACTTCAATAGAGAAACCTGCAGCGTATCCCCAACCATTGTTAAGTTTTCCGCGATTGTTAATATTAATTTGAACTTCTTTTCCAAATCCATGCAAACCAGCTAAACCAGCTGTTGAGGCAGTGTTTCCACCATTAACTTTTTGGTCTCTGTAAGAAAAGTTCATATTACCGCTTACAGTTGTTCCATCTTTGCCACCATTATCGTAATAAGTAGTAGCTTGTTGTGCTAATGCAGAACCTGCACTGACAGCAACCAATGAACCAACTAAAGCTGTAGTAAGTTTTAGTTTATTTTTCATGTTTATTTATTTGTTGTTAGTTTTAATTGTTAATTTTAATTTAATTAACGATGTCAAAATATTCTTTTTTTTAGTACTTACAATTTTGCATGCTAATTTTATCTAATTTTATCTCAATATGTGTTATTTATGCAACATTTTCTGCTTGAAAAGCCTTAAAAATCAACATTATTACGGTTATTATGATTATACTTTTATTATGAAAATCATTATAAAATGCCAATGAATTTAAAAACAATCTTACTATTTACATTAATTTTAATCAATGCCTGCTCTATCTTTAGTTCAAAAGAGACTGACCCAATTTTAGATCAAGAAAGTTCAAACTCTGGATCAGGAAAGAAGGCCGGAAGTGCAGGGGTTGATGCGAAAACTAGGGCTGAAATTTATCGTAATGAACACCCTCTTATTGACTTTGGTGGAGACAGTAAAAAAAGTAATAACTTTGTATTTGGAACTTCTAATGTTTTATGGAGAGCAACACTTAAAGCGTTAGATTTTATTCCTCTAACAAGCGCTGATTACGCTGGAGGAATTATAATTTTTGACTGGTATTCAGATGTGTCAAATCCTAAAGAACAAATAAAATTGACAGTTAAATTTTTAAGTAATGATCTTAGATCCGACGCTTTGCAAGTTACTGCATTTAAAAAAATCTGTATAAATGATAAATGCACCACAACAAAAGTTGATAGCAATTTCACAGATGAAATTAAAGACTCTATACTAACGGCTGCAAGAAATTTAAAATTGCAGGATGCAAAATCACAAAAAAATTAATTTTTTATAATCTCCACAACAATGGAAAATTATAATCACGTAGCTACAGAAAATAAGTGGCAAAAAAAATTTAAAGAAAAAAAAACATTTCTAACCACCAAAGACAATTCTAAAAAAAAATTTTATTGCCTAGAAATGTTTCCATATCCATCTGGAAATATTCATATGGGCCATGTTCGAAATTATACGCTTGGTGATGTCATTGCTAATTTTAAAAGACTAAACGGATTTAATGTTTTGCACCCAATGGGATGGGATGCTTTCGGTTTGCCCGCAGAAAATGCAGCTATACAAAATAAACTACATCCAAAAGATTGGACTTTAAAAAATATAGACCAAATGAAAAAGCAGTTAAAAAAATTGGGTCTATCTATTGATTGGGATAGAGAAATTTCAACCTGTGATGAAAATTATTATAAACAGCAGCAAGTTTTATTTGGAGTCTTATTTAAAAAGGGCCTTATTTACAAAAAAGAAAGTTATGTAAATTGGGATCCAATAGATAATACTGTACTTGCTAACGAACAAGTTATTGATGGTAAGGGTTGGAGATCAGGAGCAATTGTTGAGAAAAAAAAGCTTAATCAATGGTTTTTAAAAATTACTCAATTCTCAGACCAATTATTGGAATCTCTAAACAATCTTGAAGGTTGGCCTGAAAAAGTAAAGTTAATGCAAAAGAATTGGATTGGAAAATCAGAAGGTTGTGAAATTATTTTTATTTCTGATTTTAATAACGTTAGTATTAAAATATTTACAACACGACCAGACACAATATTTGGAGCTAGTTTTATTGCTATAGCACCAGATCATCCTTTTACAGAAAATTTAAAAGATGACCAAAAATTTCAAACTTTTAAAAAAGAAGCACTAAAGAATATAAGTAACGAGTCCTCATTCCAACAAAATGAGAAATTAGGGTTTAAAACTAAGTTTTCTGTATTTCACCCCTTCACTAAAAAAAAATTGCCCATCTTTGTAGCAAATTTTGTGCTTATGGACTACGGCTCTGGTGCTATTTTTGGATGTCCTGCCCATGATCAAAGAGATTTAGATTTTGCAAAAAAATATAATTTAGAAATTATTCCTGTTGTTACTCCTGAAAAATCAAAAGAAATAAATATTATAGATAAAGCTTTTACTGAAGATGGATATGCAATTAATTCTGAATTTTTAAACAATTTAAGTACAATTGAGGCAAAAAATAAAATTATAGAGGAATTTGAAAAAAATAAAATTGGTACACGTAAAATATCTTACAGATTAAAAGATTGGGGAATATCAAGACAAAGATATTGGGGATGTCCAATTCCAATAATTTACAGGGAAGATGGAAAAACAATTTTGCTAGAAAAAAATCTTCCAATTAAACTTCCTTTAGATGTTGATTTTAATAAGGCTGGAAATCCTTTAGAAAATCACCCATCTTGGAAACATACTACTTGTCCTGAAACTGGAATGAAAGCAATTCGAGAAACGGATACTTTGGATACTTTTTTTGACTCATCTTGGTATTTCTTAAGATTCTGTTCTCCTCACGAACAAAATTTACCTTTTGCGCAAGATGAAATAAACTATTGGATGCCGGTTGATCAATATATTGGGGGAGTGGAGCACGCTATACTTCACTTATTATATTCAAGATTTTTTACCCTTGCATTGCAAGATGATTATAAAATTAAAAGTGCTGAGCCATTTAAAAATCTTTTTACGCAAGGAATGGTTTGTCATCCAACCTATAAAACAAATGATGGAAAATGGATATTTCCAAATCAAGTTCTTGGGGAGGGTAAAAATTTATTTTTAGCAAATGGAGAAAAGGTGATTCAAGGTGATTCCCAAGCAATGTCTAAATCAAAAAAGAACGTTGTTGATCCTGAGGAGATTATAAAAATCTATGGTTCAGATGCAATGCGTTGGTTCATTTTATCAGATAGTCCTCCGGATAGAGATATTCAATGGAGCGAAAATGGAATTCAGGGTTCTTTTAAATATATTCAAAAAATATGGCGTACTTCAGAACTTGTAAAATCCTATAAACAAGAAAAAAACGACACTAACAATAATTACGATGACGAAATTAATATTTTAATTGAACAAATATCCACATGTATTCAAAAGTTTCATATCAATGTTGCAATTGCAAAACTTTACACATTTCTTAATAAAATTAATGAACAGATAGAGTTAAAAATAGTAAAATCTGAAAAAATTTTAGAGAGTTATAAAAATTATTTAATTATAATTTCTGTTTTTATTCCATTTATTGCTAACGAATGTTGGGAAAAATTAACGGGCAAGGATAATTTATCTGCTCAAAATTGGCCAAAAATAAGCACTTTGATAAAAAAACAGGAAACTTGTAATGTTGTCATACAAATAAATGGGAAAAAACGTGCAATTGTTAATGTAATGAACGATGAAGAAGAAAGTCAAATTTTTAGCAAATCATTAGCAATTAATAATATTAAAGTTATATTGGACGGAAAAACAATTAAGAATAAAATCTTTGTCAAAAATAAAATTTTAAACATTGTCACAAATGAAAATTAAAAAAGTATTTGGGTTATTTTTAATACTTTTTTTAACACATTGCGGATTTTCTCCAATTTTTTTAGGAGATCAAAAACCAATTTATTTTTCAAAAATTGAAATTACTGGACAACAAGATCTAGCATTTCCCTTAGAACAAAAATTAGGTCTTATTAAAGATGAAAAAAACTTAAAAGGAAATCAGTTTAATGCTCAGGTTTTTAGCACAGAAGAAACTTCTCAGATTGATGCAAGAGGGGTTCCAACTGAAACAACAGTAAAACTTACTGTATCTTTTGAAATAAAAGATAAAACAGGGTTAGTTGTCTATTCTGGATCAGCAGAAAAATCTATTAGAGTTGCCATAACAGACAACGTCTCTAACAATATAATCATAAAAAACAATAGTAAAGTTAGCCTTCTTGACCCTATTGCTCAAAGTATAAAATTCAAAATAAGAACTGCATTAAAATAAAATTAATGCTTTTAAGATCTCAAGATATTTATCTTAAAAAAAATGATTTCTTTAAAGGAAAGATAATTCTTTTATATGGAGAAAATGAGGATTTAAGTAAGTATTATAGTTTAATTCTTTCAGAAAAGTTTAAAGAGAAAAATAAAATAATTAAAACTTTTTTTGAAGAAGATATATTAAAAAACCCAGATCACATTATCGCAGAATATAATAATGGAAGCTTGTTTGGGGACAAAATTATTTCTATTATTAAAAATTGTTCAGATAAAATTTTAGATGTCCTTAGCCAAATAAGTATATCTATTAATGAAGAAGTAATAATATTAAATTCTGGCTTATTGCAAAAAACTTCTAAACTTAGGAAATTTGCAGAGAGTAGTCCAAATACAATATGCATTCCTTGCTACCAAGAAAATCTCATAGATATAAAAAGATTTTTACTTAATGAGTTACAACAAAAAAAAGTTGGCCTATCTAGCGAACAAATTGACCATATTATTCATTATTCTTCATTAAGACGTTCAAAGATTACTGAAATAATCGATAAATTAAGTCTTATCAACAAGGACCAAAAGATCGATAAAAAAATTCTTGAGGAAATTTGTAGCGAACAAGATCTTCAGAAAAATGAAGAGATTATTGATATTTTGCTCTCAAAAAACAAAAAAAACATCAATGAATTCATTTCCAATATGTCTAATTACGATAAAAATTATATCGAAATAATAATTTTTTTAAGAAACCTAATTATAAAAATATTAAACATTTATAGCCATGATTACAAAATGTCTTTGGATGAAAAAATTGAAAAATACAAGCCTGCTATTTTTTGGAAAGAAAAAGATCGGATAAAAAGTATTTTAAAAATTTGGAATATAAAAGATCTACAAAAATTATTTAATAATTTAAATTGTCTAGAAAAAGAAATTAAGCTTTCAAATATCAACCAAGATATTCAATTTTACTACTTTTTAACAGAAAATTTATCTAAAAGAAGTTTTTAAGTGTTTTTATAATTTTGGTTAATTGATCAAGATTTTTATAAACAAATTTTATATCACCTGTATTATTTTTTTTATTATTAATATTTACTTTAATACCCATTAATAATTCAAGATCAGACTCTAATGATCTAATATTGCTATCCTTATTAATTGTTTGACTATTTTTTTGTTTACCAAACACTTGCTCTTTTTTGACAAGAAACTCGGCTTGTCTTACGGATAAATTTTTATTAACAATAATTTTAGCTAATTTTATATTATCTGGAATATTAATTAGACATCTTGCATGACCAGCTGTTAATAAGCCATTAAAAATCATATCTTTAATCTCTTGAGGCAAACCTACTAACCTTAAAGTATTTGTTATATGACTGCGACTTTTGCCTAAAATCTGAGCTAATGTTTCTTGAGAATAATTAAATTTATTTATAAGATTTTCATAACCTAGAGCTTCTTCAATTGCATTTAAATCTGATCTTTGAATATTTTCAAGTAGTGCAAATTCTAAAGATTTTTTATCATCTATATCTAAAATAACTACAGGTACTTCGTGAATTTTTGCAATTTGTGCAGCACGCCATCTTCTTTCTCCTGCTACAATTTCAAACTTATCATTTTTTTTTCTAACTAGAATTGGTTGAATAATTCCCTGTTGCTTGATTGAATCTGATAATTCATTTAAAAGTTTAATATCAAAACTTTTTCTAGGTTGATCAGGATTTGGATAAAGTAAATGAATAGGTACTTTTTCTGAAACGTTAGAATTTTGAATTTGCGCCTGCACATTCTCACCCATTAATGCGGACAAACCTTTGCCTAATCCTTTAAATTTATTTGTAATCATTTATGCTACCTTCTTTTCTTTACTTGTTTCTCTTGTAATAAACTCTTCTACAAACTCATTATAAGCTAATGCTCCAGCGCAGTATTTGTCATACAAAATTACCGGCAACCCAAAGGACGGGGCCTCAGAAATCCTTACATTTCGCGGTATATTTGAGTTGTAAACCTTCTGTCCGAAAAAATTTCTAGCTTCTTTTTCAACTTCTCCACATAACTTATTTCTTTTATCAAACATAGTTAACAATATTCCGTGTATGTCTAAATCTTTATTTAAATTTATTTTGATTCTTTCAATAGTTTTCACAAGCTGACTTAATCCTTCTAAAGCAAAAAATTCTGCCTGTAAGGGAACTACCAATGTATTTGAGGCAACAAGAGACATAATGGTTAACAAACTTAATGATGGCGGGCAATCAATAATGATGTAAGAAAAATTTTCTTTTTCTATTTCTTGAAAAGAATCTCCAATCAAATTTTTTAATAAAAAAGCTTTTTGTGAATCGTTTGCAAGTTCTGTTTCGAGACCAGAAAGTTCCGGGTTAGCTGTAATTATTTTTAAGTTATTTATTTTTGTTTTTTTTATTGACTCAGAAAAAGAATTTTTTCCAATTAGTAAATCATAAATAGATTTATCCCTTTGACTTGGGTCAATGCCTACTCCTGTTGAAGCATTACCTTGGGGATCAAGATCTATCAAAAGAACATTTAACCAATTTTTAATTGCAAGACCTGCTGCAAGATTAATAGCTGTTGTTGTTTTTCCAACGCCACCCTTTTGATTGATAACGGAAATTATCCTAGGCATTTACAACCTTAGATTGTATAATATTAACTTCTTTTATTTTTAAAATTTTTCCTTCGTTTGATGTTATACTTTTGAATTTTTCACATTTAAATTCGTACTTAAGTAGAGCTTCGTCAATTTCTTTTTGATAACTTTTTCCTTTTAGCAATATAAACTGACTCACATTTTTTATGTTTTTTTTCATTTCATCAAAAGTATTAATCAAAGATTTAAATGCTCTTGAAGTTACAGATGAATTTTTTGGCACTTTAATATCACTAACTAAATTATTGAGTATAATTATTTTTATATTAAGCTTATTAGCTAATTCAAATAGAAAATCACACTTTTTTTTGCTCTTATCAACAAGGTAAACATTTATTTTTTGATTATGATCATCAGAAATAAGCTTAATAATCATTCCTGGAAATCCTGCTCCTGATCCAAAATCAAATAAATGATCAGTATTTTTAAAATGCCCATATAACTGAGCAGAATCAGCAAAATGCCTTATAAATAAGTCTTTTTCGGTTGATTTACCTATTAAATTGAATTTTTTATTAGATTCTAATATAAAATCTTTGTAAATTGCTATTTTTTCAATAGTTTCACGTGAAACATTGAACTTATTTTTAAATTGTTCTAATGTAGCTTCCATTAAGAGGCTTTTTTATAGCCATTCTTGCAATAAATCATCAAAATATTAATTGATGCTGGGGTGACTCCGTCGATTCTTAAGGCTTGTCCGAATGTTTCTGGGTTTATTTCTGTAAGTTTTCTTTTAATCTCATTTGATAACCCTGATATATTTTTATAATTTATATTTTTAGGAATTTTTAAATTTTCGTCTTTTTTGAAAATATCAACATCTTCTTTTTGCTTTAAAATATAGCCACTATAATGAGATTCAATCTTAACCACATCCTCAATTTCTTTTGTAATTTTTGGAATATCTTTAAAAATTGATCTAAGTTTACTAAAATCAACATCTTTAAACTTTAAAATTTCAAGCAACGAACGTTTTTTTCCATCTTGTGATATTTTAATTCCCTTTTTCCTTAAAAAACTTGGCGAAACTTTAGTTTTTTGTAAAAATAATTTTATGTTACTTAAACTATTGATTTTATTGATAAATTTAGACTTTCTTTCTTTTGATATGAAGTTATTTTTAATTGCAACTGGTGTCAATCTTGTATCAGCATTATCAGCTCGCAATGTTAAACGATACTCTGCTCTCGATGTAAACATTCTGTAAGGTTCACTAACACCTTTTGTAATTAAATCATCCACCATCACTCCAATGTAAGATTCTGTTCTATCAAATTTAATAGGGTCTAAATTTTTAACTGTTAGAGCTGCATTTATGCCTGCGACTAAACCTTGGGCAGCTGCCTCTTCATAACCAGTCGTGCCATTGATCTGACCAGCAAGATACAAATTTTTAATTTTTTTTGTCTTTAATGTAAAATCTAATTCCGTTGGAAATACATAATCATATTCTATTGCATAACCAGGTCTGATCATAGAAACGTTCTCTAAACCTTTGATATTAAACAATATTTCAAGCTGTATTTCTTCTGGCAGCGAAGTAGAAATCCCATTTGGATATACAATGTTAGTTGATAAACTCTCAGGTTCAAGGAATATTTGATGTCTTTCTTTGTCTTTAAATTTAACAACTTTATCTTCAATAGAGGGACAATATCTTGGCCCAACGCTTTTTATTGACCCAGAATATATAGCACTTCGATTTAAATTTTTTTCTATAATTTTATGAACCTTATAATTTGTATATGTGATGCCACATTCAATTTGTTTAGCATTAACTTTTTTTGTGAGATAAGAAAAAAAATATGGATCTGGATCTGCTCCTTGCATTTCGATATTTTTATAATTTATAGTACGACCATCTAATCTTGGTGGGGTACCTGTTTTTAATCTACCAAGTTTAAAATTTAATTTTTTTAGTTGTTCACTCAAACCAAAAGTAGGAGCCTCTCCAACTCGTCCTCCTGAAATTTTCTGATCTCCAATATGCATCAAACCATTTAGAAAAGTTCCAGTTGTTAAAATAAATTTTTTTGCAGAAAAAGATTTTCCTGATTTAGTTTCAACAGAAATTATTAGATCTTTATTAAATTCAAATTTAACGACCGGATCGAAAAAAAGACTTAAATTACAGTAGTTTATTAATGTTTTTTGCATATATTTCTTATACAGTTCACGATCAGACTGTGTACGCGGTCCTCTTA
>Ga0214200_1000548_pt1 | contig 10351 bp, 16 predicted proteins | sample TroBogEpilimnion_7_FD_153038 | JGI IMG/M metagenome (GOLD analysis project Ga0214200, IMG submission 153038) | Freshwater microbial communities from Trout Bog Lake, WI - 23OCT2008 epilimnion | ecosystem: Environmental > Aquatic > Freshwater > Lake > Epilimnion/Euphotic zone | place: Trout Bog... | reverse complement strand
TTTCCAATTTTTGGGATAGATAATATTGTTGCCAAGATAGACACTGGAGCCTATTCTGGTGCTTTTCATTGTACTAAAATTTTTGAGCGTGATCAGGACGGTAAAAAATCGGTAGTTTTTTCACCTTTTGATCATCCTGAAGTTGTCATAGCGACAGATCAATTTTCAAAAAAACAAGTAAAAAGCTCTAACGGTGACGTTGAAATGCGTTATCTTATAACAACACAAATAGTTATAGCGCAGCAACAATACGACATTACCCTATCTTTGTCTGATAGAAGTTCCATGAAGTACCCTCTACTTATTGGTAGTAAATTTTTACGGCAGTACAATTTTTTGGTTGACGCAACATTGAATAACAGTTAAGGTTCGATAGATAGGAAATTAATTATGAGAATAGCAATACTTTCAAAAGGATCAGGCAACTACTCTACTAAACGGCTTAAAGAAGTTGCTCGTGAGCGTGGTCATGAAGTGCAGGTTGTTAACTATGCTAAATGTTATGTGACCGTAGAAAAAAATAACCCTGTTGTGCATTACGAAGGTGAGCCCCTCACTGGGTTTGATGCTATTATTCCTCGAATCGCTCAAAGTTATACGAAATATGGTACGGCGGTTGTTCGTCAATTTGAAATGCAGGGTGTGTATACGACTGCAAGTTCGATTGCTATTACACGATCGAGAGATAAACTTCGCTCATACCAGCTTATTGCGAAAGCAGGAGTTGGAATTCCAAAGACTGTTTTTGCTCGTGAAACAGCAGATCTTGAAGACGTTATTGATAAGGCTGGCGGAGCACCGGTAATTATTAAAGTTGCTCGTGGCACGCACGGTAACGGTGTGGTGCTTGCTGAGACTAAAAAAGCTGCTCAAGCTGTGATGCAAGCGTTTTACGTAGAAGGTGTGAACTTTCTTGTACAGGAATTTATTAAAGAATCTGCGGGTACCGATATTCGTGCATTCGTTGTTGGAGGTAGAGTAGTGGCGAGCTATAAGCGGCAAAGTCTTGATGACGACTTCCGATCAAATCTTCACCAAGGTGGCTCTGGCTCTACTATTAAACTTACTCCAGAGGAAGAAAAAACTGCGCTTAAGGCAGCCCGTGCAATGGGACTACATATTTGTGGTGTAGATATGATGCGAAGTGCAAAAGGTCCACTTGTCCTTGAAGTGAATTCAAGCCCAGGTTTTGGAATAGAAAAAATTACAGGACGAGACGTTGCTACTAAGATAATTGAATACGTTGAGCGAAATGCAAAACAAAGAAACAAAAAAGACCGAGTCGGCGCTTAAGAATAGATTTTTTCTCTATTTTTTAGTCGGTAGCTTGCTCGCACTACTACTTTCTTTAAGCATCGCAGTACGATCAATCATTCCTTTTAAGTATGCACAACTTGGCCAGACAACGATAGTTGTAAGAAATGTAAGTACGAATGCACTGCGAGTGCAGGGTTTGTCTGGAACCGAATCGCTAGGAGCAAACCAAGGAATGTTGTTTGATTTCAAGCAAGCTGGCCAATGGGCGATGTGGATGAAGGATATGCGGTATCCTCTCGATATTATCTGGATTACGAGCAATGGAAAGGTGGTGTATGAGGCGACGAATCTGCAGCCAAATGATTACCCAACAATTCACGAGAATACAACTGCCTGTCGCTATGTACTCGAAGTAAATGCAGGAATTGCACAAGCAAACAAAATTACAGTCGGCGCTTCGATTCACTTTAGATAAATGTTATGCTTATGGGATATGAATAGTACACTTGTATTACTTCTAGCATGTTCCATCGTATTCGGTGTCTTACCACTCTTTCTTAGAAGTAATGGCGCCCTTGTGCTCTTTACCTTATGTGTTGGGCAAATTTTAGCAGGTTTAATAGGTGGGGACTTAACTAATGGCATTGGTTCCAAGGTAACGTCACCACTTCCTATTTTTACAATTGTACAAATTGTACTATTGGTTTTACCGGCACTGCTCGTGATGTTCATTTATCGGCGAGCTGCTAAGGCAGACATCTTGCTGCATATATTTACCTATGCAGTTGCTGTCATTGTTTGCTTTTCTGCTATTTCTACATTCCTACCCTATGCAGCGCAATCAAGTGTTCAAGATAGTAACGTGTATCACCAAATTCACGGATACGTGGGTATTGTTCTGTCCGCTGGTATAATTGTCAGCCTTATCATTTTGTGGCTTAAAAAACCGCATCATGATAAAAAACATGGCAAAAAACATCGTAGCAAATAGGGATAGCAGTTTGACAAATAGGGGTAAATAAGAGAAAATAAAACAGCTTTTTTGTGGGCCCATAGCTCAGCCGGTTAGAGCACCTGCCTTTTAAGCAGGGTGTCGTGGGTTCAAGTCCCACTGGGCCCTCCAAGTTGCAATAATTGGTTCGCAGGTACTAACACCTGCTACCCAAGCTAACGTAAAGCTAAGCTATTGGGGCAGCCGTGGCAGCCAAAATAACGCCGTTGAAAGCGACTATGCCGTAACCTTTAGTAGCGCCAGTGTACCATTGTTCCAAGAGGCTGTACGGCTGGCACGCGAGCACATGGATGGTAATGGCAGCAATGGCGCTACAAGCGACCTAGACCAGCTGGAAAAGCTGGCCGACCTAAAGGCCAGGGGCATTATTACCGAGCAGGAGTTTGCTGCCAAAAAGCGGCAGCTGCTGGGCTTATAAAGTAATTTTATTAAAACGGAGGTAGAATATTGTTATGTCCAAAAAAGCACCAGCTGACAACCAAATGTCAGAGACGGCAAATGAGCTAGTTAAAAAGACCTTATTTTATGCCGACCAGCTGTCCTTTAAGGAGGGCGTATCGGACGATATGATGGCCGTGGAGATATCAATCGTTAACAAAGTTGTGGACGGCATGGTAGCTCTTTACCCAGACCTTACTACTGTTTTAAGCGATGAGGAGTTTGGTAAGTTCAAAAACGTATTTTACGAAGCCATAGGCGTTGGCTACAAAATATACTGGGCTGAACGCAAATACATTAAAAAAGAACATGATTTTGTAAAGTTTAAAGGCCCTAAGTTCCAAGCCTACTTGATAAGGGGCTGGGAAGCCTACTTCGTAAACAATACAAAAGATTTTGAGCCACTATTGCAGCCGTACATTATGGAGGTAGTAAACTATTTTGGCAGGCTAATGTTTAAAGGCGGCTTCTTGGATAATGGCAGCGGCCTGTTACAAAAAATGGCGACCATAGGCGATGACGGCGACTTTTTAATAAAGGCAAACCTTGTTGGCCAAATAGATGCATTCATACTTAACGGCTATATACTTAGTATCCTGCAAGATGACTACCGTGAGCTTGCAGGTGTGCCACCAGCTAAAAAGACAGGACTAATACAATGATGTGGGTGCTTATTACACTGGGCATAGTAGTCATAGTCTATTTGTTAAAGCACGATTCAAAAAATGCAGACATTGCTAACCAAAACCTAGCGGCAACTGGCCACAATGCTTTACTTGCAGCAATTGAACAACAGCTCCTAATAAAGCACCTGGGCGTTAAACGGGCAGCTACTGTTTTACTCGACGCAATTGAAAACAACCCTGACGCCTACCCAATTTTAAAAAGGCTGTACGAGCAGGCAAACCTAAACTACGATAATGCCCATAGCGACCCTAAAAGCCGAACCATTGTCCTTAGGACGATGGCTACCAGTATGCAAAACACTCTCGACCAAATGGACGATGAAATTGATAACTCGTAGCAACCATTATGCAAAAACTCCGATAGTTTCCGCAGCACCTGCTGCCAGTTAACAGGAGTGGCAAAGCCAGCAAGACACTCCGTAAACTACTCGGAAAAGTACATTAAACTGCGAGTAGTTTTTGTACAATCGTTTTGAGCATAACAGAGGCAACAAGTGGCGTTTCTTTGTCCAATAATTGGCAGACAGTTTTCCGAGTACCCCTTTATGCAGCGGCGCAATAAAAGTCTGCATTTTTACTACAAAAACTCTTATAATTGTTGCACACCGTTCTTGACCATAACAGATACGGAAAATGCTTAAAATCGGTGCATTAATTATTGTAGTTTTTGTAGTGCGGGCATCTGGCTAAGCCCTGGTCTATTTGGCTAACTGCAACGCTACTTCAAGCAAGCTGGCAATAGTGGCGTCAAGCCGCTTTACGAGCTGCTCGGTAACGGGCAAGGCAATAAACGCGTTGCTGTCCAGCAGGCCGTCAACTTCCTTTTGTAGCTGCTGGCTAAGCATTGGGTGCCAGGCTTCCATCCAAGCAATCTTCTGCATAGCGTCAGCACCAGGGTCTAGCTTGGCTTTTACCTTGGCAGTAACTTGGCTGCAAACATAGTCAACCTGCTTACTATCAATACTGCCCGTGGCTTTTGGGTTGTAATACACCAGCAGCGGCAAGTCCCATGCATATATGCTGGTAAAGAACTTATTAGAGGAATTGCCCTGCCAATGCTGCACTAAGTCATCGCGCTTGTCTATGATGGCCTTTTGCGCCCAACTTAGGTTCTTGCCGCAGCTTTCGTACACTGCTTTGTAAACATCGTTACCTTGCCCCAGCACTTTGTTGGCAAAGGTAGTGTAACTTTGGTAGGTTATGCCGCGGGCTTTATCATGCGGCAAAGTCTTAGCAAATATAAAAATGGCTGACACTAAGGTCTTATGAGCAAACAGGTAAAAGGTTGATACGTCTAAAATGGTATCGGGCAACGACATTTTGGCACTACCATCGGCATGGCGTATATAGGTAGCTGGCGCCAGGTTCCTGCGGGCGCTGGTTTCCAAGGCTAGTAGCTCGTTTAAAAACAAGCCCTTGTAGGTATCGGCTTTGGTCTTAACGTCTACGGCCAAATCAGGCAGTTTAAACAGTTGTTTAGTGCTTAGGGGGAATAACTCCAATGGTTTCACCCTAATAGTGTAGGGCTAGCGCATCATAGCCGCAAAGTTTACTTTGCGAGCGGGTAGGTTGTACTTTTTGGCTAATCGTTTAGCTGCTGTATTTATGTCATCAATCACAGGCTGTGCTTCGGCTTTGGCCTGCTCATAGGTAATATCATGGCTTAGCATGCGGCGGCGTATATCTTGTATCCTGGTCTGGTTTTCAACGGCGTTTGACATACCATAATTCCTATTCTATAGGTACATTGTAGTATGACGTTTTTTGACCCGCAACTCCTCTTAGCTGTCGAGCCGCTTTATCTCCATTTGGTCGTTTATTGACCACAGTTTGTCATCGGGTTCACGGCCTTTGCCGCGGTATTTGCTTATAAAGCTAAAGGGCTTTGTAAAGCGCTCTGGCAGGCTAGTCGGTACAGGCATTACAAATGCTGGGTCTGGGTATACCCGTACATTGCAGTAGGTATCAATCTCTTTAATTTTGGCCAGTATGTACACTTCCAACACACCAACCTTTATCTTTTTAAGCTCGGTTCGTATATGTTGAAAGTCCAAAAGCTGGTTTTCTTTTGAAGCGTAACAAATGGTCGTAATTTTAGGTGCATTAGTTTTGGTTACCTTTTTGACGATGGTGTCCAGCAAGCTGGTGGTTGACCATTTGCCCCACTCGAATACCTCAAATTCGCGGTTTATGCCCTCATTATAGTCGGGCTTTTCAGCCCAGGGTATGGTCTTGAAGGCGTAGTAGTCGGGCGCTACATCTTCTGGGTTAGGGCGTAACCACCATACAGTGTTTTCCATCATACTTAGGCTTACGGCGAACATGCTTGCTATCCAGCCCTCGCGCAGTACCTTGTACTTGGCCGATGTTAAGATTTTATCGCCTACCTCTTTGCGCTCGTCATTAAACATGTTGACTATAACAACAGGGCTTACATAAATGTCATCACGATTAGTACGCATACATATATAGTAACTCTCCCAAGACTTACACCTTGGCTGGTGGTATTATTACCCTATGGATTCTTACGACGTAATTGTTATTGGCTTAGGCGCTATGGGAAGTGCGGCAACGTACCAGCTTGCTAAGTCTGGTGCCAAAGTCCTAGGGATTGACCAGTATGCACCACCACATGCGTTAGGCTCAACACATGGCGATACCAGAATTACCCGTCTAGCAATTGGCGAGGGCTTAGAGTATGTACCTTTAGTAAAGCGTTCGCACGAGCTATGGCGTGAGATTGAAAAAGAAGTTGGCTACGAGCTACTGGTACAGTGCGGTGGTCTTATCATGTGCATTGGCAATGGCTACGGCCAGCATAATAGTGGCGATTTTTTACAAAACACTTATGACGCGGCAGACAAGTATGGTATTGAGCATGAAAAATTAAGCACGGAGCAAATTGAGGCTCGCTTCCCGCAGTTTAACTTATCAGGTAGTGAGCGTGGCTACTATGAGCCAGGGGCAGGTTATTTACGGCCAGAAAAGTGTGTTGCCGCACAACTTGAGCTTGCTGAAAAATATGGGGCAACCATAAACCTTAACGAAAAGGTTTTAAAATATGGGGCTAGCGATAGCTCGGTAACCGTAAAAACTGCTAAAGGTACCTACCATGCGGCAAAGCTTATAGTCGCAGCTGGCCCATGGGTAAAAGATTTTGTGCCAGAGTACGAGCACATCTTCAAAATACACCGCCAGGTCTTATATTGGTTTGATATTGTCGACAAAAATAACTACGAACTATACCGCGATATGCCAGTTTTTATTTGGGAGTTTGGCAGTGGCCGCTACGACAACTTTTATGGCTTCCCAGCTGTTGATGGCGCAACTGGTGGCGTAAAACTAGCAACCGAAACCTACGATACTGATACCTCACCTGACAGTGTTTCAAGGGAAGTAACAGCCACCGAGATTCAGGAAATGTATGACAAGTACGTTAAACGTCAGCTACCTGGCCTAAGCAGCAGCCGTATTAAGGCCGTTGCATGCATGTATACGGATACTCCCGATGCAAAGTTTGTGATTGATACCCACCCAGACCACCAAAATGTTATTGTCGCCTCGCCATGTTCTGGCCATGGCTTTAAGCATTCGGCAGCAATTGGTGAGGTAGTGTCGCAGCTTGCCATAAATGGTAAAAGCGACATTGACATAAGCAAGTTTAGTTTTAGTAGGTTGCTAAAATGATACAGCCTAACCAAAAAGCCAAAGCAGTAATTGATAGTATAAAATACATAACCGTTGCTACGGTTAGTGAAGATGGCCAGCCATGGAACACACCCGTTGCTGGCTTCCATTTCGACAACGACTATACGCTTTATTGGGCTTCATGGGCAGACAACCAGCACTCCAAAAACATACGCGGTAATGGTAAGGCTTTTATCGTAATATATGATTCCACGCCACCTGGCGACCCAACCGAGGGTGTATACATATTGGCCGAGGCCAGCGAGCTTACTAACGAGCAAGAAGTTATGCAGGCAGCCTTAGTGTTTGGCGATGACCCTTATAACCCATCCGATGGCAAGCAATACCTTGGCAGTTACCCACGGCGTATTTATAAGGCTGTGCCGCAACAAATATGGACTAATGGCGATGATGAAGTAAACGCTAATTTCGTAGACACTAGAGTTGAGGCTTAGTATTGTCTATGGCAACCAGCAAGCAAAAAGCTCATGCTAAGCAGATATTCCAGGCCACACTTGATGGATTCCGCAAAGCTACCCAAACTGCACCAGCAGCACAAAAGCCCAGGATTGATATGCTATGCCAAAACTGGCAGTCGGTTATTGACGATGGCTCTGCAATCGAAAAGCTGTCCGACATAAAGGACTTTGAGGCGCTGGTTGGCTACCAAAGAGAGTTTAATACAAACAAGCTAACCATTGAGCAATACATTGGTAAAGAGATGCAGCGTTCAGCTGAAATAGACTTAGCAGTGCACATAACCCGTAACCACCGCGGCGCACCAATTACAAAGCTGGTCGAGACGGGTCAGCATAAAATGCCTGACTTTGCTGCTGGCACTGATGGCGATAGTTTGTTTGAGTCCAAGTTCCTGGAGAACTATAGCCCTAACAACGTCAAAGCTAAGGCTGTTGAGGGCTTAAACCAGATTAAGGCATACGTTGACGCCAAAGGCTTTACCGATGCCTGGGGTAAAGTACATATTTTCACCTATGACGCAATGCAGGGCTACGAGCCGCCTAAAGTGCAACAGCACATTGAGCAATTGGTCTGCCAGCTTAAGGCCAATTATTCTTTTCCTTTTGAAGTCGCGTTCCAAGTTTATGGCAGAGCCTACTACGATTGGCCAACGCACAACTGTCGGTAAGCGGCTAGTCTGTTGGAAATGAAGCAATAAACAATGTAGGATTAGCTTGGAGTTTAGTTGCAATAGCATTGCACACGCCCCTCCATGTAAGCAAACATTCAAAAAAGACTTCAATCGAAGTCTTTTTTTATTTCTTCTGATAAACGAACCCCTAGATCATGACTAGCCCTTATATACTTCTCTTCGATGACCAACTTTAACGACGAATACCGTAACAACTTGCTCTTTAACGATATAAAGAATACGATAATCTCCTTGTCGAATGCGCAACTCGTCGCGCCCTTTCAAATGAACTGCATCCACCGGATAAGGATTATTTGCTAGTTTTTGAATACGACCAATAATTCTTTTTACATCTTTTGGGGCAATTGAAGGTAAATCTTTTTTACGAACTTTTTTATTAATTTGAACTTTATATAAGTCCATCGGCTTTGATCGCTTTCAGGAAGGATTCAAGAGTTTCAGTAGGCTCGTCGCGTCGTTTCTTAATTGCTTCAATGTCTTCAAGGTCTTCAGCGATAGCATAGGCAACCGCTCTATCCACATACTCAGACATAGTTTGATCAGTATCTATAACACGTCTCTTTAAAGCTTTTCTGACACTTGAACTTAAATATAGTGTTGTTTTTGAATCATTTTTACTCATAAAATAATTGTAGCGCTTTAGCGTCTAGACGTCAATAATGTTCGTACTCCTTATATAGTTCATACTTAAGATTTCTTTGGATGTCATCTGCTATGATTATTTTATGACCAAACGAATTGTTGTAGACCGAACACAGCCAAACTTATATATTACTGGTCTAACAAAATATAAAAATGCGGGCGCTTTACTTGATATGGGAGCAGGGCACGGTAGGCATGCCATATACTTTGCCCAACAAGGTTTCGAAGTTATTGCGGTAGAGCCTGATGCCAAATACTGTGAAGAAATAATAAAGAAAGCAAATGATGCCAATCTACAAATCACTGTAATTAAAAAAAGTTTTGATGACTACTCTCGTGATAATGGGTTTGACGTTATAGTTTGCGCGATGGTTTTACACTTTCTCAACTATAGTGAGCTATTAAACGCAGTTAAAAAGATGCAATCATTAACTAAAAATGGTGGTTTGAATGTTATCTCGGCATACACTGATAAAAATACTGGGAACTTTATGCAAGGAAATCCTTACGGCAGCGAAAAGTACCTACTAAAACAAAATGAACTAAAAGAATTGTACAAAGGCTGGAAGCTGCTGGAATATTCGGAAGCCTGGACTGAATTAGGTATCGTAAATCCTGAAGATACGCCGACGAGGTACCACAAAGTGAATATGATTGCTCAGAAACCTTAATAAAAGCTGCAATTGTGATACATACATCTATCGACTAATAAATTTGACTAACTTAGTCCGTTTTGTTATTATTTATCTATGACAGATTTAGTAAATGTTCACGATCTCAAGACAAATTATTCCAAATACCTAGCTAAGGTTGCAAAGGGTCAGGAAATACTACTAGGCAAACACGGTAAGGTTATTGCCAAAATTGTTCCTGTAGCCCAAGCTCAACAGCCACGTGTACCAGGTGCACTCAAGGGTAAAGTATGGATGAGCAATGATTTTGATGCCTCCATGATTAGTCTTTGGGACGAAATAAAGGCTAAATAGCGTGAAAATCCTTTTGGACACTAACGCTTTTATATGGTGGGTATCTGATGATAAACATTTAGGAAAAAAGTCGCGAGGTCTAATAGCTAATCCCACAAATAAGGTATTTGTATCAAATCTAAGCATATTTGAATGCAGCATTAAAGTTAGGCTGGGTAAGCTAAAGATTGAATTTACTGATGTAGATAAAGAAATATCTGAAGGTAGGCTCTTGGAGCTTAGATTTGACACATTGGCGGCGAGACAATTTGTAGACCAAAAGAATATGCCTCATGCTGATCCATTTGACTATGCTATCACTGCTCAGGCAATTTCTAAACGAATGACATTAATAACTAGTGACGCAAATATCCTAAGATCAGAGTTAGATGGCCTTCTGGTTATTGATGCTAGAGCCTGATTTAAGCTCTTGAATCAAGACTGCGATAGCGGTACTTACATCCTTCCTTGCCAGCAAAATACAAAAAGACTT
>Ga0214200_1000547_pt1 | contig 10362 bp, 7 predicted proteins | sample TroBogEpilimnion_7_FD_153038 | JGI IMG/M metagenome (GOLD analysis project Ga0214200, IMG submission 153038) | Freshwater microbial communities from Trout Bog Lake, WI - 23OCT2008 epilimnion | ecosystem: Environmental > Aquatic > Freshwater > Lake > Epilimnion/Euphotic zone | place: Trout Bog... | reverse complement strand
TTTTTGTAATACTATCATCAATCGCAAGCCAACAATTTTCACTCGATGTTGCAAGGCTAACACCCTTTTTCTGCGTTTTTTGATTGACAGAACCAAGCTTGGCAAGTTGTTTTAGTAATGCTTCATTTTCACTAATAAGGTCACTATTTGAGTATTCTAGAGCAACTTTTGATATCCCGAGTGCACTAGTTATTGCACGAACCTCAACCACGATTACTTGCAAACGATCAAAGGCATGGGCTTTTTCTTTAGAAAAAGCTATCACTGGCTCTGCCTGCTTTGCAATCAGGAAGGTACCCTTGTGACGCTGTTGCCAAATTACCTCTGTTACAAATGGCGCAAATGGATGAGCAAGCTCAAGTGATGTATCTAAAATATACCCAAGCAAGGCTGTATTAATACTTCCCTTGCTTGCCTCAATATACCAGTCAGCAAATTCGTTCCAAATAAAGTGATAGAGTACTTCATAAGCTTCACTAAAGCGAAAACTTTCAATAAGTAGACGTATCTCTTTTTGAGCAAAACTGAGTCGGCTTACAATCCAATTATCCGCAATAGATTTTGGAGTCACTTCACTGCTTTCAGCTTGCTCTTGGGATTGTACGTAGCGTGCAATATTCCAAAGCTTATTACAGAAATTTCGTCCTGCAATTATTTTTCCCGGAGCATAGGCGGCGCTATAACCAGCACTTCGTCCAGCGATGATTCCCATGCGAATAGCATCAGCTCCATAGGCTTCGAGTACTTCCTTTGGATTGATTACATTACCAAGACTCTTGCTCATTTTCCTTCCATCTTCAGAGCGAACCATTCCGTGCAAGTAGACATTTTTAAAAGGAATATCACCGGTCATATATGTTCCAACGCATATCATTCGAGCAACCCATTGGTATAAAATATCCTGTCCTGTTTCCATTACTGAATTCGGATAGAACTTTTTAAAGTCTTCACTATCTGGAAAATCGAGTGTTACAAAAGGCCATTGGCTTGAACTGAACCAGGTATCGAACACATCTGGGTCTCGTCGATACGTTTTTCCATCAATAATAATTTCTTCTTTTGTCACCTCGGTGTTGAAAATCCAATCATCACTGTCAGCAACATTTTGAAATGCCGGTATAGGGATACCCCAGGCAATTTGTCTACTAATGTTCCAATCCTTGATTGACTCAAGATATGCCAAAACCTGGTCAGCCTTTGCTGTAGGGTAAAAGGTTATTTTCTTAGCCCTTAATGCCTTGATGGCTGGCACAGCTAACTTCTGCATGTCTATAAACCATTGATCGAGCAACATCGGTTCAATGACTGACCCACACTTGTAGCACGTCCCTACCCTGTTCTTGTAGGTCTCATCAACTTTAACGAGCAAGCCTTTTTCGTCGAGTTTCTTAGCAACTGCAGTGCGCGCTTTGGCAACTGTTAGTCCCTCAAATTCTTTGGCTAGATGGTTCATGGTTCCATCATGGTTTATTACTCTTACGTACGGAAGGTTGTGTCTTTGGGCCACTTCGTAATCATTGAAGTCGTGGGCTGGAGTTATCTTCACTACCCCTGTTCCAAAAGCACGATCAACCATTTCATCAGCTACGACGCGCACTTCAAATGGACCACTTGGCCCCTCGATTGTAACAACCGTATTTACGAGTTTTTTGTACCGTTCGTCGTCTGGATGTACTGCTACTGCTGTATCGCCATAAATTGTTTCCGGGCGAGTTGTTGCAAGTTCAAATGGACCGTATTTTAAGTAGTAAAGCGGACTTTTCTTGTCTTCGTGCAGCACCTCAATATCTGCAAAACCTGTTCGGTGCACCGTACAGTAGTTAACCAGTCTTTCGCCCCTGTATATATACTGCTCATCCCACATTTTTTTAAACATTTTGTAAGATGAATCGACCACTTTTTTATCTAATGAAAAAGTAAAGTGATCCCAGTCAAGACTTGCGCCGAGTTCTCGGAATTGTGATGCAAAGACTTCTTTATTCTTTGCTACAAAGTCCCATATCTGCTCAAACAGTTCCTCACGTGAAAAGTCAAAACGACTCTTCCCTTCCTTTGCAAGTTGTTTTTCATAGACAACTTGTGTTTCAAAGCCAGCGTGATCCGCTCCGGGCACCCATAAAACAGATCTTCCCTGCATTCGATAATAGCGGGCCATGACATCTTGGATCGCAAACATAAGGGTATGACCAATATGCAAACTAGCGTTGGCGTTCGGTAGTGGCAGAACAATACTAAACGGCTCGCCTTTTTCGGATGGTGCGAAAAGGTTATTCTCTTCCCACAGTCGATAAATAGCTGCTTCGTGTTTCTGGGGTTCATATATCGTATCAAGGGCCACTAATCTATCTCCTTTTGTTGTTTTCTCACGTGAAAGTTTTTACTTATCCCCCCTATTTTACCTGTTGTAACGGATATGGCAAACTTACATTTTTAGATTTGGTGCAATGGCAAGCGTATACGGATCTGCCGTTTCAGCGTGGTGCATTGCTTTGATGCAGCCGAGCGTGGCAATCATCGCCCCGTTATCGGTGCATAAATCGATTGGAGCATAGTTGATAGCTATGGGGATAGCGGCAGAGAGCTGCGTGCGTAATTCTTGGTTAGCGGCAACGCCACCAGCAATAACAACTGAAGCGGGCTGAAGTTCATTGAAAGCTTTTTGCGTTTTATCGACCACTGTTTTAACAGCAGTATATTGAAAACTTGCTGCTAAATCTTTTTTTTGAGCCTCTGAGAGTCTTTTTGGCAGCTCAAACGATGGAAGTTGGTAGTCTGCACCAACTGCAGCTTGTGCGGTCCTTAAAACGGCTGTTTTGAGGCCTGAGAAGCTAAAATTATATGGACTATCAAGCTTTGCAATAGGAAAAGTGAAAGCGTGCGGGTTTCCATCAAGTGCTGCTTTTGCAATAGAAGGACCGCCAGGGTAGGGGAGTCCAACGATTTTAGCTACTTTATCAAAGGCTTCTCCTATTGCGTCGTCCATTGTTTGACCCAAGAGGTCGTAATCAAAATGGTCTCTAAAATAAACAAGCTGACTGTGTCCTCCGCTTACTATTAATGATAGGAGAGGGAAGGTGGGTTGTGGGTTCACCAGAAAATTAGCATAGACGTGGCCCTCTACATGATTAATTGCATAAAGCGGCTTATTTTTAATGATTGCAAGCGTTCTGGCAGTCAGCACTCCAATAAGTAGACTCCCAGATAAGCCGGCTCCATAGGTAACTGCTATGCCATCAATATCATCCCAATCGCAATCTCCTTCAGCGAAGACTTTTTCAATAACTGGAGTAATAAACTCTATATGACTTCTTGCGGCAATTTCTGGAACAACGCCACCAAAAGCTGCGTGTAGGTCCATGGAGCTTGCTACTGATTGCGCAATAAGCCTCGTGCCATTTTCGACGATAGCTGCAGCCGTCTCGTCACAACTACTCTCTATTCCAAGAATTTTCATATCGAAAGTACTGTAACATAGCACCTAAAAATAAGGTATTATGTAAAGGTATGAGTATTGTAAAACGGGTAATTAAAACAGCATTGCCAGCTTCAAAAAAAAGAGAATTTGAACAGGCCTACAGACTAAAAAAAGCCCATTTTGCTACGAGAGTTTTTCGATCTCCTGCTTCAGGCATGCGAGTTATTGGTATTACTGGCACAAACGGCAAAACCACCACCTGTTCTTTCGTGAATGAAATTATTAAAAGTACTGGAAAGAAAACGGCACTTTATACTACTGCATACCTGGAAATAGCAGGCAAAAAGATGCCAAACCGTAGCCATATGACTGTGGCAAGTACTTGGTCTGTGCAGAAATTTTTTGCAGAAGCAAAGCGAAAAAAAGTTGAGTGGGTTATTCTTGAGATTACTTCCCACGCCCTTGATCAGTACCGAATCTATGGTGTGCCACTCGAAATAGCAGCAATCACAAATTTGACACAAGACCATCTCGATTATCACGGCACTATGGAGCAATATGCCAATGCCAAGGCTCGCATTATCACTGACTTTTCTCCAAAAATAGTAGTGCTTAATGCTGACGATGAATGGTTCAGGTTCTTTGCCAAAAAAGTTAAAAATAAGCTTATCACCATAGGCGAGGGAGGTGCCAATTATCAAATTAAAGATCTTAAACTAAACGCTTCCGGCATGAGTTTAAGCCTAATAAGTTCGAAAGGTACATTACGCCTTACATCAAAAGCTGTTGGCCACTTTAATGCATTTAATATCGCCATGGCAGCAACTATTTGCCAAGCTATGGGCTGCAAAAGAGAAGCAATTGAAGCTGCCGTAGCTAACCTTCCAATTGTTCCGGGAAGAATGGAACCTATTGATATGGGACAAAACTTTGCAGTCTTAGTAGATTATGCACACACACCGGATGCGATTGAAAATGTCCTAAAGGCAGCTCGTACTATAGCGAGTGCAGGTGTACGAATTGTCTTCGGTGCAACTGGCGATCGTGATACCACCAAAAGAATTCCTATGGGTGAGGTTGCAGTGCAACATGCTGATTTTATTTATTTAACTGACGATGAAACGTACTCAGAAAATGGCGATGCAATTAGGGAAGTGGTAAAAAAAGGAATTGAAAAAAGGGGCGGACTCGATAAATGCGTTGAAATTGCAGATCGTCGAGCGGCAATCAAACGAGCTTTTTTGGATGCGAAAAAGGGAGATGTAGTTATTCTTGCTGGAATTGGTCATCAGGATTATAGGGCTATGGGCACCTCTAAACTCGTGTGGGATGAAAGAAAGGTGGCTCGAGATGTGCTTAAAGAAATAATTGATGAAAGGAAATCATGAAAAAACTAATAGCGTTTGACTTAGACGATACACTGGCTGTTACAAAATCTCCAATTACAGATCGAATGGCAGAACTTCTAGAGAAATTACTCGTACATTATGACATTTGTGTTATTACCGGTGGTTCGTTTGAGCAGATTAAGAAACAGGTTGCCAGTCGAGTCGAAGTAGAGGATTTATTACTACGAAAATTACACCTTATGCCAACCTGCGGAACCCGCTATTACCGGTTTAGTGATCTCAAAAAAGAATGGGAACAGCAGTATGCTGAAGATTTATCTCCTGAGCAAAAAAAGAAGATTATCAGCACACTAGAAGAAGCTGCTAAAGAACTTGGACTTTGGGTAGAAAATCCGGCGGGGGAAATAATTGAAGATAGAGGAAGTCAAATTACCTATAGTGCACTTGGCCAGCAGGCTACTCCTGAAGATAAATATGCCTGGGATCAGGATGGCACCAAAAAACATGCAATTCGTGATTACGCAGCAGAACGACTTGACGATTTAGAAGTTCGAGTCGGTGGCACTACCTCAGTTGACGTAACTACCATAGGTATAGATAAGGCTTACGGTATGAGGAAGCTCATAGAGGCGCTCGGTATATCTAAAGAGGAAATACTTTTTATTGGAGATAAGCTAGAAGAAGGCGGAAATGATTATCCGGTTAAGGCTTTTGGTATTGATACAATTGCCGTCGATGGATGGCAAGACACAGCTTTTGTGCTTGAGGGAATTCTTGGCGTTTCTTAAGTATTGACACTAAAGCAGACTATTTTTACTATAGAAGGGCAAATTAGCACTCTAGCTATCTAAGTGCTAATCTTACAAATAATAATGGAGGTATGAGATGGCAATAAAGATACAACCACTAGCGGATAATGTGGTCGCTGAACAAGATGCGGCTGAACCGAAGACAGCGAGCGGAATTTTTCTTTCTGCACAAGCAACTGAAAAACCGAAGACAGCGAAGGTGCTCTCGGTTGGAGCTAAAGTAACATCAGTTAAAAAAGGCGATCGAATTCTTTATAAAAGCTACAGTACTACGGATGTGCGACTTGAGGGCACGGATTATATCCTTCTCAAGGAAGAAGATATTTTAGCAACAGTTAACGAGACAAAATAAGGAATAGTTATGGCAAAAAAAGTTTTTTATGATGATGATGCAAGGCGCCGAGTACTTGGTGGTGCTGAAATACTATATAACGCAGTGAAGACAACGATGGGCCCAAAGGGTCGAAATGTCGTCGTCGGGAAAGGGTATGGCGCGCCAAGTGTCACTCATGATGGAGTAACCGTCGCAAAGGCGGTTGATATTCAAGATGTTGATGATGAAACACTGGGCCATAAGGTAGGTGCAGAACTCATAAAGCAAGCTGCTAACAAAATGAATGATGTGGCGGGAGATGGCACTACCACGGTCACAGTTTTAACCTACCACCTGCTCAATGAAGCGAATAAACTCATTGCTGCTGGACACAATCCAATGCAGTTACGAAAGGGACTTGAAGCTGCGGTTGAGCAGGCCCTTGCTAAACTTGCTACATTTTCAGAGTCAATCGAAGGAAATAAGAAGCGTGTCGCGGAAGTTGCAACTATTAGCGCAGGCGATAGTGAAATCGGAAACCTTATTGCTGAAGTTATCGAAAAGGTAGGAAAAGATGGCGTCGTAACAGTTGAAGAGGGGCAGGGGTTGAAGCTCGAAAGTGAAGTTGTTGAAGGATTTACCATTGACAAAGGTTTTGTGAGCCCCTATTTCGTTACCGATCCAGCACGCATGGAAGCGATTTATGCGAAGCCGGCAATTGTGGTGACCGACAAAAAACTAAGTTCAACACAAGATTTTCTGCCACTACTCGAAAAACTTGCACAAGCTGGTAAAAAAGACTTAGTACTTATTGCCGAAGATGTAGACGGTGAAGCATTAACAACACTTGTTCTTAATAAATTAAAGGGAGTGTTCAATACTGTTGCTGTTAAAGCGCCCGCTTTTGGAGATCGCCGAAAAGATATTTTGCAGGACATCGCTATTTTGACAGGAGCACAAATTATTAGCGGAGACCAAGGTGATGATTTCGAAAGTGTAGATCTTTCGTTTGTCGGTTCGGCTCGGAAAGTAATTGTTACCAATGATCAAACAACTATTATCGAGGGTAGCGGCAATCCAGTAGAAATTACTGCCCGAATAAAGCAAATTGCCGACCAGACGGGTTCCGTTTCGTCAGATTACGAAAAAGAGAATTTGGAAAAAAGAAGAGCTGCTCTTGCTGGAAAAGTTGCTGTTATCAAGGTTGGGGGCGCCACTGAAACTGAGATAGAAGAAAAGAAATATCGTGTCGATGATGCCGTTGCTGCAGTTAAAGCTGCACTAAGCGAAGGAATTGTTCCTGGAGGGGGAGTGAGTCTTATAAATATTGCTGAAGCTATTAACGTGAGCGGCGAAGACACGCTTACTGCAGGCGCTAAACTACTTAAAAATGCACTCGATCAGCCGTTTAGAATCTTGCTTAGTAACGCTGGGCTTAATCCTGATGAATGGCTACCAAAGATTCGCTTAGGCAAGATAGGCCATGGAGTTGACGTCAATAATCCTGAAAGTCTTATAGATCTAAAGAAGGCAGGTATCATTGATCCTTCCCGGGTCACTAAAGAGGCACTACAAAATGCGGCATCAATTGCTGGTACTGCTATGACAATGGGAGCGCTCGTCGTAGAAATACCAGAAAAATCCGTCACTTCTCCTGATATGAGTGGCATGGGAATGATGTAATACAAATATAAACGAGAAAAAGGACTCTTTTTTCGAGAGTCCTTTTTTAGTGTTCGTAATTTCAGCTATTTGTTTTGCATGAAGTAATTAATTTCATTAATTACATCTAAGAGTGCTTGTGCTCGAGTATTTTCGTCCGTTATTTCATGTGCAGTGTTGTAAGCCATAGGGACAAGTGCTTGATCATCAGAAGCCTGAATCATCATCATAAGAGTCTTAAATTTTTCTTCTGGTGGCAACTGAAGTTGTCCAACTAAAGGAGACAACTCTTTCAACGCTTCTTTTTTGATATCTAGAAGATCTTTTCCAACACCAGGTGCCTCCATAGAAGTTTCTGTGTTATCGAACATAGGTGTTCCATCATCTCCAATTGTTGGTGCTGCAAGGGATTCTGCGTCACTATTTGCAACCGGCTGAGCATATTGTACTGCTGCTGGCATTGCGGGCACAGGTGCCGTAGGCATAGGCATAACAGTTTGGCCGACAGTGCTGACTACTGGCTGATTAGATTGTGCTGGCATCACAGTGCCGGATTGTTGAGCCGTAGTTTGGCCCGTTGATTGATCGAACATTCCACCCCCATTATTATTATTTTTATTAATTAATTCTACAATACCATAAGCATGATAAATAAATAAAGCTAGAAACAGTTTCTTTTGATAAAATACTAGTACTAAAAGTAATCCGTAAATATAAACGAAGGAGCCCTATGTTAGATGATGTTGTAATGATTCATGAACGTGACGCTCAGGATTCGCTTGGTATTGCTGAAAAACAGTGGCAGCAGCTTTTGGTAGACTTCGATATTGAAAAAATGAGTACTAAGCCTGCAAATATTGTATTTGCTGGCATGGGCGGATCAGCGCTCGGGGCATTACTTGCTTCAACTTGGCCAGGTTTTGAAATTCCATTTGAAATTGTAAGAAACTATTCAATTCCTAACTATGTCAGTAGCGTAACCTTATTTGTTGCATCAAGCTATTCAGGAAATACAGAGGAAACACTTTCCGCTCTTGAGCAGGCTGAAAAAACAGGCGCGCAGATAGTGGTTATAGCTGGAGGTGGAAAACTAGCAGATATCGCCCGTGAAAAAAAATATCCACTTGCAGTTTTACCCGCAGTGACGCAACCGCGATATGCTGTTTTGTATAGCTTCAGAGCATTCCTAAGCGTGCTTGTTGCTGCGCAACTACTCGATGAAGAGCAGATGAGAGCAGAGGTGCAAAAAGCGAGTGATTTTCTTAAGGCACAAACAGGCCTCTGGGCACCAACTATCGAAACCGCCAAAAACCCGGCTAAGAAACTTGCGCTTGATCTCGTTGGCAAATCTATCGTCGTCTATGGAGGTCCATTGACATACCCAGCCGCCTATAAATGGAAGATAAGCTTTAACGAGAACGCAAAAAATATTGCCTGGGTAAATCAGTTTCCAGAATTCAATCATAATGAATTCCTCGGTTGGACTAGTAATCCACTCGACAAACCGTATGCAGTCATTGATCTACGTTCATCATTTGAGCACCCACAAATTCAAAAACGTTTTGAAGTAAGTGCAAAGTTACTCAGTGGTAAACGACCAGCACCTCACACTGTGCAAGCGGAAGGCCAGTCAATGCTTGAACAACTACTGTGGCTTGTAGCCATGGGGGATTTTGTCAGCCTTTACCTTGCCCTATTGAATGGCCTCAATCCGACACCAGTTGATTTAATTGAAAAATTCAAAAAAGAACTCATATAATTTTTATTTATTAGTCCAGCTTCGCTATACTTAGAACCAATTGGTATCTGGAGGGGTCGCCTAGTGGCCTATGGCGCTCGCTTGGAAAGCGGGTTGGGGCGTGAGTCCCTCGAGAGTTCGAATCTCTCTCCCTCCGCCAATTCCTCAATTTCGTTATAAAGAGTTATAGATGATACAATTTTAAGATATGGACAATGTAGTTTCATCTCTTGAAAAAATACTAAAAGATACCTTTGAAGTTGATGAAAAGGTGTTTTTTTCTGTTCCAGATTATGAGTTCGGTGATGCTACCACTAACTGCGCAATGCAATTATCCAAAACACTAAAAAAAGCTCCTCGCGTTATTGCAGAAAAAATTGTGGAAACCCTAGAAGAGGAGAATCCGAGCTGGTTTTCGTCAGCCAAAGTTGAAGGACCTGGTTTCATAAACATAGTATTCAAAGATAATTTTTTGTTTTCTTTTATAAATCATAAGCAGCAAGCTATTGCTGCAAGTGAATCTTATGTGCTGGAGTATTCATGTCCAAATGCCTTCAAGGAACTCCACGCCGGTCACCTCTATCAAACGGTAGCTGGTGACAGTATTGCTAAATTATTAGAATTTGTTGGCGCTAAAGTAGAGCGTACAAATTTTGGTGGTGATGTTGGGCTTCACGTTGCGAAAGCAATGTGGGGTATTCAAGAAGCATTACATAGTGAAATAAAACTCGATGCCATTGAGCCTCATCAGCGACCTAACTTTTTGTCTAAAGCGTATGTTTCGGGAGCGGCGGCTTATGAAGAAAATGAAACCGCAAAGAATGAAATAGAGATGATTAATAAAAAAATCTATGCGCTACATGACAATGATGACCATGAATCAGATTTTGCAATCACTTATTGGACGTGCCGTCAGTGGAGCTATGATTATTTTGATGAATTTTATAAAAAAATTAAAGTTGCTCCATTTCGTTTTTATGCCGAGAGCGAGACAGCGCCAGTTGGCATGCAACTGATCGAAAAAGGAAAAAAACAAGGTATCTTTGTGGAATCAGAAGGCGCGATAGTCTATCACG
>Ga0214200_1000537_pt1 | contig 10393 bp, 5 predicted proteins | sample TroBogEpilimnion_7_FD_153038 | JGI IMG/M metagenome (GOLD analysis project Ga0214200, IMG submission 153038) | Freshwater microbial communities from Trout Bog Lake, WI - 23OCT2008 epilimnion | ecosystem: Environmental > Aquatic > Freshwater > Lake > Epilimnion/Euphotic zone | place: Trout Bog... | reverse complement strand
AGTAGTTTTGAGGTCTACGCTCATCATCATGATAACAAGGGGCTATCACTGGCTGAACAAGTCACCGGACGGCAAAGACGCACTCGTTTTCAGATGTATATACCCGAACAAGAATTACCTAATTTAATAGCGCAACTACGAAGGGACTTTAAAGGCTCCGGCATACAGTACTGGGTTATGCCTGTCATTGATAGCGGGGTTATTTAAGGATTGGAATAATTGTAGACCGGAATAAGACCACGCTAGCTGAACGCGTGGCGGCGTTTCTGGCTCAGGAGCAGTGCCTATGCCGGAAACGCTTTTCTCGCTAACGCTTGAAAAGCCTTATTCCGGCCTACAGTTGTAGGGGCGTATGCAATACGCCCATTTATCTAAGCTTCAAAATTGTTGGTTGGTGATTGCAAAAGAACGTATGCAAAAAGGCGTGTTTAATAGGGCGTATGCAATACGCCCCTACAATATATAAACCCTGATTTAATTCAGGTGTAGGTCGGGTTAGCGATAACGTAACCCGACATTTTGTAGCTATAGGTCGGAATAAGACCACGCTAGCTGAGCGCGTGGTGGGGTTTCTGGCTTAGGAGCAGTGCCTATGCCGGAAACGCTTTTCTCGCTAACGCTTGAAAAGCCTTATTCCGGCCTACAGGTGTAGGGGCGTATTGAATACGCCCATTTATCTAAGCTTCAAAATTGTTGGTTGGTGATTGCAAAAGAACGTATGCAAAAAGGCGTGTTTAATAGGGCGTATGCAATACGCCCCTACAATATATAAACCCTGATTTAATTCAAGTATAGGTCGGAATAAGACCACGCTAGCTGAGCGCGTGGTGGCGTTTCTGGCTCAGGAGCAGTGCCTATGCCGGAAACGCTTTTCTCGCTAACGCTTGAAAAGCCTTATTCCGGCCTACAGTTGTAGGGGCGTATTGAATACGCCCATTTATCTAACCTTCAAAATTGTTGGTTGGTGATTGCAAAAGAACGTATGCAAAAAGGCGTGTTTAATAGGGCGTATGCAATACGCCCCTACAATATATAAACCCTGATTTAATTCAAGTATAGGTCGGAATAAGACCACGCTAACTGAGCGCGTGGTGGCGTTTCTGGCTCAGGAGCAGTGCCTATGCCGGAAACGCTTTTCTCGCTAACGCTTGAAAAGCCTTATTCCGGCCTACAGTACGCATGTTATTCAAGACTCGCCACTAAATCGGCTACAGCATGATAATTGATTTTACCTGTAGCCATTACTGGAATTGCTTCTACAACGACTATTTTCTTAGGGAGACTGATCTGTGCAACACCCTGCGAAGCAGCGGCTAAATCATTGACGGTGGCTGATTTATGAGTAGTCACTAATATTACCTGCTCGCCTTTTTTAGCATCCGCTACACTAATCGCGGCATGGTGTGCTTCGGGCCAGGCATTAATTGCCAACTGCTCCACTGCTGTCAAAGACACCATTTCGCCGGCTACTTTAGCAAAACGTTTGCTGCGACCTTTGATAGTAATAAAACCTTGTTCATCAACATGGACAATATCACCGGTGTCATACCAGCCTTTACCATAAATTGATTCTGGTGGCACTAACACACCCGGCTGATCTGCCAGTAAATAGCCCAACATGATATTGGGGCCTTTAACATGAAGTAAGCCAGCATCAGTGATACCTGGTACGGGTTCTAATTGATGCTCCATACATGGCATGAATCGCCCTACTGTGCCGGCTTTGTAATGTAGCGGCGTATTAACTGAAGTAATTGGAGAGGTCTCTGTTGCACCATAGCCTTCTAAGATACGAATACCAAATTTCTCTGCCCACACTTGACGGGTATTTTCTTGTAACTTTTCAGCACCCGCCACTACATAACGCAGATTATAAAAATCGTACGGATGCGCTGTTTTAGCATAAGCCGATAAAAAGGTATTAGTGCCAAACATAATGGTGGCATGGGTTTCATAAGCGATTTCTGGAATCACACTGTAATGCAAGGGTGTGGGATAAAAGAATGTTTTAATACCGTTCACTACAGGTAATAGCGTGCCTACTGTAAAGCCAAAAGAATGAAACATAGGTAAAAAGTTAAGCACGCGGTCTTGGGCATTAAAATTAATGCAGGCCTCTAATTGCTTAAGATTACCGATGATATTCGAATGAGACAGCACCACGCCTTTAGGCGTACCTTCAGAACCTGAAGTAAATAGCACTACCGCTGGGCTATCTGGATCATTCGGTTGATACCAATAATTGGTCGTTTTGGACTTGATGACTGCACGTAACTTATCTTTTGTAGTAATGTTTTTTGCTAAATCTTCCAAGTACAGCACATTACATTGCTGACTTAATTGTTCAACCGTAGCACTTAATTCAGCCAATTCTATAAAACGTCGCGAAGTTAACACCGTTTTAACTTTTGCAACTTGGCAAGCTTGCAACATGGCCGCCGAACCCGTAGAAAAGTTTAACATGGCCGGCACTCGTCCCTGCAACTGCAAACCTAAAATAGTCATTAAGGTTTTAGTAGAATTAGGTAGAAAAACACCTACAAACTCATCTTTACTAGTCACATCATTTAAAACCTGCCCTACCGCAATACTTCGAGTTATTAAGGTGTTATAAGACCAAGGCACGCGCTCTAAATCTTCAATGATGCTATGCGCTCCACCATGTACATTTCGCGCTTCTAATAAACTAGCAAATATACTTTGACGATAAGAACTGGTCATAAACATCATTCTTGTCATGATATCTGCTAATTGCTGACCACAATAAGCCCTGCGAGGCTTACCTTGTAGTGTATCTGGCGCATTAATAGTCTCAGGCGCTAATATATGTATGCTAATTTTAGGGAATAAGCGCAAACGCGTGATTCTATGCAATTTAGAAAAATGAGTATATTGACTACCAGAAATACGTACTGGCAAAACAGCGGCTTTAGATTTATCAGCCACCATGCCTGTGCCATCGTATATCTTCATTAATGAACCCGTCACCGAAATACGGCCTTCGGGAAAAATAACCGTATGGGTATCTTTTTCAAGATGATGGATTAAATCTTTTAAAGAAATCGGATGTGTAGGATCCATAGGAAACACATGTGATAATCTTAAAAACGGCTTCAACCACCAGCGTTGTGAAATTTGGGTATTGATTGCAAAAGTAATGTTATCGGGTAAAAACACACCTAGCAATAAAGGATCTAAAAATGAAGTGTGATTAGAAATAATCAACACTCTTTTCCCTGCACTCTTATAATGATCTAAGCCCGTCACCTCAACTTTGTATAATAAAATGAGTAACGCGCGTAATATTTTTTTTAGCATAGCTGACTCCCCCTGAAATTTGATGGGCATTGTATAGACTTATCGTTCAAATAATTAATTTTAAACTCATTAGGTGACATTTTTTATTACACAATCGATAGTTTTGTTATTTATGTTAATATTTAACGCTCACTTTTTACTGCAATAATTTTATGACCTCTGTTGCTACCCCTAAGCTATTAATCGATCGATTTGGCAGAACGGTTGATTATTTACGAATTTCTATCACCGACCGTTGTGATTTTCGCTGTGTCTATTGCATGGCTGAAGACATGACTTTCTTGCCTCGTGAACAAGTTTTATCTCTTGAAGAAATTTATACGCTGGCGAAAGCTTTCGTAGAATTAGGTGTTAAAAAGATTCGAATTACGGGTGGTGAGCCTTTAGTGAGAAAAGGTGCGCTGGAGCTTTTAGAAAATGTAGGTCGAATAAGCGGCCTGAACGAGTTAGTCATCACTACTAATGGCTCTCAATTAGAAGCGATAGCAATGGATCTAAAAGCGGCTGGTATAAAACGTCTTAATATCAGCCTAGATACTTTAGATGATGACAAATTTAAAGCGATCACCCGTACGGGTAATTTGCAACAAGTACTTAGAGGCATACAAGCTGCGAAACAAGCTGGCTTTGAACGTATAAAAATTAATGCCGTGGTACTTAAAAACAAAAATCATCTGGAAGTCTGTAATCTAGTGCAGTATGCCCTTGATAATGGCTTAGATATTAGTTTTATCGAAGAAATGCCGCTAGGTATCGTTGATCAACATGATAGATCTAACGCTTACTATTCTAGTGATTTAATTAAACAAGATTTAGCTAAACAATTTTCCTTAGTTGCCAGTCTTGAAAAAACAGGCGGGCCGTCTAATTATTTTAAAGTTAATGGCACACAAACACGCGTAGGCTTTATTTCACCCCATAGCGATAATTTCTGTAGCACTTGTAATCGGGTACGCTTAACAGTTGAAGGCCGCTTATTACTCTGTTTGGGTAACGAACATTCTGTTGATTTAAAAGCGGTGCTTAGAGCTGAGCCAGGCAATATGGAATTACTCAAACAAACCATTATTGATGCTATGTTGATTAAACCAGAAAAGCACGAATTTAATGTTCATGAGCAACCGGTTATTTTGCGTTATATGAATATGACGGGGGGGTAAAAGCGTTTCACCTGTAGGGCATAGGTATCTACACAAATAATTGTTAGCATTCCCACGCGCGAACGATAACATTGTGGTGAAGATCGTAGGGGCGTATTGCATACGCCCTTATAAAATAAGCCCTATAACATTTACTTCCGATGTTGGGCGTATGCAATACGCCCCTAAAATTCTTTACTGTGGACATTGAGCCGGAGCGGGAGAACGTTAAATACCTGGACACAATGTTGGGTTACGCTAACGAGACTGTGAAAGTATTATGATTTTAGCTTCCCCCTTTGTAAAAGGGGGATCGAGGGGGATTTTATTAAACCATATGTTACTGATATTTAATAACAATTGTTTAATAGATCAAATCTCCCCTAACCCCTCTTTGCTAAAGAGGGGAATAAAAAGAATACTTTCACAGTCTCTAACTCTAACGCTAACCCAAGCTACAAAAAAACCCAAGTCTTCAGCTTCTAAACTGCCGACTTGGGTTATTTACAACGCGAGTTATAGCAAATTATCTAGGTGTGTTTATTTTCTCAACAAGTTGTTCTTGGCTCAAATGACGAACATTTTCACCTTTGATCATATAAACTAAATGCTCACAGATATATCTAGCATGATCACCTACTCTTTCCAAAGCACGAACTGTTGTTAGTACGTCTAAAGATCGAGTGATGTTTCTTGGATCTTCCATCATGTGAGTAATCAACAATCTAACGATATTGTCATATTCACGGTCTACTTTTTCATCACGGCCAGTAATATTTGGAACTTCTTCAACTGACATTCTAGCAAATGCATCTAAAGCATGATCCAACATACTTTTTACTAGAACAATCATGTGATCAACTTCATGTCTAGGCAAGCTATTCACATCGCCTGAAATCTTGATAGCTGATTCAGCAATACGCACCGCTTTATCGCCCACTCTTTCTAATTCATGAATAATTTTAATGATGGCTAGCAATAATCTTAAATCAAAAGCCGTAGGCTGCCTGAGTGCTAAAATCTGGGTACATTCCAAATTAATCGCGATTTCTAGCTCATCAATTTGGCTGTCTTGACCGATCACTTGCTCTGCAAGCTCAAGATCATTGGTAGTGAGAGCATTAATGGCTAACTCTAATTGCTGTTCAACCAATCCCCCCATGGCTAAGACTTTATTACGTACATCTTCCAATTCTTTATTGAATTGTCCAGAGATATGATGACTTATTTTGCTGTTATCCATTGTCTGCTCCTAATTAGCCATATCGACCGGTAATGTAGTCTTCAGTTTGTTTTTTACTAGGATTAGTAAATAACTCACTGGTGGTACCAATCTCTATCAATTCACCCATATACATAAATGCAGTGTAATCAGATACACGTGCCGCTTGTTGCATATTATGTGTCACGATAACGATGGTATATTTTTCTTTAAGCTCATTAATGAGCTCTTCAACCTTTAGTGTTGAAATAGGATCCAACGCTGAAGCAGGTTCATCTAATAATAATACTTCAGGCTCAATCGCAATGGCTCTAGCAATAACTAAACGTTGTTGTTGACCACCTGACATACCTAAGGCATTGTCATTTAGACGATCTTTCATTTCGTCCCATAATGCTGCACCGCGCAAAGCTTTTTCAACGGTCTCTTCCAAAATACGCTTATCGTTGATACCTTGAATTCTTAAGCCATAAGCAACATTTTCAAAGATAGACTTTGGAAATGGATTTGGCTTTTGAAATACCATACCTACGCGTCTACGTAAGGCTGCAACATTGACAGATTTATCATAAATATTGTCGCCGTCAACTAAAATTTTACCTTCAATTCTAGCGCTATCAACCAAATCGTTCATACGATTAATGCAACGTAACAATGTTGATTTACCACAACCACTAGGCCCGATATAAGCAGTTACTTTTTTCTTTTGCATTTCCATGTTAATGCCATGTAATGCCTGTTTTTCACCGTAAAACAGATTTAGGTTTTCTACTTTAATACAGGTTTCACTAGGCTGCTGTTGCGTTGCATCCTTGTCTCGTAAAACTGAGCTCATATCAATTGAATGTGATCTTACATTTTGTGCTGTCATTTGTTTAACCTTCTAGTGCCCGATATTTTTCCCGCAAATTATTTCTGATGACAATCGCAGCCAAATTTAGGCCAATAATTACCAACACTAGTAATAATGCAGTCGCATAAACCAATGGTCTCGCCGCCTCAACATTAGGGCTTTGAAAACCAACATCATAAATGTGAAATCCAAGATGCATAAATTTTCTATCTAAATGCAAAAATGGAAAGTTACCATCTAACGGTAAGGTAGGTGCTAACTTAACAACACCCACTAACATTAATGGTGCTACCTCACCCGCCGCTCTAGCAACCGCTAATATTAAACCAGTCATCATGGCAGGACTCGCCATCGGCAATACTGTCAACCATAAAGTTTCAAGTTTAGTTGCACCTAATGCCAAACTACCTTCTCTAATGGAACTTGGAATACGTGCTAAGCCTTCTTCTGTAGAAACAATAACTACAGGTAAAGTTAGCAAAGCCAAAGTAATAGAAGCCCATAATAAACCCGGTGTACCAAATACTGGCGCAGGCGCTGATTCTGGGAAAAATAGTTGATCTATATTACCTCCCAAAATATAAACGAAGAAGCCTAAACCAAATACTCCATAAACCACCGAAGGTACACCTGCTAAATTATTTACTGCAATTCTAATTAAGCGAGTAATGAAACCTTGTTTAGCATATTCACGTAAATATACAGCCGCGATCACACCAAATGGAGTCACAATTAGCGACATCATCAGAACCATCATCACAGTACCAAAGATTGCAGGAAAAATACCGCCTTCAGTATTGGCTTCACGGGGTTCATCCGTTAAAAATTCAATCGCTTTATTTCCATAATGGAAGACTTTTTCAAACACGTTCATGTTGTTTGGTTGAAAAACTCTAACGACCTTCGCCAACGGTATAACCAATTCAGCACCGTTTTCAGCTTTAGCTACTAAGCTATCAGTACGTAACTTCTGATAAAGCCCTGTCAACGTAGCTTGATATTGCTTGTATTCAGTTTCTAAAGCTGTTTTTTCAGTAGCAATCTCTTGTTTTGCCGCATCATCTAAAGAATTTTTCAGCTCAAGTCTTCTTTGTTTAAGCCTTAGACGTTCTAAAGCATAATTGATGGCTCCAACTTCCTTCTTTTCAATGTGTGCAATTTCTTTAAATATTGCTAATGTTTCAGTAATTTTAGACTGTAATACTGGCCAAGCTTGTTCACCGCTGGCAATAACATTCCCGGCTTCTTTTACTTGGAGTAACTGTCCATAAAAGTTACCCCACTCACGACGCTCAACCACGATCAAGTTAGTAGGTTGAGTATGATCTTTAATATTACGTTCTTGTATCCAACGAAAATCAGCGCCAGTTAGATCTCTATTACCGGTTTTAACTAAATACTGAACTAAAGTATCTTCATTATCAGCCATGACAAAGCCTGTGCTTTTTGCCATCGCTGCGGGTGTAATGCTCGTCTCTACTTTTTCACCAATAATCACTTGAGGCTGTTTATCGGGTTCCTGATAACTAAATTGGTGAACTTGATGTGGCCAAAAATGACCTACACCACGTCCAACTACCAGAGCCAAGACTCCAACAACCATGATAAGACTTAAGCTGACCGCTGCTGCATTCAGCCATATCCAAGGGGTGCCGCTTTTAAACCATAATCTAATCATAATGAACTATATTTTTCGCGTAAGCGCTGACGAATAACCTCAGCCAACGTGTTAAAAACAAACGTAAATACAAACAACACCAAGGCTGCTAAAAACAACACTCGGTAATGAGTACTATCTACTTCCGATTCAGGCATTTCTACAGCAATATTAGCAGCCAAGGTTCTTAAGCCTTGAAAGATACTGATATCCATCACTGGAGTATTACCCGTTGCCATTAATACAATCATAGTTTCACCAACAGCACGACCTAGACCGATCATTACCGCTGAAAAAATACCAGGACTAGCTGTTAATAATACGACCTTAGTCATGGTTTGCCATGGCGTTGCACCTAATGCCAATGAACCAACAGTCAGATGCTTAGGCACACTAAAAATAGCATCTTCAGCAATAGAGAATATAGTTGGAATCACCGCAAAACCCATCGCTATGCCAACAACCAAAGCATTACGTTGATCATAACCTATGCCAAATTCGCTCTTAAACCATTCACGTAAACTACCATTGAATAATAAAGCTTCTAAAGGCACGCTTACGCTAAATGCAAACCAAGCACTCAATATGATAACTGGAACGAGTAAAGCCGCTTCCCAACCACCTGGAATGCTTTGTTGCAGTTCTTTTGGTAAATATTGCCAAGCATAGGCAAACAACATAACGCCTAAAGGAATGATCATAAACAACGAAAACAGACCCGCCAAATGTTCCTCTATAAAAGGAGCTAGCCACAATCCAGCTAGAAAACCCAAAATTACAGTAGGTAATGCGCCCATTAGCTCAATAGATGGTTTAACGTATTGACGCATTTTGGGCGTCATAAAATAAGCGGTATAAATTGCACCCATCAATGCTAGAGGCATCGCCATCAGCATGGCATAAAAGGCCGCTTTCAATGTACCGAACACTAAAGGCGTAAAACTATATTTCGGCTCAAAATCACTATTAGCAGATGATGATTGCCAAATGTAATCAGGCTTAGGATAGCTTTCGTACCAAACTTCTTGCCAAAGTGAACTTAAAGAGACTTCAGGATGTTCGTTATCAACTTTCCAATAACTAATTTTATTATCGTCTGATTGAACTAGCAGTGTATTAGCTCTAGGTGAAATAGCTGCACTTATTGGAAGCGCATTACTGATACGTTCTTTAATCATTTCCCGTTCAGACGTTGAATGATAAATACCCATCATGCCATCTGTATCTAAAGTAACAAAACCTTTACGACGTTGTTCTGGGTTAATAGCGATGACCGCTTTATCAGAGACTTTAAATACTCTAGTTTTTTGCATGCTGAAGCGATTTTGCTTATCTCTCACTTTACTCCATTGAGAAACCAAACCGCTGGTGTCGCCAATCATCAAAGAGATATCACCATTCAAAAATACAGCGCTGGAAACTTTAACTCCAGGCTCAAGAATATTTTGCTCATTAACAAGCGTTGGTGCTGTTTTATCGATAATATCAAACAAAGCGAGTTGTCCAGAACTACCTAATAAATAAAGATTACGTTCTTCTTTATCAATAAGAATATCGGTGACTTCGCTTGCTGAATAATCTAGCACTGAATCAGTTCTAGTAACGGTTGCCTCATCATCAAACAAGGTTTTTTCTTTTTCAAAATGCGCCAAGCGAATTTTATCTGCACTACGCACTATAATAGTACTAGCACCTTCGCCTATTCTAACTGCAATCTTTTCTAATGCAGCACCTGTTTCATCAACGATTAATGGCTCTTCACCCATCGGATAACTTAATACTGGATTGATTTTTCTGATCTTATCCGCATAAGTGACTTTATACTGATGTTTAACGATAATTGCTTTACCATTCGATAAACCATAAATAACAGCACCTTCACTATTAGGACTACCTTGAGAAAAACTCACGATATGTGCGTCTTCAGGTATCTTTAAAGTTTCTGTTGAAATGTTTTTTCCAGTAGACACTTCGAAGAAGATAACTTGTCCTGAATCAGTAAATCTAACAGCGACTTCGTTTTGTTCTTCAACGCCCAACAACACGGTTTTACCTAAACCGGCTTCAGGCACTTCATATTGCTTAACCGATTCGGCATCTGCTGAAAGGAATAAAGGGAATACCACATATAACAAATAGAAAAAGATCAAAGCAATAGCAACGATAACACCTAAGCCACCGATTACTACGCCATAGCGAGCTAT
>Ga0214200_1000522_pt1 | contig 10527 bp, 9 predicted proteins | sample TroBogEpilimnion_7_FD_153038 | JGI IMG/M metagenome (GOLD analysis project Ga0214200, IMG submission 153038) | Freshwater microbial communities from Trout Bog Lake, WI - 23OCT2008 epilimnion | ecosystem: Environmental > Aquatic > Freshwater > Lake > Epilimnion/Euphotic zone | place: Trout Bog... | reverse complement strand
TAGTAATTAGTGATCCGCTATTCATGTACGAAGCTTAAGTCAAATTTTAGGGGCTCAGATTGCACTTAATGCTTGTATCTTATTTTATGAAAAAGCCATACTTCCTCTAATAAATACCTAACCCCCCTTAACTTAATTACATTAGCTTGTCTCCCTTAAAGTCACATATAACTGCATCTCCATAAACTGCGTCCTGTCACTTATGGCCTTTGTCTTCTTCTTATTATATTGTTAGCTCAATAAGCATAATAAAACAGCTTAAAATAATAACCAAGCTTCAGCAAGGACTAGCAAAGACTTAACCGCCATTACCACAAACATAATCGAACAGATTAAGCCTTTAACAAGACCTACCAAAGGTTAAATAGATCGCATTAAGCCTCTGATAAGCGAAATTAAGAGCTAAATGTCTTTAATGAGATTAACCAAGGACTTAGAACGAAGGATTAAGGCCTTAATAACGCTAATTAATAAGGCTCTATGTGAATCGTAGTGGGTAATGCAATAATATAGCCATGAACAGTGAAACATTATTTAGCATGGCTTTAGGCCTACAATCTCCTTGACAGGTCAAAGACGCGACCTTTTCTACAGATGAATCACCCCATAGCGTGCTTCATCTGCGTATCGACTTTATATCAGGCTCACGCTTCCCTGATGAGGCGAATGTAGCTTGTCCGGTGCATGATACCGTAGAACGGCAGTGGCAACATTTGAGCTTTTTTGAGCATACCTGTTACCTCCATTGTGCGGTGCCTCGCATAACCACTACTGACGGAAAAGTTCGAACGGTAGACGCTCCCTGGACACACCCCAGTATTGGCTTTACCTTATTATTCGAAGCCTTGGCGTTAGCCTTGATCGAGCGGGAAATGCCGGTTAATCGGGTCACCGAGATACTGAAGGCCTATCCGCATCGCATCTGGACGCTATTTGATCACTGGATTAGTAAAGCGAGAGCTGCCGATGATCCAAGCACAATAACCAAGCTGGGGTTGATGAAACTTCGACGGACAAGGCCATCATTACGTCACACTAGGGGTCGATTTAGATGAGTCCCGTGTCATTCATGTCACCGAAGGCAAAGGCAAGGCAACTTTGAAAAGCATTCAGCAACACCTTGAAACTAAAGGCGCCGAGCCGGGACAAGTAAAACAAATCAGCATAGATTTGTCGCCGTCATTTATAGCAGGTGCTGCCAAATCTTTTCCTGATGCACAGATTACCTTTGATAAGTTTCATGTCGTGAAATTATTGAATGAGGCTATGAATCAGGTGCGCATTATCGAGCGTAAAGAACATAACGAACTGAAAGGCCACAAATACACCTTTCTAAAGAACCGCAAAAACCTAACGAAGACCAAAGAACAAGCGTTGGATGAAATGATTAAATGTACCCCACACTGGGCGAAGCTTACCGCTTAAAAGTGCTATTCAATGATCTCTGGGCAATGCCCGACAAACCGGTGGCGGACGCTTTTCTGAAGCAATGACGTGCCGAGGTAGACGCTGCCAAAATTCCAGCATTTATGAAGTTTGCCAATACGGTTCGCGCGCATTGGCCTGGGATTGTTCATTTCGTTGAGTCACACATTACTAATGGTATTCTTGAAGGCATCAATAGTAAGATTCAGCTGGCTAAGGGGCGAGCCAGAGGCTATCGCAATATCAATAATTTTATCAACATGATTTATTTTCTTTGTGGGAAGCTGAAATTTGATTACCCACTGTATTTCACATAGAGCCGTTTTTATTAGACACTAAGGTAATCATCGACATGTCATTATTAATCAATGCGCTTATAGTGCGATAACTCTTATGGAGTTATTAGGTTTTCCAAGTATCACTGATATAGAGCAAATGACCATAAAGACGCTACTCAATAAAATGGTGCGCATTGCAATCACTGAGGATATATAAGCCGCTACGATTACAATGTGGCAGCGCAATAGGATAAAACTACCTGATGCCATTATTGCGGCGACCGCTATCACTCACGACTTGGAATTACCAACCCTACATAAAGATTTAAGCAGCAAACTATAAATCATCCTATATATCTCTGACCTCTAAGACTTAAATGCCTCAGTTATTTTATTTAAGAGCTTCCCTAATATTAAATCACACGATATGCTTTAATATTATTGTGCAAGTTTAAAACAAACTCACTATTTCTAATCAGAGAACTGCTTTACAACATGACACAACATCTCCAGCCACTTACAAAGCAATCACATGATGATTCGCTAGCTATGGCTAAACTTAACCCATAACCATTAAACAAACCTGAATTAAAAAACTATGCCATCTTTTGATATTATTTCTGAATTTGATAACCACGAAGTAAAAAATGCAGTCGACCAAGCCAGCAAAGAAGTAACAACTCGCTTTGACTTTAAAGGCTCAAACTCAAGCTTTGAACTCACTGACGACAAACTAACCATGATTTCTGAATCAACTTTTCAACTACAACAAATGTTCAGCGTGGCTTGTTCAAAACTTAGTAGACGTGGCATTGATGTCGGCTGCATGGAAGTTGGTGAGGCTAAAGGTAGCGGCAAATTAATGCGCCAAGAAATCACTTTAAAACAAGGACTAGACTCACAGCTTGCAAAAAAAATAGTTAAGTTGATTAAAGACAAAAAACTAAAAGTTCAAGCCTCCATCCAAGGAGATAAAGTTCGCGTAACCGGCAAAAAACGCGACGATCTTCAAGAAGTCATTCAAATGCTCAGAGATGAAAAGCTTGAGATGCCTTTACAGTATGATAATTTTAGAGATTAAGTAATCTAGCCTTCAATACCTCCGGCATTGAAGGCTAAACCCACCACGAAGCCCCACCTAAAAAACTAATTTGCTTACCTCAAAAAGCCACAAATAATCAATTCCTTAGGCATCTTTGTTCAACCCCAGATTACTTTGTTCATGTTTTGTTAAACTATACTTTGACAACTTGTTACTTAGTTGTTACATTATTGTGAAGTTATTAATAAACAGATTGTTAATAATGGATAAACAATACAACTAAAGCCTAGGCTTTAATTATTTGATGTTTACGGGAGTTTTGCCATGTCTTATTTCAATGAGCCGTTATTAAAACAAGATCTCAATGCCTTAGTACTTAACAATGGCATTGAAACCATAAAAACAGCGGATAACGATATTAAAGAATTTACAACTAAAGATAATAGTAATTTTGAAATATCGCAGTTATTAAGCATCGAAAAAGCAAACCTCATTGAGTCACTTGCACAATTCCCTGCAACAGCACTCTGGTTAATCAATAAATATAAAGAAACTGACTCACATACCGAGCAGGAAGACGACCTTACCAACGAACCTGCACTGTCATCAAACTTAACAGACATTAAAAAATTGTTCGTTGAATTAAGTAATTACACGTCAAATTACAGCAACGAAAAGCTGGGCAAAGAAAATCTAACTTTAGCGTTACAGGTTTTTCCCTTTTCTTTCCATGACTTGACTGAACTAATCAATATCTTTGCTTATAGCTATAAATACAGAGAAATTTATTGTCAGCCTTTTTCAAATGACTCTAAAAGCAAGAACAACATACTTCAAAAGAGACTAGAGACATCAAATCATCATAAACCTATAAGCACCAACCAATGGCTAACAAGCGTTGCGAGTTATGATGAGGATTTTTTATTTCTATCCAGTAGTGATATGCATAAACATTACACTAATGCCGTTTTTTATGAGCACAACTGGCTTAATTTAAGAAAAAAATTAGCCACAGCCAATACAAGATTAGTGTTATTTATTGCCAATCAATACAAAGGTAGTTTTTTAGATTTTGATGACCTTGTCCAAGAAGGTCAAACCGGTTTATTAAAAGCTATCGACCGATACGACTATCGCTTAGGCTTTCAGTTTTCAACTTATGCAGGCTATTGGATTAGACAAGCTATTTCAAGAGCACTGTCACGAAGCGAAAGAGTAGTAAGAATTCCTTGCGGAAGAATTGGAACTATTAATAAAGTCTATCGCACCAAAGAACAATTCATTGCTCGCACAAGCAGAGAACCGACTACTAAAGAATTAGCCGAGCAAACTGCATTATCTGACAATGAAATTCACGCTGTTTTATCAATGTCCCAAACAGCGATGTCCATTGAAGGCTCAATTGAAGACGGGGAGACTTCATTTGCACCCATAGACTATTTAGAACAACAAATATTTACACCCGCTTTTACAGAAATAGCAAAAACAGACCTTGATAATATACTTGATAAGGCATTAAAAATACTTAATCCAAGAGAAGCTAGAGTTATATGCTGTCATTTTGGTATTGAAGTAGACAAAGAAATGACTCTACAAGAAATCGGTTTAGAACTGGATTTAACTCGCGAACGAGTTAGGCAAATTCAAGTCATCGCCTTAGATAAGATAAAACGCCATTTTGGCGATCAATTAATGAATTTTTTATAATGTACAAAAGCATTAAACAAAGCTACTATGAAATCCTACAAAATCAGTAGGATTACTAAGTAAAACTCAGACTGATAACAAGATAGCATCGAAACATACCGTTTTGAATGCAGTTGTAGATAATAGAAAGACTACAGTTAACCCTTCGGGGATTTGGAGATTAGAACTATGAAAAAATACATACAAACCACTCTACTTTGGAGCGTGGTCTTAGTAGGTGCAATTCTTATCTATAACCGCATAAATACAACGCCGGCCATAGACGAATCCATCGCCTATTCTGACTTTATTTACAAAGTAAAAAATAAATTAGTGGATCGAGTAGAAATATCTGGACCTGCTATAAAGCTAAGAACTGCAGATGGTCAAAACCTAGAAACATTCAATCCTAATGATCCACATTTAATTGATGATCTATTGAGCGCAGGCGTGCAAGTCAGAACCAAAGCGCCCGCACAACAATCGATTCTGATGCAATTGTTTATATCTTGGTTTCCCATGCTACTTTTAGTAGCGGTATGGGTGATTTATCTAAGAAAAAATCAAGGCGGTGGCCTAGGTGGCAATGGTTTTGGAAAAAGCAAAGCCAAACTGCTTGAAGAAGATAAATTAACAGCCACTTTTGCAGATGTTGCTGGCTGCGAAGAAGCCAAAGAAGAAGTAACAGAGTTGGTTGATTTCTTAAGAGATCCACAAAAATTTCAAAAGCTAGGTGGAAAAATACCACGCGGTATATTAATGGTGGGCCCTCCAGGAACAGGTAAAACATTGATAGCAAGAGCTATTGCTGGTGAAGCAGGTGTTAAATTCTTTACGGTATCTGGCTCTGATTTCGTCGAAATGTTTGTCGGTGTTGGTGCGTCAAGAGTAAGAGACATGTTCGCCCAAGCCAAGGAACACGCTCCTTGTATTATATTCATTGATGAAATAGACGCTGTCGGTCGCCAAAGAGGCGGAGCTGGTATGGGCGGCGGTAATGACGAACGCGAACAAACATTGAATCAGTTGTTGGTCGAAATGGATGGCTTTACCGGTAACGAAGGCGTTATTGTGATTGCAGCTACTAACCGTGCCGATGTTTTAGATAAAGCTTTATTAAGACCCGGCCGTTTTGATCGTGAGGTTAATGTAGGTTTACCAGATGTTCGTGGCCGTGAACAAATCTTGAATGTACATATCAAGAAAGTACCTGCTGCTGATGACGTTAAGTTAAAAGATATAGCTAGAGGCACACCTGGTTTTTCAGGTGCAGAATTAGCCAATGTTGTTAATGAAGCTGCTTTATTTGCAGCCAGATCAAACAAAGTGCAAGTCAGCATGAGTGATCTTGAAAAAGCAAAAGACAAAATACTCATGGGTGCTGAAAAACGCACTATGGTCATGAGCGAAGAAGACAAACTATTAACGGCTTATCATGAAGCAGGTCATTGTATCGTCGGTGAATCTTCTCCAGATCATGATCCTGTTTATAAAGTGAGCATCATGCCTAGAGGAAGAGCCTTAGGTATCACCATGTTCTTACCTGAGAGAGATCAATATAGTGCCAGCAAACGCAAGCTTGAAAGCCAAATAGCAAGCTTGTTTGGCGGCCGAATTGCTGAACTCATGATTTATGGTGGCGATCGTGTAACAACGGGTGCATCTAACGACATTGAACGTGCTACCGAGCTTGCTCGTAACATGGTGACTCGCTGGGGATTTTCAGACAAATTAGGTCCCTTAGTTTATGGCGAACAAGGTGGCCAGTCATTTATGGGACACCCAGGAATCCAAGGCAGTAAAGTGTCAGGCATAGTTGCTGAACATATAGATGAAGAAATCCGTGCGGTCATAGACTGTAACTATCAACGTGCAGAAACCATTTTGCAAGACAACATCAGCATCCTTCATAAAATGGCTGATGCCTTGATGAAATGGGAAACCATAGATAAAGATCAAATAGATGACTTGATGGCAGGCAGAGATCCAAGACCACCACAAGACGTTGAAAGTTTGACTATTAATAAAGAAATTATTACCAAGCAGGAAAAAGTCGAAGTTAAACCAATTATAACTAACATTGACAAGAATAAACCTGCCGGACAAGTTTGAGGTGCGTTCATTTTATAGGGGCTATCTTAGCCCCTTTTTTTTGCAAAAAAACTTAGACTAAAACTTTTTTGAAGTAGTTAAAACTGCTTTACAACAAAATACTCAATTTATTTTCGCTGGGTTAAACAACCAGTACTGGGCGAATTTGTCGCCCCTACAGTTTTATCGTTTCCACGCTCCTCGTCACTGCCCACAGTTAAGGAATATTTAAACTTATTGTAGGCCGGAATAATGCTTTTCGAGCGACAGCGAGTAAAGCATTTCCGGCATAAGCACTACTCCTGTGACGGAAACACCACCACGCGCTGCGCTAGCATGGTCTTATTCCGGACCACAAAAGCCTAACTGTGGGAAGTGAAGCTGCGCGTAGGAACCATGCGTTACGCAACCACTAATAATAACTCGACACCCACAGCTCAACGCATAATCTATAAAACATCCAACTTCGCATAAGCCAGCATTAGCCATTTAACGCCAACCTGCTTGAAATTAATTTCAACACGCTCTTGAGCACCCTCACCTTCTATTTGTAAAATCACACCTTCACCAAATTTAGCATGATGAACACGCTGACCCAGCTTATATTGGCTCTGCGCCTGAAACATCGCAGACTTAGCTTGGACAGCACTCACAGGTCGACTAACAGTCGCACGCATCCGAACTTCTTGTAATAATTCAGCAGGGATTTCACGTAAAAAACGAGAAGGCCTAGGATAGGTTTCGCGTCCATATAAACGCCTAGATTCTGCATAGGTCAAATATAGTAGTTGCATTGCTCTAGTCATACCTACGTAACATAAACGGCGCTCTTCTTCTAAGCGACCCGTATCATCGACAGACTGTTGCGATGGAAACAAACCTTCTTCCAAACCTACCAAAAAAACTTGCTTAAACTCTAGGCCTTTAGCGCTATGCAGAGTCATAAGCTGAACACAATCTTCTGAATCTTCTGATTGACTAACGCCTGCCTCTAGGGCGGCATAGCTCAGAAACATATCCACCTCGCCCAATTTTTCTTCGTTATCCTTATCAAATTCAAATAGCTTAGCGGCATTAACTAGCTCTTCTAAATTTTCTATTTTCTCCTCGCCTTTATCCATTTTTTCATTTTGATATAAGGCTATTAATCCACTTTTATGAACGATACACTTGACCTTTTCATCCAAGGACAGTTCTTCAACCTCCTTAGATAAGGATTTAATCAACTCCAAAAAGCCAATCAGCGCATTAGTCGCACGCGCAGACATACTTCGCTGATTAATCAATAAAATGGCAGCCGCCCATAAAGACACACTCTGATCACGAGCGATATTGCGCATTTCATCCAAGGCTTTAGCACCTATGCCGCGAGTCGGTGTATTAATGACACGTTCAAAAGAAGCGTCATCATCACGATTGGCAATCAAACGCAAATAAGCCAAGGCATTTTTAATTTCAGCGCGATCAAAAAAGCGTAAACCACCATAGACGATATAAGGTGTACCAGTCGCCATCAACTTTTCTTCAAATTGACGAGACTGAGCATTTGAGCGATATAAAATAGCGTTATCACTGCGTAAGCACCCTTCATTAATTGATGCTCGTATTCGATCAACTACAAAATAAGCCTCATCCTGCTCATTAAAGGCCGCATACAAAGAAATTAAATCGCCATCACCTGCATCCGTCCAAAGCTCTTTACCCATTCGTCCCGAATTATTGGTAATAACCTTGTTTGATGCCTTTAAAATAGTACAGGTAGAGCGGTAATTTTGCTCTAACTTGATGACTTGATGATTAGGATAATGCTGTTGAAAGCTATAGATGTTTTCAATTTTAGCGCCGCGCCAGCCATAAATAGATTGATCGTCATCACCGACGACAAACAGATTATCATTGCCGTCGGTTAATAAGCGTAACCAAGCATATTGTATGGTATTGGTATCTTGAAACTCATCGACATGCACTTGTTTGAAGCGTTTCTGATAAAACTCAAGCACGTCCGCGTTATCGCGTAATAATTCATGAGCCCGCAACAGCAATTCTGCAAAATCAACTAAGCCTGAACGATCACAAAGTTCTTCATAGGCTTTATAGATGATTAATCTCTGCCGCTCATGAGTATCACCTGCTTCGACGCAATGCTTAGCTCGAATACCTTCATCTTTTTGGGCATTGATGTACCACTGAACTTCTTTAGGCGGCCATTGCTTTTCATCAATATTAAGCGTGTTTAACAAGCGCTTAATTACTCTTAATTGATCACTAGAATCCATGACCTGAAAAGTCTCAGGCAATCTTGCTTGCTGAGCATGCCGCCTTAATAAACGATGAGCAATACCATGGAAAGTACCTATCCATAGATTATGTGCAGAAATACTCAGCAAATCTTCTATTCTGGCGCGCATTTCCTTAGCCGCTTTATTAGTAAAGGTGACCGCTAATATACTATGCGGCGACACTCCTTCAACTTTGATCTGCCAAGCAATACGATGTACTAATACACGTGTTTTACCACTACCCGCTCCCGCCAATACCAACATGGCCTGAGAAGGCGCAGTCACCGCTTGTCGTTGAGCATCATTTAAAGAATTTATTATTGTCGTTACATCCATTATTATTTTATCACTTGCACATTTTTTAGAGCTGTGTATATTGCCATTAGCTTTGCAATGTTCGAGTTAATTATTGTTTAGCTACCACAATAACGACTACACAGAAGGAGAATAAGATGAGTTTTGATTTTAAACGCATGACTAAATTTGAGCACAATATAGGCGAAAAGGAAAAACAATACCGTCTATACGCTGGCGCTGCCTCAATTGCAATTTCCATTTTCACAGCTTCCATCCCCCTATTACTCATAGGTATGGTTCTGGTTGGAACTGGATTTTCAGGCTGGTGCCCAGCTTATTCTGGAATGGGCAAAAACACCTGCGGCACTTCAGAAAACACCAGTACTCCTGAGTAAAACTAGAAGACGGAAGGCGAAAGGCCCAAAAGCACAGCGCTTTTACCTTTTGCCTTTGTTAATCCTCTTTACGAAATTCGCCTTCCAAAACATTTTCTTTAGCGGTTTTTTGTTGAAAAATACTACTGGTCTGAATAAGATGATTTTCAAGCACATATTGAGCTATTCTTTTCCGCAAACTCGGCACTAAACAAGCAAAGCCAATAATGTCAGTAAGAAAACCGGGGGTTAATAATAATACGCCACCCAACAAAATAATCGGTCCTTCAATCATTTCATAAGCAGGCACGATACCTTGCGCTATATTTTCTTGAAATTTCCTAAAAGTCGAAAAGCCTTGCTGCTTTAATAACCATGCACCAAATGCGGCAGAAAACACGACCAGAAAAATAGTTGGAAAAGCACCTATAATACTACCCACCTCAAGCAATAAATAAATTTCTGCAAAAGGGATAATCAATACTACTAGAAACAACATTTGAAAAACTTTCATCGGTAACGCTCTATTACAAAAGGAAGGGCTAAATTCAGGCACTGCCTGAATTCGTATTAGTTGACAACAATATAAAGGCAATTCGCTTTAAATTCTAGGATAATATGCCTTTTTCAATTGCCATTGACCAAAATGACCACTCCCTATCAAATAATTCTCTGTACTTATCCTGATAAAGACAGCACTGAACAGCTTGCTCAGTTACTGGTCAACGAGCAATTAAGCGCTTGCGTGAATATTTTACCGGGCATTCGTTCTATTTACTGGTGGCAAGGGCAAGCAACTTCGGCTGAAGAATATTTATTACTGATTAAAGCCCATAGAGATCAATATCAGCTTATAGAAAATAGTATAAAAGCACACCACCCTTTCGAAGTTCCTGAAATAATTGCCGTATCTATAGAAAACGGTTTACCTGAATACCTGCACTGGATTAATTCATGCCATTCTTCCATTTAATTTTTATTTGTTTAATGCTGTTAACTCAGCCCGCTTACGCTCTAACGAATGATGAACTGTTGTCACCCGACCTAGCCTTTAC
>Ga0214200_1000518_pt1 | contig 10541 bp, 8 predicted proteins | sample TroBogEpilimnion_7_FD_153038 | JGI IMG/M metagenome (GOLD analysis project Ga0214200, IMG submission 153038) | Freshwater microbial communities from Trout Bog Lake, WI - 23OCT2008 epilimnion | ecosystem: Environmental > Aquatic > Freshwater > Lake > Epilimnion/Euphotic zone | place: Trout Bog... | reverse complement strand
GTTTTTGAGTACCTAGGGTTGTACAACAGCAAAGTTACAGTTTCGTAACAATCAAAGCAACCCGGCTCATTTTTTTTGAATTCTGGATACCCTTTTATAATACGTGCAATTGGATTATGGGTTGACGTTGATGGAACACCTCTTGGCAGCAATAGATCTGGGGTCGAACAGCTTTAGGCTATCGATCGGACGGGTAGCCGAGCAAAACGGTGCCAAGCACATTTATCAAATCGATCGGCTCAAAGAGACCGTACGTTTAGCAGCGGGACTCAATTCGGCCAAAATCCTTGATGACGAGTCGGTTGAACGCGCCATTGAGGTGCTTAAACGTTTTGGCGAGCGCTTACGCAGCTTTCATCCCGACCGAGTGCGTGCGGTTGCAACCAATACCTTTCGTGTCGCACGTAACGTAGGCGATTTTTTGCCGCGTGCCGAGCAAGCCCTTGGTTTTCCGATTGAAGTCATCGCCGGGCGCGAAGAAGCACGCCTGATCTACTCTGGCGTCAGCCACACGCTGCCGATTTCAACCGATCGTCGCCTGGTCATTGACATCGGTGGTGGCTCAACCGAGGTCATCATCGGTCGCGGCGACGAACCTCTACTCACCTCGTCGCTTTACATGGGCTGCGTCAGTTACAGCCGCAAATTTTTTCCGGATGGCATCATCGACAACTACTCGATGAAACAAGCCGAGCTGGCCGCCAGACGCGAATTCGAGGTCATCACAAAGCCTTACCGGAAAATGGGCTGGGACGCTGCCTTTGGTTCGTCAGGTACCGCTAAGGCGCTTTTCGCCATCTTGACAGAAGGACGTCTGTCGCCCGACGGCATCACGCGTGAGGGCCTCGAGAAGCTCAAAGCAAAGCTCGTACGCGCTGGACGAGTGATCCCAAACGATCTGCCCGGTATCAAGCTCGAGCGAGCCGACGTCTTAACGGGCGGCTTGGCAATCATGAGCGCCTTCTTTGACGAAATGCGCGTCGATGTCATGAAAACCGGCGACGGCGCTTTGCGACTTGGCGTCTTGGTTGACTTAGCTGGCCGCGAAGAAGCCCACGACCGACGTGACGTCTCTGTCTTGGCCTTTACCAAACGCTATCACGTTGACACCCGACAATCTGCACGAGTCAAACGCAGCGCCTTAAGTCTCTTTGATGCCATACTACCTGACCGTACCGAGCAAGACGAGCTGCGCCACACCCTAAGTTGGGCGGCTGACTTGCACGAAGTAGGCTTATCAATCGCTCAGGCGGGGTATCACAAGCATAGCGCCTACATCTTGAACAACGCTGATATGCCGGGATTTTCAAGAGTCGATCAGGCGCAACTTGGGCTGTTGGCCTTGGCGCATACCGGCAAACTGAGCAAAGCTCAAAATCTAGTCAAAAATCGCGAGCAATGGCTGACTATTCTGTGCTTGCGCTTAGGGGTCTTGCTTTGCCGGCGCCGCGAAGACGTGGCGAATCTGCCCTTGTCGGTCAGCGTAAAAGGTCTTTCAATTGTGTGCAAAGTCGATAAAAAATGGCTTGCCTCGCATCCGTTAACCGATTTTTCGTTACACGGCGAAGAAACCGAATGGGGCAAGGTCGGTTTTAATTTTGAGTTGATACCGGTTTAACCTGATCAAAGCCAAAGTGCTTACGGTAACGTTGCCCCATATGACTGACTGACAGCAACATCGGAAAATCAGCGGTATTGAAATCAGGATCCCAAGCCGGTTCGCCGCACACGCGAGCACCCAGTTTCAAATAACCTTTGAGCAATGCCGGCACCGAAGCAGGCAGTTGGCGATCAAGTTGCTCAACCGGATAACGATGCAAGGGTTTGACACCAATATCCTCGGTGAATAATGAGCGCTCTTTGACCTGGCGCCATACTTCGGCTGCGGTCACACCGTCGTCGCGCAGGCTGACGCTTGCACAACCCAATACGTGTTCGTACTTACCTTGCTTCAGGATTTCAGCCAAACCCGACCAGAGCATCATCAAGACACCACCCTGGCGATGCTCTTCGTGGATGCAGGCTCGCCCAAACTCGACTAACGAATCACGCACTGCCCCTAAACCGCTCAGATCAAACTCGGATTCAGAGTAATAACTTCCCGCGTGCTTGGCTTGTTGCGGGGTTAACACGCGATAGGTGCCTACAACTTGATCAGTAGAAAGTTCACGTACTAAGAGATGTGCACACCAGCGATCAAAATCATCGCAATCGATACCATCGCGATCATGTCCGAGCGCCGCACCATACTCTGCACTAAAGACATCGTGGCGCAGGCGCTGAGCGAGTTCAATTTCTTCGGGCGATTGCGCCAAGCCAACGACTAACCCAGCCGAATGATTTGAAGCGGCCGGAAGCGTAAACAGACTAGAGGCACTGCGTACAAGCTCAAGCATGAGGTGAGTCTCCCTAGAGAAGCCCTCACTATGACCAACTGACATTTCACGAAAGTGACGAAATGATGAAGGTTTTTTGACTTTAGACAAGCATTTTAATGACTAGGTGACTAGGTTGCCAAATCAACGGCGGCCAATAAATCTACACACGCAGTCGCCAACGCTTCGTCATCGGCCTCGACCATCAAGCGTAGTTTGGGCTCGGTACCCGAGGCACGAATTAAGACTCGACCACGCTCACCAAGCAGGGCTTCGGCTTGTCTTTGAGCGGCCTGTAAGCCAGCATGTGTTGCCCAATCGGTACCGGGCTTCAGTGCGACATTAATCATTTTTTGTGGGTACATGCGTAACGCAGAGACCCACTGAGCAAGCGTCTCACCACTGCGCTGCAGGGCCGCCAACACCTGCAAGGCAGCAATGATGCCGTCGCCGGTTGTGTGTGAATCCAAACACAAGAGATGACCCGAACTTTCGCCACCATAGAGCCAGCCACGATTGCGTAACTGCTCGAGCACATAACGATCACCGACCTGAGCCCGCTCGAAGGGGATACCCAAGGTTTTAAGCTGACGCTCAAAACCGAAATTTGTCATGAGCGTGCCCACCACACCTGCCACAGGACCACGCAACAGGCGCTCACGAAGCACGGCATATAACAGCTCATCTCCGTTATAGACACGCCCAGAGGCATCCACCATTTGGACCCGGTCAGCATCACCGTCTAGGGCGATACCAAGATCTGCACCTCGAGCGCGCACCTCTGCAGCCAGGCTTTCGGGATGCAAGGCACCGACATCTTTATTGATATTGAAGCCATCTGGAGAGACGCCAATTGCTGTGACCTCAGCACCGAGCTCGCGAAACACATGGGGCGCAATATGGTAAGCCGCACCGTTGGCCGCATCAACGACAAGTTTCAAACCACCTAAATCTAAATCTGACGGATAGGTACTTTTGCAGAACTCAATATAGCGACCCGGTGCATCATCGATACGCCGCGCACGCCCGAGCTTTTCAGAGCTCACGCACTGCATGGGCTCATCAAGTGCCGCCTCAATGGCCGCTTCGGTTTCATCAGGCAGCTTCATCCCTTTGGACGAAAAAAACTTGATGCCGTTGTCGTAATACGGGTTATGCGAGGCGCTAATCACAATGCCTGCCACCAGACGCCAGGTACGAGTCAAATACGCCACAGCTGGAGTCGGTAGCGGCCCGGCCAATAAGACCTCAATGCCAGCCGAAGCAAAGCCTGCTTCAAGCGCAGACTCAAGCATATAGCCGCTAATCCGTGTGTCTTTACCAATCAGCACGGTCGGGCGGCCACGCCGAGCCGAATGTTCTTTAGCCAAAACTTTGCCGGCTGCATATCCAAGCCTGAGCGCGAATTCGGCATTAATGACTTCGCCGCCCACCTTGCCGCGAACGCCGTCGGTACCGAAATATTTTCTTTGACTCATCTTTTTCTCCGGGAAACTTGCAATTCAGTGCCAACAAGGTGTCATTGGAGACCCTCTGCCAGCTGAACTGCCTGCCAAACTTTCAAGGCGTCTTGCGTAGCGCCCACATCATGTACACGCAGAACCGCCGCACCTCTGGCCACCCCTGCCAGCGCCGCCGCAATACTACCACTCAGGCGTTGGTCAACCGCCTTGCCCGTCACTGCACCGATCATGGATTTGCGTGAGGCCCCGAGCACGATCGGATACCCGCTTTGAACGAGCTGCGCTAAGCCCTGTAGCAATCGATAGTTATGTTCAAGTGTTTTTCCAAAGCCTAGGCCGGGGTCCAAGCTGATACGGTTGCGCTTGACACCTAACTGCTCAAGCAACTGCGCCTGTGCGACCAACTCTGTTTTAACCTCGTGCACAACGTTTTGATACTGAGGGTTGCTTTGCATCGTACGCGGCTCACCCTGCATGTGCATCAGGCAAACTCCGCAACGTGGATGCGCAGCAATCACGCGTTGGGCCTCGGGCTGCCGCATACCCGTCACATCGTTAATCACGTCGGCACCGGCTCCAAGCGCCGCGTGCATCACCTCGGGCTTGCAAGTGTCAACAGAGATTGCAACGCCACTTTCGCGCAACGCGGCGATCACGGGCAACACCCGCGCAAGCTCTTCTTGAACCGAAACTGGCAAGGCGCCTGGGCGCGTAGATTCACCACCAATATCGATAATATCGGCGCCCTCGTCCACTAACTGCTGAGCGTGCACGATCGCCGATTGTGCGTGCGCGTGCTGACCACCGTCTGAAAACGAATCAGGCGTGACGTTGACGATACCCATTAAAAGCGGGCGTTTGAGTGAAAACTCAAAGCGCCCGCATAACCAGCTTCCTGACATCAGGCTGAGCCCTATTGCAGTCTTAAACCACAGCTGCAGGGTCGTTTGTAGGCGCAGCACCCGTTGGAGGTGTATCCGACGAATCGGCAGGCGCCTGCGGCACTTTTGGTGGGCGCGGTGGCCGGCCTTCGATAATGTCACTGATCTGATCGGCGTCGATGGTTTCCCATTCGAGCAAGGCCTTCGTCATGATCTCGACTTTTTCGCGAGCCTCTTCAAGAATCGAACGCGCGCGTGCATACTGCTCGTCGATAATCTTGCGGATTTCTTTGTCAACGGTCTGCATCGTGGCTTCAGACATGTGCGTGGTTTTAGTCACGCTACGGCCTAAAAATACTTCGCCTTCATTTTCGGCGTAGACCACCGGACCCAGTGTGTCGGTCATGCCGTAACGCGTCACCATATCGCGTGCAATCGCCGTGGCGCGCTCAAAGTCATTTGACGCACCGGTTGTCATCTGATTCATAAAAAGTTCTTCAGCAATACGACCACCAAACAACACGGCAATCGTGCACAGCAGACGCTCTTTATCCATACTGTAGCGATCGCCTTCAGGCAATTGCATCGTGACACCTAAGGCCCGACCACGCGGAATAATCGTCACTTTGTGGACAGGATCTGTTTTAGGCAGCATACGCGCCACAATCGCGTGACCAGATTCATGATACGCGGTGTTACGGCGCTCTTCTTCGGGCATCACGATTGAGCGACGCTCTGCGCCCATGATGATTTTGTCTTTTGCTTTTTCAAAGTCGGACATATCAACAGTACGACCATTGCGACGTGCGGCAAACAAGGCAGACTCGTTGACTAGATTGGCCAAATCAGCACCTGAAAAACCGGGGCAGCCACGTGCCAAGGTGTGTGCATCAACGTTTTGCGCCAAAGGCACTTTACGCATGTGTACTTTAAGAATTTGTTCGCGGCCGCGAATATCAGGCAAGGGCACAACCACCTGACGGTCAAACCGACCGGGTCGCAGGAGCGCAGGATCCAGCACATCGGGACGATTGGTCGCTGCAATCACAATCACCCCTACGCCAGACTCAAAGCCGTCCATCTCAACCAACATCTGATTCAGCGTTTGTTCGCGCTCGTCGTTGCCGCCACCCAAGCCTGCACCGCGCTGGCGACCCACCGCGTCAATCTCGTCAATAAAAATGATGCATGGCGAATGCTTTTTGGCATTTTCAAACATGTCGCGCACGCGGGCTGCACCCACGCCCACAAACATCTCGACGAAGTCAGAACCCGAAATACTGAAAAACGGCACTTTTGCTTCGCCAGCAATCGCTTTGGCTAGCAATGTCTTACCTGTACCAGGTGAGCCTACCATCAACACGCCGCGCGGAATCCGACCACCAAGCTTTTGAAACTTAGAGGGGTCGCGCAAAAAATCAACGATTTCTTGGACATCATCTTTTGCTTCGTCGCAGCCTGCAACGTCAGCAAACGTAATTGCGTTTGTACCTTCGTCTAGCAACCGCGCACGCGATTTGCCAAAACTAAATGCACCACCTTTGCCACCGCCCTGCATCTGGCGCATAAAGAACACCCAGACGCCGATCAAGAGGAGCATCGGAAACCAAGACACGAAGATGCTCATGAGTAATGAGGGCTCTTCACGCGGCTTACCCGACACAGAGACACCTGCCTTGAGCAGATCAGACACCATCCAAAGATCACCTGGTGAGGTCAACGTGTAAGGGCGGCCCGAATCAGGCGTGACATGGATCACATCGTTTTGCACATCAACACGCCGGACCTTGCCCGACTTGGCATCATCCATGAATTGGGTATAACTCACGGTGTCTTGTACGGGTGTGCGGGAGTCGAACTGTTTAAAAACAGTAAACAACACCAAACCAATCACCATCCAAACCGCGACTTTCGAAAAGGAATTATTCAAGGCCGATCTCCAGCTTGTCATTCTGACGCGCCACGCACCTTTGGCCCAAAGGCGACGTTGCAACGAGGCAAAATAGCATTCTACCTGTTAAAAAAGCCCATTCGCAGTAATCCCTTACTGTGCGACGGGACCAAATTTCAAAGTTCTAGCCTTTTCGACCCTTGGCGATCAAGAAAGTTTCAGAAGAACGGTCGCGAGACGCTTTGGGCTTGCGCTCGACCACCCTTTTGAAGTGTCGTTTGAAGCTTTCAACGGTTTGCGAGAAGCCGCTGCCGTGAAATGCTTTAACAATCAGTGCACCATCTGTTTTGAGGTGCATCAGCGAAAATTCAAGAGCTAAGTCAATCACATGCTGAACTCTGGCCGCGTCAGCCAAACCAACTCCGGACAAATTAGGCGCCATATCCGACAAAACTAAATCTACCTTTGTCCCTTCGAGCGTCTGATTAAGCTGTTCAAGAACAGAATCTTCACTAAAGTCGCCCAAAATGAACTCAACGCCTGCGATAGGCTCCATGGGCAAGATATCCAACGCCACGATCCGACCGTCGAGCACCCCGCCCTTGCCAACCAGGCGTTCACGCGCCACTTGAGACCAACTGCCTGGGGTCGATCCCAAGTCAACGATGATATCGCCCCTGCGCATCAGCTTCTCGGCTTCGAGAATCTCGGTTAGTTTGAAGGCCGCGCGAGCGCGATAGCCCTTTTGAGTCGCCATTTTGACGAATGGGTCATTAATGTGCTGCATGACCCACTCTTTAGAAAATTTGTTCTTCGCCATTACCGTACAATCTACCTTATGACTATTATGGAACTTACCCCCCGCGAGCGTAGTTCGCTTCGCGCTGCTGCTCACCCCCTGCGACCGGTTGTACTCATCGGTGACAACGGGCTGACCGAGGCAGTCTTAAAAGAAATCGACCTAAACCTGTCGGCTCACGAGCTGATCAAGGTTCGGGCCGGCAGTGCTGATCGCGACGAACGCGATGCCATGCTTGCCACGATTTGCGACACCCTGTCGTGCGCCACGGTGCACCATCTGGGCAAAATGTTGATTCTGTATCGCTTTGGCTCAAAGGGCACCTATCTTAAGCCCCCGGCTGAACCAGCGACACCGGCCAAGCGTAAACCCAATGAACCGCACACACCTAAAAAGCTAGCCGCTGCAGGTAAAAAGGTTCAAAAGCCAAGTCGGCGCAATCGACCAGAGCGCGAACCGACCGACCTGACGGGCGACCGCCCAACGGTCTATTCGGGCGACCGACCAGCACGACCAAGCAAACGCGCAAGCGCCAAGGATACCTCACATGGGATTCCACGTCGCAGCGGCAGTGCGTTGTCGCTACGTGCCGGAGCCCGACGTGGGGCAATTGGTTCAACGGTACGTAAACGCGCATCGGTCAAACGCTAAGCAGACCCGCGCACTTCGGGCTTAGCGCCAAGAGCGCGGCTCGACGCACACATCATCAAAGATATTTGATGCTGATGATTTCGTATTCGCGAGTACCAGAGGGTGCTTTGACTTCAACGACGTCGCCTTCGTACTTACCGATCAAGGCACGTGCAACCGGGCTAGATACCGAGATCAAATTCGAACGGATATCGGCTTCGACATCGCCAACGATTTGATACGTGACCTTGGCACCTGACTCAAGATCTTCGATTTCAACGGTTGCGCCAAACACGATACGACCATCGGCATCAATAGAGCTCGGTTCAATCAGCTGCGCATTAGAAAGCGTACCATCGAGCTCGGCGATGCGCCCTTCAATAAAACCTTGGCGCTCGCGGGCAGCGTCGTACTCGGCATTTTCAGACAAATCGCCGTGTGAACGCGCCTCAGCAATCGCGTTGATGACCGCAGGGCGATCGACATGCTTGAGCCGCTGCAGTTCAGCTTGCAAGCGCTCGGCCCCGCGCACAGTAAGAGGAATAGTCGCCATGGTGTTTTTCCAAAAAGCAAAACCCCGGCTCGGGTCAGAACCGGGGTGATCAACAATACCTCTATTGTGGGCAAACTTTACGGTAAATGCAAGCTTGGCGACATACGGATTACCCCAATCTTCTCTTCAAGGTGTTGCCAGTGCGGCTGAGTCGGGGCAAAACGACTCCGCATATAAGTCAAGAGTTCGCTTAACTGCTGGTCGTCAAATTGTTTAGCAAAACCTTGCATAAAACCAAGTTGATCGCTCGCAGGCTGACGGATGCCCTCGAGCACAATTCGTATGACGTTATCGGGCTGCGCACTGTGTATCCCAGTGCTAAGTGCCAGCGGAATATTGACGCCAAGCAAACGCGGGCCATCGCCATCGTGGTGACACGACGCACAGGCGGCCTGAAACATGCGCTGCGCAGAGCCCAGTAATAGCGGCTCGCGTGCGGCAGCCTGCGCGACATAGGTCTGTGCGGTTTGTGCGGTCTGTGCTGGCGGCGACTCTTGAAACGATGCGAGGTAATGCGCCATGGCAGAAATATCCTCGTTAGACACTTGCGCCAGTTGCCGAATAACTGGCGCCATCGGCCCCGAAGCGCTGCCGTGCTCAGCGCTGTGGCCATTGCGTAAATAGTTGTAGAAAGCCGCTTCGGTCCAGGGCACGGGGCTAGGCGAGCGTGCATTGAGCGCTGGGGCTTGCCAACCGTCAACCGTGGCGCCATTCAAATACGCCAGGCCTAAGCGTTCACCCCCCAAGGCATCGCGCGAGGTGTGACAAGCAGAACAATGCCCCAACCCATTCACCAGATATTCGCCACGCAACCAAGCCGGCGAACGTTCGACTTCTGTCGCGCGCGTTTGCACAGAAGGCCCAGGCGTTAGATACAGTGCGTTCCAAAATGCCATCAAGGGGCGCATATTGAAAGGAAACGCAAGCTTGGTTTCAGGCGTTGCCTGACGCACCGGCTCTTGCGACATCAGCCATCCGTATAACGCGTTCAAGTCTTCATCGCTTGTGCGCGTAAACGAGGTATATGGAAACGCTGGATACAAGTGATGCCCATCGCGCGAAATGCCTTCGCGCATGGCACGGTTAAACGCTTGCTGCGACCACAGGCCAATGCCTGTTTGGGGGTCAGGCGTCAAGTTCGTGCTGTAGACCGTGCCGAAAGGGGTTTGAATCCCCAAGCCTCCGGCATTGGGTTTGCCTTGAGCGCTGGTGTGACAGGTCACGCAGTTGCCTAAGGCTGCCAATTCGCGACCACGTTCGAGCGTTGCGGCTGAATATGTTGCACCCGACTGCGCCGCAGGCATCAGCGATGCACGCTGACCGAATAAGGACCACGTCGCGCCAAGCAGCGTCGTACCAAGCGCCGCCGTCAACGCAGCGGCACGCAGCCACCAAGCGCGCGGCTTGGGCCAAGGCGCATCGGCGCGATCGATGCGTTGCCCCGCTGAGCCGCTCAGTTGCGAGTCATCCGCTTGCGACGCCAATTGAGGCCTATCGGCGTGCGTCTCTGACTCGCCCTGATACATCAAAGGATTCAACGCAGCGCGCACGACCTCGGGCGTAAAGGGCGGTTGCCTGAAACGTACGCCCGTCGCATCAAAAATCGCATTGGCGATCGCAGCGGTGCCCGGCACCGAAGCCGACTCCCCTGCCCCAAGCGCAGGTTCGTTGTGCCGTGGCATCTGCATCACTTCAATAACAGGCACTTGCCTAAAACTCAAAATAGGATACGAACCCCATTCGCGAGTCGCCACGGTATTGCGCGCGCGTTCCGTCGGGACCTGTTCAAGCATGGCGCGGCTGGTGGTCTGTACCACGTTGCCATGGATTTGATGCTCAACCCCCGCAGGATTAATCGTTAACCCCGCGTCGTGCCCAACCACCACGCGTTTGACATGAACCTCACCCGTACGTTTGTTAACGTCTACATCGGCGATCCAGGCGGCCCA
>Ga0214200_1000515_pt1 | contig 10577 bp, 8 predicted proteins | sample TroBogEpilimnion_7_FD_153038 | JGI IMG/M metagenome (GOLD analysis project Ga0214200, IMG submission 153038) | Freshwater microbial communities from Trout Bog Lake, WI - 23OCT2008 epilimnion | ecosystem: Environmental > Aquatic > Freshwater > Lake > Epilimnion/Euphotic zone | place: Trout Bog... | reverse complement strand
ATTGCAGGTTCAAAATTTATATCTGGGCATATTCAAAAAAATTATAAAGTAAATAAGCCTATCTTTGTCATTCCAAGAGGAATTGACACTTTATATTTTGATCCAAAAAACAGAGGTATCGAAGAAACAGATTTGATTAGAAACAAATGGAAGGTTGATAAAAATAAATACTTAATTTTGCTTCCAGGAAGATTAACCTTATGGAAAGGTCAAATGTTGTTTCTTAAAACATTAAGTCACTTAAAAAAAGAAAGTTTATTGAATAATTTTACGGCTGTAATACTTGGAAGTGAACAAGGAAGAAGTCAGTATAAAAATTCTTTAATTCATTATTGTAAAAATAATAACATTGAAAGTGATGTTAGATTTATTGAGCATGAAGGTTTTATGCCTTCGGCATATAATGCAAGTGATTTAATAATATCAGCATCAATTGAACCGGAAGCCTTTGGAAGAGTTGCCGTAGAGGCGCAAGCTATGCAAAGACCGATACTAGTAAGTAATATTGGAGGTTCTTTAGAAACTGTAATTGATAAAAAAACCGGTTGGCATTTTGAGTCTGGAGATCAAAGTAGTTTAGCAAAAAAAATAGTAGAGATTTCAAAAATTGAAAAGAAAGAATTAGAATTAATAGGAGTTAATGCAAGAGCGCATGTAGTTAACAATTATACAATAGAGCAGATGTGCTCTAAAACACTAGAAATTTATAAAGCCTTAGTTTAATAAGACTTATGCCTAATATTACGCTTACTGATGGAAAAAAATTAAGTTTTCCAAATTCAATTAATGGTCTTGAAATTGCAAAAACTATTAGCCCTTCGCTTGCAAAAAGAGCTTTGGTTATCAAAGTAGATAATGATTATAAAGATTTATTAACTCCAATTGAAAAAGATTCGAATATTCAAATTATAACAATCGAGGATGATTATGGCTTAGAAGTATTAAGACATGACACGGCACATATTCTTGCAATGGCTGTTCAAGAGTTATTCTCAGATACTCAAGTTACAATTGGTCCAGTAATTCAAGATGGTTTTTATTATGATTTTTCTAGAAAAAAACCTTTTACAGAGGAAGATTTAATTAAAATTGAAACAAAAATGAAAGAAATAGTTGATCGTGATGAAAAAACTATTCGTGAAGTTTGGGATAGAAAAAAAGCAATAGAACATTTTAAAAAAATTGGAGAATTATATAAAGCTGAAATTATTGAAAGTATTCCAACTAAAGAGGAAATATCAATCTATTTTCATGGAAAATGGCATGATCTTTGCAGAGGTCCCCATTTAAGTTCAACTGGAAAAATTGGTAAACATTTTAAATTAATGAAACTCGCAGGAGCTTATTGGCGGGGAGATTCAAAGAACGAAATGTTACAAAGAATTTATGGAACGTGTTGGAGAACTAAAAAAGAATTAGATGATTATTTATTAAGATTAGAAGAGGCTGAAAAAAGAGATCATAGAAAACTTGGAAAAATTATGGATCTTTTTCATTTTCAAGAAGAAAGTCCAGGATCAGTTTTTTGGCACGAAGGTGGCTGGCAATTATTTCAATCTCTTATTAATTTTATGAGAGAGAAGCAAACAGAAGCTGGTTATCGAGAAGTGAATACTCCAGAAATTTTAGATAAGACACTTTGGGAAAAATCAGGACATTGGGACAAATTTCAAGAGCATATGTATACAACTGAAACCCCAGATAAACGAGTGTTTGCTATAAAACCAATGAATTGTCCTGGATGTGTTCAAATTTTTAATCAAGGATTAAAAAGTTATCGAGATTTACCTTTAAAATTATCTGAATTTGGAAAGGTTCATCGATATGAAACTTCAGGATCTTTACATGGTTTGATGCGCGTCAGATCTTTCACGCAAGATGACGCTCATATTTTTTGTACCGAAGATCAAATCACACAAGAATCTTTAAAAGTAACTGAGCTTATTTTGAAAATTTATAAAGCTTTTGGTTTTGATAATGTCATTTTAAAATATTCAGATAGGCCAGCAAAAAGAGTCGGCGATGATAAGTTGTGGGACAAAGCAGAAAAAGCTTTACTAGATGCTGTAAAAACTTCAAAATTATCTTATTCCATTAACAAAGGAGAGGGAGCTTTTTATGGACCTAAAATTGAATTTGTTTTAAGAGATGCGATTGGTCGAGATTGGCAGTGCGGCACTTTGCAAGTTGATTTGAATTTACCACAAAGATTAGACGCTACTTATATTGATAAAGATGGAGTTAAAAAAAATCCTGTGATGTTACATAGAGCGTTATTTGGTTCCCTTGAAAGATTTATAGGAATTTTAGTAGAGCATTATGCAGGCAAACTTCCTATGTGGTTATCTCCAAAACAAGTTGCAATACTTCCCATTTCACAAGAATTTGATGAATATGCTAAAAAAGTTGCAACTGAACTTGATAAAAACAAAATAAGGAATATTATTGATCTTAAGAATGAAAAAATTAATTATAAAATTAGAGAGCACTCTATATCTAAAATTCCTGTCTTGATGATTTGTGGTTCAAAAGAACAGGAAAGCCAATCCATCACTCTTCGAAGACTTGGCCAAGAGAAGCAAGAAACTTTAGCATTAAAAGATGCTATTAATTTATTGAGCAAAGAATGTTCAGTACCAAAAATTTAGGAGTATAGTCATTAATCAAAATTTTCCAAATAATAGAGGTCCGTATCGTCCAAACAACAACGCTAATCGCGGGCCAAAAGTTAACGAAAGAATAAGAGCAACAGATGTACAGTTGATCGGAAGCGATGGACAAAATATTGGAATTGTTCCATTAAACGATGCTCTAATGACTGCTAAAGAGCAGGGATTAGATTTAATAGAAATTGCCCCAAATGCTAAACCACCAGTTTGTAAAATTACAGATTTTGGAAAATTTAAATATGAACTTCAAAAAAAAGCAAGCCAAGCAAAGAAAAAACAAAAAGTAGTGGTTCTTAAAGAAATTAAAATGAGACCAGGGACAGATGTTCATGACTATAATTTTAAAATGAAGGCAACAGAAAAATTCTTAGCTAAGGGTGACAAAGTTAAATTTACGATTAAATTTAAAGGTAGAGAAATGCAGCATCTTCAATTAGCTAAAGATTTAGCTTCTAGAATTGTGAGTGATTTAAAAATTACTGGTAAAGTTGAGCAGTCGCCAAAAATGGAAGGAAAGCAGATGACTTTCATAATTCAACCTTTAAAATAGCAAGTTCTTTAACTTCATAGTTATTGTTTTTCATTTACATTATTAGTATAAACCGCTGATATTTATTTTATGTACAAACTTAAAACTAAAAGCTCAGCTAAAAAAAGATTTAGAATTACAGCAACAGGTAAAGTTAAAATGCCGCAAGCAGGAAAAAGGCACGGTATGATTAAGAGAAGTAATTCTCAAATTCGAAGACAAAGAGGAACAGCGATCATGTCAAAACCTGATGCAAAAATTGTCAAATCATACATGCCAAACAGTTTAAGAGGATAATATGTCACGAGTTAAAAGAGGTGTAGTAAGTCACGCAAAACATAAAAAAGTTTTAAAAGCAGCAAAAGGTTTTTTTGGTAGAAGAAAAAATACTATTAGAGTTGCAAAGCAAGCAGTAGAAAAATCATTACAATATTCTTATAGAGATCGCAGAAGAAAGAAGAGAGATTTTAGATCGTTATGGATTCAAAGAATTAACGCAGGAGTGAGAGAAGAAGGTTTAACGTATTCAAAATTTATAAATGGACTTAATAAATCTAAGATTTCTATTGATAGAAAAATTTTAGCTGATTTAGCTTATCAAAATCCTGAGGCTTTTAAATCCATCGTAAAAAAGGTACAGTCCAGTCTAAACTAGTCAAACTAGTTCCATTCTAATACTAGTAGTAAACATGGACGAACTTTTAATTTTAGGAAAAGAATTTAAATCAAAAATTGATTCAGCAGATAGCACTATAAAACTAGAACAAATTAAATCAGAAGCGTTTGGTAAAAAAGGTAAAATTAGTGAGCTTTTTAAAAAAGTTCCAACGCTGCAAGGAGATGAAAGAAAAAACTTTGCACTTTCGATTAATAACTTAAAAGACAATATTAACAATTTAATCATTTCTAAGCTTAATCAATTCGAACAAAAAGAAATTAATAAAAAATTATCATCCGATAAAGTCGACATAACTTTGCCAGGTCGTCCAATAAGTTTTGGAAAAATTCATCCAATCACTCAAGTCATTGACGAAGTTACGGCAATTTTTGGAGAAATAGGTTTTTCAGTTGCTGAAGGTCCGGACGTTGAAAATGAATATAATAATTTTACAGCACTTAATACTCCACCGCATCATCCAGCTCGTGATATGCATGACACTTTTTATTTAGATGAAAATAAGGAAACCCTTTTAAGAACTCATACTTCACCAGTTCAAATAAGAACGATGTTATCTAGCAAACCGCCATTTAAAATTATTGCGCCTGGAAGAACCTATCGTTGTGATAGCGATCAGACACATACTCCGATGTTTCATCAAGTTGAGGGTTTACATATTGATAAAAATATAAACATGGGTCACTTAAAAGGAGTTCTTGATTATTTTATTAAAAAATTCTTTGAGGTTGATAAGATTAAAATGAGATTTAGGCCAAGTCATTTCCCTTTTACAGAACCTTCTGCTGAAGTTGATATTGGTTACGAACTAAAAGATGGACGTGTTGTCATTGGCGAAGGGAATAAATGGTTAGAAATTTTAGGTTGTGGAATGGTTCATCCAAATGTTTTAAAAAACTGTAAAATCAACACTTCAATTTATCAAGGGTACGCATTTGGTATCGGGATTGATCGTCTCGCAATGTTAAAATATGGAATTAATGATTTAAGATCTTTTTTTGAGACTGATGTTCGATGGTTAGAACATTTTGGATTTGATCCGTTAGATATTCCTTCAAACTATCGAGGATACAGTAGATGAAAATAACCTATTCTTGGTTAAAAGATCATTTAACTACTAATGCTAAGATTGATGAAATAACTTCAACTTTAAATAATATCGGTTTAGAGGTCGAAAGTATTGGTGAAGAAAATAAAAATTCATCATTTCTAGTTGCAAAAATTATTAAAGCAGAAAAACATCCAAATGCTGATAAATTAAAACTTTGCACAGTAGATTTGGGTTCTGGAAAAAAAAGTAATGTTGTTTGTGGAGCAAGTAATGCAAGAGATGGATTGTTAACAGTTTATGCAGGACCTGGTGCTGTTATTCCAAAAAATCAATTAAAAATTAAGGTTACAAATATTAGAGGAGTAGATTCTTACGGTATGCTCTGTTCTGCATCAGAACTTTCGGTGGCTAATGAGAGTGATGGAATTATAGAACTAGATAAAAATAAATTCAAAATTGGAGAAAATTATTTTACAAGCAATATAGAGCCAGCTATTGATATTGCCATTACTCCTAATCGTGGAGATTGCTTAGCAGTTAGAGGTATAGCGCGTGATCTTTCGGCAGCTGGTAAAGGAAAATTATCACCACTTAAAGAAGTAAAATTAAAACATGTTTTAAAAAATCCATTTAAAATTTTCATCGAAAAAAATTCAGGGTGTTTTGCTTTTAGTCATTGTTATATTGAAGGCGTTAAAAATGTAGAGAGTCCAAAGTGGCTTAAAGAAAAACTGTTATCTATAGGATTAAAACCTATCTCTGCAATTGTAGATGCTACAAACTATATAATGATTGATTTGAACAGACCTTTGCATGCCTACGATTCAGACAAAATTAAGAAAAACATAATTATTCGCTCTTCTAAAAAAAATGAAAAATTTCATGCCTTGGACCAAAATACATACTTATTAAATGATGAAGCATGTCTAATTACAAATGAAAATGAGATTTTAGGATTAGGAGGAGTTATAGGAGGCGACTCTTCTTCTGTTTCTATGTCTACAAAAAATATTTTATTAGAGTCCGCATTATTTGATCCTATAAGAATATCTAAAATTGCAAAAAAACTGGGAATTAACTCTGAAGCAAAATTCAGATTTGAAAGAGGCGTCGATTTTAATGACATGGTTTATGGTTTAAAATTATCAGCAGAAATTATTCAAAAATTATGTGGTGGTAAAGTTAGTAATATTGTAGCAGAAGGGCAAAAATCTTTTATTGAGAAAAAAATTAAATTTAATTTAGAAAAATTTAAAAGTATTGTTGGAAATAGTATTGCTTCAAAAGAAGCTAAAAAAATTTTAACAAATTTAGGATTTAAAATTAAAGATAATAAAGACACTTTTATTATAACAGTTCCTAGTTGGCGTGGAGATATTCATGAAGAAGTAGATATTGTTGAAGAGCTAATAAGAATAAGAGGTTATGATAAAATTGAATTAATTAATCCTACTTTAGTTAATCATTCGCAAATCTTAAATGAAAAACAAAAATTAGTACGTTTTTTGCAAAGATCTATCGCAAATCAAGGCTTTATGGAAACTGTAACTTATTCTTTTACTAATTCAAAAATTGATACTTTGTTTGTTGAAAATAATAAAAATTTAAACATTATTAATCCCATATCAAACGATTTGAATGTTTTAAGGTCTTCTATTTTTTCTAATTTATTAATTCATTTAAAAAATAATATTAACAGAAATTTCGAAGATCAAAAAATATTTGAATGTGGACCAACTTTTTATGGTCCAAAATCTGGACAACAAAAATCAGTTATAGGTGCAGTACAGATTGGAAAAATTTATAAAAAATCTTGGTTAGAAAAAGATAAAGAAGTTGATATTTTTGATGTAAAGAATTATCTTTTAAAAACATTTATTGAATTAGGAATTCAGGAAAAAAATTTATTTATAAGACAAGAAAGCGAAGATTACTTTCATCCTGGAAAATCTGGAAAATTATATTTAAATTCTAAATCTGGCTTAATATTAGCTAGTTTTGGAGAATTTAATCCAAAAATCTTGAAAGAACTTGATATTAAGCAGATGCCTATTTTTGGTTTTGAGATTTACATAGATCAAATACCACTAGAAAATTGTAAAATCAGAATTAATAAATCCAAATACGAAGTTTCTAATTTTCAAAAAGTTGAAAGAGATTTTGCATTTATTATTGATCAAAAGTTCGAAGCTGAAAAAATTATAACAACCCTATTAAGTATTAATAATAAATTGATAAAAAATATTAGAGTATTCGATGTATTTCAGGGAGGAAATATTTCCTCCGATAAAAAATCTATTGCTTTAAATTTTGTTATTCAATCATTAACTAAAACATTAACTGAAAAAGAAATTGAAGAACTAAGTCAAAAAATAGTTCAAACGATGAAAAAAACTTTTGATGCAACATTAAGATCTTAATGTCTAATCAAGAAAATATTAGAAACTTTGCAATTATTGCGCATATTGATCATGGCAAATCTACTTTTGCTGATCGATTAATTCAAAAATGTGGTGGTCTTACTGAAAGAGAAATGAAGAGCCAAGTTTTAGATTCAATGGATTTAGAGCGAGAAAGAGGCATTACCATAAAAGCTCAAACTGTTCGATTAAATTATAAATCAAAAAAAACTGGTAAAGAATATATTTTAAATATTATAGACACTCCGGGACATGTCGATTTTAGCTATGAAGTAAATAGATCTATGTCTTCGTGCGAGGGGTCATTATTAATAGTTGATAGTACTCAGGGAGTAGAGGCTCAAACACTTGCAAATGTCTATCAGGCAATGGATAATAATCACGAGATTATTACTGTTCTTAATAAAATTGACTTGCCAGCTTCAGATGTGGATAGAGTAAAAAGACAAATAGAAGATGTTATAGGAATAGATACTTCAAATGCTTTAAAAGCTTCAGGTAAAACAGGTGAAGGAGTTGAAGACATTCTAGAGGCTATTGTTGAGAGATTTCCAGCACCAAAAGGAAATAAAGATTTTCCATTAAAGGCGTTACTTGTAGATAGTTGGTATGATGCCTACCTTGGTGTAGTGATATTAGTTAGAGTATTTGATGGTGTAATTAAAAAAGGAATGGATATTCTGATGATGTCTTCAAAAATGAGGCACCCTGTAGAAAAAGTTGGTGTATTTACTCCAAAGCCAGAAACTAAAGAAAATATTGGACCAGGTGAAATTGGTTTTATTGTAACTGGAATTAAAGATTTATCAGACACAAAAATTGGTGACACAATAACAGATAATGCAAATCCAATTGTAGAACCGCTTCCAGGATTTAAACCTAGTAAACCAGTTGTGTTTTGTGGACTATTTCCTATGGATAGTACAGATTATCAATTACTTAAAGACAGTCTTGCAAAATTAAAATTAAATGACTCGAGCTTTGTTTATGAGCCAGAGAATTCTGCGGCACTTGGTTTAGGATTTCGATGCGGTTTTTTAGGATTGCTGCATCTTGAGATTATTGTCCAGCGATTAGACCGAGAATATAATTTAAATCTAATAACAACAACTCCTGGTGTTGTTTATAAAGTTAACAAAAATGACGGGACGGCTTTTGATCTTCAAAATCCTGCTAATATGCCAGAGCCTAATTTTATTAAATCAATCGAAGAACCTTGGATCGATGCTACGATAATTTTACCAGATGAATATTTGGGATCTATTATGAAATTATGTGAAGAAAAAAGAGGCAAACAAAAAAGCCTAAGTTACTCTGGAAATCGAGCGGTACTTTCCTATGAGCTTCCTTTAAATGAAGTTGTGTTCGATTTTTATGATAAAATTAAATCAATATCGAGCGGTTATGCAAGTTTTGATTACGAGTTAAGCGAGTACAGAGAAGGTGATTTAATTAAATTATCGATTTTAGTTAACGAAGAACCAGTTGACGCATTGTCTATGATTATTCACAAAGAATTCGCCTTAAGACAAGGTAGATTAATGTGTGAAAGATTAAAAGATCTTATTCCAAGACATCAATTTCAAATTCCAATCCAAGCAGCTATTGGTGGAAAAGTTATCGCTCGAGAAACAATATCTGGATACAGAAAAGATGTTATTAGTAGAATTCATGGAGGAGGAGCTAGAGACCGTAAAAAAAAATTACTAGAAAAACAAAAAAAAGGCAAAGCGAGAATGAGACAATTCGGTAGTGTTGATATACCTCAAGAAGCTTTTATCGAAGTTTTAAAAATAAATAAAAATGAGTAGTTAATACGGAGAGATGGCCGAGTGGTTGAAGGCGCCCGCTTGGAAAGCGTGTATACTGTTAAAGGTATCAAGGGTTCGAATCCCTTTCTCTCCGCCAAAATTATTGGTTTATTTTTCTATCCATTCTCTGAATAGATTCTGATTATTGAAAATATAATCTGGAAAATTTTTATTAATATTAACGATTTCTAATTTTTCATTTGTATTTAAAAAGTTTATTCTTCTATTTATACAATCTTCCAAATATGATTTTTGAGCAAATTTTTTATTTTCAGTATGAGCATAAGAGTTAATTTTTAATAAAATATTATCAATAGATTTCATCCAAGTAAAATGCCAACCGCCATTTTGAATAATTTGAAATTTTGATGTGTATGTTTTGCTAAAAATTTTATCTATTCTCCATAAACTATATTTTTTATGAGTTTTCTGCTGTCTTAACCATTGAGGTGATTTTAAATATTTATATTTACAAAGCTTAGTACCTAACCATTTTTGATTTAATCTTAAATTTAATTTATAATAAAATAAATCTTGTTCAAAAACATATATTTTTTCTCTCAAATTAAAAAAATCAAAATTATTTAAATTGGGAATTTCATCTACATCAGAAATGATAATAATGTCTTCGTCAGTGCAATTCTTTAAGCCATTTGAAATTTGATTCCTTTGATAATTTTCGATTTGCCAAGAGGAATAATTTTTTGGAAATTCTTTTATTAAAAAATAATTTATTTTGCTTTCAAATCTTTTAAATAAATTTATATTAAAATTAATCTTTTTAGATTTACCCTGATGATTAATTGCGCTTTCAACAATTATAAATTTATCTACAAATTTATTAAGGGTATTTAATCTAATATCTAAAATTTCCAATTCATCATTGAAGGTAAAACAGTCAAAAATTTTCATATTAAATTATATATATAATTAATAACAATAATAAATTTTTTTAACCAGTAACTTAAAAAGTTAATATGTTAATAAAGGTATTAAGAGTTTAAAATTTTTATTTAAAAATATTAAAAAAATTTTAAAAAATTAAGAACTTTTTATCTGCCTATTATATAAAAATTTTTATAATAAGGTAATTTTTATATGTTAAATATATGAATAAAATTTGTATTGTATATACGCATGGTAAATTAGGTGATTTTATTTGGCAGTTGCCATATATAAAAGCGATTAGCAATTTTCATAATCAAAAAATTACAATTATAACTAGACCAACAACACAAGCAAAAATTCTTTATAGAGATTTAGATTATATAGAAGAAATAATTTATAACGACTTCAAAAAAGACTTTTATTATTGGATTGAAGTAATAAAATTATGGAAAATATTTAGAAATAAAAATTTTGATTATGTATATTTATTAGATAAAGTGAATAGATCGGCAATTGCTGCTAAATTAGCTGGA
>Ga0214200_1000509_pt1 | contig 10625 bp, 7 predicted proteins | sample TroBogEpilimnion_7_FD_153038 | JGI IMG/M metagenome (GOLD analysis project Ga0214200, IMG submission 153038) | Freshwater microbial communities from Trout Bog Lake, WI - 23OCT2008 epilimnion | ecosystem: Environmental > Aquatic > Freshwater > Lake > Epilimnion/Euphotic zone | place: Trout Bog... | reverse complement strand
TTCTTCCAAAAGCAACTTCTTCACCATCTGAACGAATACCCTTAAAGCCAGTTTTCTCTTTCACGTCACCCTCACGCTCAGACTTAAAGAATGATGTGTCAACTACCAAAAAATCTGCATTATATACGGGGCCTGTTTCACCAAAAGGAATCTTGTAAGCTCCCGTCGATGGAGCATTTCTAATATCTAAGACAAGTAGTCTGGCCTGTTCTCCCCCTCCGGCATCAATTTCAGCACATATTTTGTAAGCCCCTCTATCTTCTAATGGTGATTCAATATTAATTGCTCTGACCTCGTTGGGCTCTAAATCATACAGTGCAGAAATTTGTTGCTCGGAATTTTTAGATTCCATTTTTGGTATTTTAGGTGTTTGTTGTTCAGAACCAATGAAGCTATCAAGAGAAATCACAATTACTGACTTATCGTCATTTTTCTTACTTAATCGTAAGAATTCTTCAGCTGATTCCTGCGGGGAAGCTTTACAAAAAGCTGACTCAAGTTCGCTTTCAGATAACGCCTGTTCTTCGGTGTCGCCAGTTATACCATCTGAACAAACCATGAACTTGTCACCAGGCCGTACCTTAATCGACGAGAGTTGCTTTAAGTAAAAATCTTCACCTGTACCAATTGCATTATGTATGACGTTACCTTCACCTTCGTCCATTGTTAAAACTGTCACTTCATCATCTCTATGAATATAAAGCCGTGAATCTCCTACCGAACCCCACACTGCGTGTGACTCGCCCTCAGGTGTTTTGACGATTTGTAATACGGTACCGGTAGTCATTGTTTGATCTGGTGCAGTTACTAAAGTATTTGCTTCATAAAATGCTGCTTTAAGTTTTTCCATGCAAGACGCAACGTCAGTAGGTGCTTCATTGAAATAGTGAGCAAAGACTCCAGCGGTTGTTTGACTCGCTTTCTTTCCATCTCCGTGGCCGCCCACTCCATCAAAAACTCCAAAAGTACTACTGTTCTCATTAACCAATATGCTGTCTTCACCTTTTTTTGCTTTTTCTGCACTACCAACCGACATAGCAAGCAAAGGTTGCTCGAAACTTCTCACTGCTTCAGTCGGAGGGCTCTGAAGATCTGAGGAATTTAGGGGAACTTTTTCGATCATAATTTAATTATGCCATAAGACCTACGAAGTGATTTATTTTTTAACTAATTTCTATTTCAGACTGAATGTTAGCTTTTTTAGCAAGCGACCCGAAAGACGTAAGATTTGTAATAGTAAACTGCGTTGCATAGTCTCTCATGGCACTATTTTTTTCCATTACTTCATTTTTATCAAGTGATATAACACTAACTTTTAGTTTTTCACCAGTTAACGAGACTATACGTCTCTCTAGACGTCTAAGGTATGCATCACCAGGTTTTTTAGGAATTTGCATATAGGGTATGTCAGTATAAAACACTACCCTGTATCCTTCTTTTTTGAGCCTGAGCCCAGTCTCTCTAAGTAGTACATGATCAGGATGTCTATAAAGTACACTGGCGGCAATCGGCGCATACACCGTGTCGGCCTTGGATACCCTCAATTTAATTTGATTATATAGGTCAGCTTCATCCCTTGCTTCATTCATGTACTGGTTATCTAAAAAATCTAGATTAACAATAGTTACCCCAAGCCCTCCTAGGGCAATCTCGTTTTCTTTTCGCCTCGCCTCCATCATATCTCTGCTTTTTTTAAACCCTCCGACTCTATCCCACAAAGTGGCGTGGTTCCCATTTGGGAGCCCAGCAAAAACTGTTATTAGCTGTGTATTTTTCTGACTAAGAATATGCCAGATATTAAACACGGCATCATCAAGATGTGGGGATAAAATAATATTCATAACTGTATTTTTAAGTATAGACCATAAAGCTTAATCCTTTCTTATTCTCATTCTACCCCCCCTTCTATATATATAGAGGCAGTAATTAACGTTTTTTATCTCTGTTATAATTTTAATAATACTTGTTATCGATAACAAGTATTATGGGGATAATAAAAAATATAAAAACCTACATAAAAAGTAAAAAATGGTACCATAAAATTATGCAACCAACCGTTCAAGACGATAGATTACAGCAAACCATATACACCAAAGATCAGGTTGAAAAAAAAGAGCGAAAAAAGCTTTTTTTTATCATCCCAGCAGTCTTAATCGCACTATGGCTTATCGTTACCTACGTTGTTTCTCCTTTTATGGTTGATGGCATTTCAATGCAACCTACCTTTCACACCGGAGACATTGTGTTGGTGTGGCGCCTACCGCAAACCTGGGCAGCAATAACAAATACAGAATATGTTCCCCAAAGAACAAATGTCGTTGTACTTAATCAAACTGCAGTATCAGGAGAAGTCCTCATTAAGCGAGTTATTGGCTTACCGAAAGATCATATCGTTATTGCCAATAACACTATCACAATATATAACACCCTCAGCCCTGGTGGGTTTAATCCAGACAACGCTCCTTTTGCTAAAAACCTGCTACCACCACTTGGCACCTACGATGAAACAGTTGCAAGTGATCAAATCTTTGCTATGGGAGATAATCGTAATCCAGGAGCTTCGATTGATTCACGTTCCAATATTGGAGCTCTTTACACTAAGACAATTGCTGGACAGGTAATTCTCCGCATCTATCCCCTTAACAAGATTACCCTTTTTTAAAACTTTCCAGATGTAATATGCAGTGATTCGTCTACCTCATTATAATGAGGCTTTTCAATCTGTCCTGCCTTATCTAGTCCATGATCAATCTTGTAAAAATGTCTCCGCACAAGAAAATGAATAAACCACAGTAGCAGTAAGCTAAGGAGCACTATACCAACCAGGATGCCAACAGCAACGGTTCTATTTTTTGAGCGATATATATAGCTTCTTATTGCAAGACCGCCACTAAAATCAAATCCGCCATCAACGTTTTGGGATATTGTTAATATTTGACCGTTGGTAAAGGTCACCATTGTTGTTATCTGATTATTGCCACCGGTTAAATAGTCATGATTTACTGGGCCAAGTTTTTTTGATGAATATAAGAAAGATGGGCCATCATAATAATCTACATTGGAAAAAGTTGCATTCGAAATAGCAGCAAGCTTGAACAACTGTATATCATCAGTGGCTTTTGAACTTGTTGGTACAGTCAAAATCCCATTGTAGCCATCAAAGCTTGCAGCGCATGCGGTTGTAACTGAGTTACAAATGGTGTTATTTTCCAAAAAAAGAAGCTGGAATGTCGCTTGATATACTTCAACATTTTCTTGCTGAGGAAAGGATATGACAATTGCACCTTGTAGGGTTTGACTCCTGAAGGTAGTGGTTACTTTTGCCCAATTATTGACTACTGCAGTAGCAGAACCAATAAGTTGACAGCTCATGTCAGTTAAATTCTGTATATAGACATGCACCTGTGTCGCTACCTCACTAGCCGCATTTAACCGTACATAGACTGCAGTCCCACTCGCAAAATCATTGACTTGCTCTGAAACTGAATAGGCGGTACTGTCGCATTGCCCTACGTTAGCTAGAGGGGTAGGTGTTTGCATATTCGCCGAAACCGATTGCGCATGCGCTAGCACGGGAATAACCATGCTAAAGAACATAGTACTGCAGAAGCTTAATAGTGAAATTTTTGTTTTCATTTTTACTCTAAACATAATTATACAATAACCACAAAAAACCTTCCTCTGTGAAATAACTTCAAACATCCCAAACCCATCCTGACTAGCCACGCAGGTCCTCGCAGCAACTTCACTGCCCTACTTAAGAGAGTCAAGCCACCTAAAACTAAAAGACCCACGGTGCGTGTGGGTCTTCTGGATCACGAGGACTTGTTTTAGTTACTTAAGCACCTGGATAAAACTACCATCTTTAGCGTTTAGTTCTGTGACTACGGGACTATTTCCTACCCAGATGTGTCCAAGCTTATCTGCGGTTATGGCCGTAGGGTTGTCTAAAATATTTCTGCTTGCCCCGTCATATACTTTTACGAGGCTACCATCTTTTGTATTTATTTCTGTGACTGAGTTACTTCTAGAGTTTGCTACCCAGATGTGTCCAAGATTATCTGCGGTTATGGCCGTAGGGACATTAAATCCGTAGCTTGCATCGTTATACACTTTAACGAGACTACCATCTTTGGTGTTTAGTTCTGTAACTGCGGAACCATTTACTACCCAGATGTGTCCAAGATTGTCTGGGGTGATGGCAGAAGGAAAATTAAATGCGTAGCTTGCAGCACTTAATTCCTGAACGAGGCTGCAATCTTTTGCATTTAATTCTATGACTGAGTTAAGGCTATAGTTTGATACCCAGATGTGTCCAAGATTATCTGCGGTTATGGCATAAGGACGATTAGATCCATAATAATTGCGATACACATTAACGAAACTACCATCTTTGGCGTTTAGTTCTGTAACTGCGGGACCATTTACTACCCAGATGTGTCCAAGATTATCTGTGGTTATGGCCGTAGGGTTTAAAATACTTCTGCTTGCCCCGTCATATACTTTTACGAGGCTACCATCTTTGGCGTTTAGTTCTGTGAGTGAACTACCTCTATCGTTTGCTACCCAAACGTGTCCAAGATTATCTGTGGTTATGGCATAAGGATAATTAAATTCGTAGTTATAATTGCTATACACATTAACGAAACTACCATCTTTGGCGTTTAGTTCTGTAACTGAGTTACCGAGTAGGTTTGCTACCCAAACGTGTCCAAGACTATCTGTGGTCATGGCGTAGGGTGCATGAAAGTATTGGCTTCCGGCATGCGACTTATGCATTCTACTGTAGACAAAGGTGCCAACGGCACTGATTAGTACGAGTACTACAATGAGTACAATAGCTTCAAAATGGGAGAAGCCCTTTTGGTTTAGTTTCTTCGTTTTCATGTATTATCCTTTTATTTTATTTGTATACATTGGTACTGAGTATATATAAGCATAAGATGTTTTGAAATACAAAAAAAGACCCTTCAAAAATTGAAGGGTCGCTTTTTATCTATTTAGAACTTCCTGAAAATTACACCCTTGCCTCTCTTCTGAGTGCGATTCTTCGTTGTTCCACATAAGGTCTCATTCGTTTTAGTGCTTCATTTATATGATTTTCGGTAAATTTATTTTTCACCATTATTTCCCTGATTTTTCTTTCTGCTGTAGCCGCTGCCGCATCGTCTTTGTCATTCTTGGCTTTCGCCCATTGATCAAGCAGCCCGCCACTTCCGTATATTGAGACGTTTTCTTCTAGTGCAACTTCTTGACTTGCTTGCTGTTCACCTGATCCTGGCATAGATTCCAATTCTTCATCCAATATAGGAACGCTGCTATCGGCTAAATTATCAAGGAATTGCTCATCGTTGGATGAAATATTTGATTGGTCATTATCATCAGCCTGAGCTACAGGAGTAGTGCTTGCCTGTTGACCGGCTTGGTTTCCCCTTACCTCAAAAGTATTGATAACACCAGCAGAATTTGTAGAGGTACTATTTACTGTAAATCCGCCATTAGTTGATGGCCATAGCGTGTTACCTGTTAATCTGCTTCGAGATTCTTCTCCGGCAGGCTGTTCGGAATCAGGTGTGCTTCCTACAGGATTTCCCTCAGTGCCTCCCTCAGATACTTCGGCCGTATTTTCACCACTCGAAGGTGCGGCACTAGTATCGCTTGGCGAACTTGCGACTGGACTAGCTGGAGGATTTAATTCACCATTACCATTGTCTTTTTTGTCTTCATAAAGCAGGCCTCCGTCTGGGGTAGGCGCGAAACCTCCAAGTATATATTCAGTTTCGCGATCTCCCGCAGGTGCCGTATTTACGAAATCAAAATTTAGACTAGTTGTTGATACCGGTACTTGTTCTGTGACGGTTCTTACACTTCCTGGGCCTAATAACTCAGAGACCGAATCAAATTTATTCGGATCGGCGGTAGCTATACCAATATGCCATTCACTACCCTGGTAAGCCCACCAGCCATTAGACTGTTGTGCAAACATAGAACGCAATGGAGAGTCGGCAGGTATTGCGGCATACATGTTTCCATTTGCTGCTAGCTGCATTGGTACGGCAACGGTTTTACCATTATTAATAAGATAAGCGTTCAATTTACCTTCGCTTGCCATTTGGCTCAAATCAAACCTTTGCGTACCTTCAAATGCAGTTCCTGGATTTTGCTCAATAATAATTTGACCCTGTCCTCCAACTCCTAAATGAGTGCCCAATTCAGTACCGTCTGATCCCACGGTATTATTATCAAGCCACGTGCTCACTTCCATGGGCTTGCCACCTAATTTATCAAAGGCTGTATCAACGCTTACTGGCTTTGTCTCAAGTACTCTGGTTGTTGCTTGCTGTAAATTAACCCCATGCCGTTTGAGTTCTAATAAATCTTTTGTAGAAACTTCTCCGCTACTATTCAATGGAATTTCCATGTGTCTTCCGGTCGGCGTATCGACTGAGACTGTTTTTCCTCCCTGAAGCACTTCAACCTTCGATCCATTAATTGAATTAAAGTGTGCTGTTACGTTGCCCGAGTTACTAGAAAGTGCTTCTCGAGCTCGATTAGCGCTTGCTTCCGCTACTCTTTGCGTAGCCTCTCCGTTGCCAGATTTAAGCCCTAAGCCCTCGACTACGGACGGCGCAACTCCGTGGCTCATTAATTCTGTAAGTCCAAATGCTGATACGCCCCCAAGTGCACTAAATGCTCCTCCGAGAATGGCTGCTTTTCTTCCTTCGGTCTTTAGATATTGCTCTTGCATTCGCTGCACTTTTTCAATTTCTGACATTATTTCTGTTGAAGCGGTTGCTGCCGCAGCTACCAATAACTTATCCGTGTCTACTGATTTTGTTATAGGCTGACCTGCTTCATCAAGTCTTCCTGTTGGTACTTCAAATACCTTTCCGTCTAGCATACTTGCTAGGCTATCCAAGCTCTTTAAGGCGGATACTCTTTCAGTCAAATAACTTGCTGGTGTCTGCGAAGATAACAAATTAAGCTTAGGTGTAGAAGATTCTTCTAATGCAAGTCTAACTCTAGCATCGCCAATTAATTGAATTACAGACAGAGCTTCTTCGGTGCTCAAATCTGGCTTTAGTACCCGTATGGTTGTGCCATCAGGTTGCTCCTGCTCAATGGTATGCTCACTATACACACGGTCGATATCTGAATAATTTAAGGTGCTTACGCCAAGTCTAGAAACTAGTTCCGTTTTAGCGGTCGCTGCGCTGTCGCCTTGCTCTACGCCTATGTGAGCAATCGTTTTACGCCCCTGATCAATCGCTAATTTTCTTGCAAACATTGCCGATGCTAAGCTTGAAGCTGCAAGCCCAACACCAACACCAACCGGCCCAAGCAGTAGGCCACCCACTACCGCACCGCCATATTTTGCTCCGGAGCGAGTAGCAGTTTGTTTCGTGAATTCACTTAGTCCATGAGCCATTGCACCAGATAATACAAAGGTTCCGACGCTGAAACTTGCTCTGGCGAACATTGAATCAACTCGACGATCCTTCATTCTGTCTAGAGTTCTTTCTAAATACTCTGTATTATATTCTGCATTTGGACTAATCTGCATTTCACCAAGAGATATCTTCACCGTTCGAAGCTGCTCTTTGAGAGAATTTAAGCCATTTTCATGCCCAATGAAAACTCGCGCTTCATTGGCAAGCTCTAAGAAAGAGTCCGCCATAATGGATAAAGCTTCGTGATTAAAGTCAGGGTTTTCTTCCATCACTGCAGCAGCTAATGTTCTTAACTGATCTTGATAGGCTTGTGTTCTTTCCTGTAATTCTTCTGGGCTAAGATTAGGGTCGCGTGTATCTTGAAGATAGGGAAGAAGTGCATCACTAATTCCTTGACGAACTTTCGCAACCGCAGGGTGTTCATCTTCTTCACCTGATCCCTCTATAACCTTATCTCCCGATGCACGTCTGAGTGCCGGATTGCTCATCATTTCAAGTATAAGTTGATCATCTGCATCACTGTCTACGCCGCTTGCACCCTTAATTGCCGCGTTAATTTCTTCAGTAGTAAGAGGAGGTGGTTCTTTTCTTATACCCTCCAGAAGTTTAGCGCCTCTCCTGCGAACCGTTTCGTCTTTAAATAGGGTCATGAATTTCATATTTTTAGCAAATCTTCTAAAAATACCGAGCCGACTATTTTCTACTTTCTCTTCCTCGACCTTGTGAGTGGTTGTTTCTGCTACTGATTGAAGCCCGCCTTTGACTCTGCCTACATTAATTGACGACAATGCTGGTAGAGGCTCTTCTGGTGGTGTGGTTTCTGGAGTTGGTTCCACGGCAGGGCTCGCTGAAGCAAGTCCAGAATATCCGGGATGCATTGGATCACTTGGATCAATAGTAGGCTCTTCTGGTGGTGTGGGTTCTGGGACGGGAATTTGAACAGTTACACTGGGGGGCTCAGGCAATGGTTCTGAAGCCTGAGCTGTCGTTGGCTCTGTTGTTGGCAAATTATTTCGGATAAGGTCTGCGTTTGCAGCTATTTGATCAATCTCATATTGTGATAAAAATTGTCCATTTCTAGATCTGCCATCTAGATCATCTGGGCCCGTAATGCTCCCAGAGATATGTCCTTTTCCTTTAGAATCCACTTTTATAAGATCACTAATATCAGCTGGGTTGGCTGGTGTCTGCTGGTTAGCTTCTGATGATGCTGGCATATTTTCCATCTCCTATGCTCCTAAGTATGAAATTCTAAATTTCGTTAATGCAACAGATGTTACGTTATTAAAGTCAATATCACACGACTTCAGGTAATCCATAATCTGTGATTCACTGGATTCACTATTATCGAGCAACTCATTAAAGCCGTCCATTTGGTCTTTAGTCATTCTTGATAATATCTCAAGATTAATTGTATCTTTAAGATTGTCTAGCACTTCAGCAATCAATTCTTGCTTAAATTCATCATTCACATGCCCTTTTGCCGAAACAAGACTTTCAGCTGCGCTATACAGTTCGTCATTTTTCATAGAATCCATATTTGTTACCTAAAGTTATATTAAGTTTGATTATAAATGCTTTTGTTTAATAGCACAAATTGCTTACGATTATGTTGTAAATTCTTAGATAAAAGACCCACGTACTGTGGGTCTTTTAGATCATGAGGTCTTGTTTTAGTTTTACCTAAGCACCTGAATGAGATTACCGTTGCTGGCGTTTAGTTCGGTGACTGAGTTACCAGCCTCATTTACTACCCAAACGTGTCCAAGATTATCCGTGGTTATGGCTTGAGGATAATTAAATCCGTAGCTTGCATCATACAAGACCTGAACGAGACTAGCGTTGTTGGCGTTTAGTTCGGTGACTGCGTTACCTTCGCAATTTGCTACCCAAACGTGTCCAAGATTATCCGTGGTTATGGCACTGGCTAAGGGAGTATAATAACTATATCCGTAGCTTGCATCATTCAAGACCTGAACGGGATTTTCGTTGTTGGCGTTTAGTTCGGTAACTGAGTTTCCGTAATTTGCAACCCAGACGTGTCCAAGATTATCCGTGGTTATGGCAGTAGGATAATTAAATCCGTAGCTTGCATCATTCAAGACCTGAACTAAACTACCGTTGTTGGCGTTTAGTTGTGTGAGTGAGTTTCCGTAATTTACAACCCAGACGCGTCCAAGATTATCCGTGGTTATGGCAGTAGGATAATTAAATCCGTAGCTTGCATAATTCAAGACCTGAACGAGACTACCGTTTTTGGCGTTTAGTTCGGTGACTGAGTTACCAGCCTCATTTACTACCCAAACGTGTCCAAGATTATCCGTGGTTATGGCTTGAGGATAATCAAATCCGTAGCTTGCATCATTCAAGACCTGAACTAAACTACCGTTGCTGGCGTTTATTTCTGTGACTGAGGAGTGACTAGCGCTATTTACTACCCAGATGTGGCCAAGATTATCTGCGGTGATGGCAAAAGGCGAACTAAATCCGTATTTTGCAGCACTTAAGACCTGAACTAGACTACCATTGTTAGCGTTTAGTTCGGTAACTGAGTTATCGTAATTTGTAACCCAGACGTGTCCAAGATTATCCGTGGTTATGGCAGTAGGATTAGTAAATCCGTAGCTAGTAGGTGTAGGTGTAGGTGTAGGTGTAACAGGAACACTAAAGCTTGTGCTTCCACAGGCATCTTTTTGTGCATTATAGACCGCTTGTGTTTTTGTGAGTGGAATTAAGCTACATAACTTGCCCCAGGTGTTTGGTCCTACCTTTCCATCCCACTGTGTCTTAGCATTCGGGAAAGCTTTTGTCTGGAATAAGAGGATATTTGTTTTTGTGAGTGGTCCATATATTCCATCAATAGGCATTTTGATGCCAGTGAATGCAACTGATAATATTTGTGCATCCTTAACACACTGTCCACTTGATCCGACTAGGAGCAGCTGACCCTTACAGTTACTTCCGGCATGTGACTTATGCATCCTACTATAGACAAAGGTGCCGACGGCACCGATTAGTACAAGTACTACAATGAGTACAATAGCTTCAAAATGGGAGAAGCCCTTTTGATTTAGTTTCTTCGTTTTCATGTATTATCCTTTTATTTTATTTGTATACATTGGTACTGAGTATATATAAGCATAAGATGTTTTGAAATACAAAAAAAGACCCTTC
>Ga0214200_1000507_pt1 | contig 10638 bp, 11 predicted proteins | sample TroBogEpilimnion_7_FD_153038 | JGI IMG/M metagenome (GOLD analysis project Ga0214200, IMG submission 153038) | Freshwater microbial communities from Trout Bog Lake, WI - 23OCT2008 epilimnion | ecosystem: Environmental > Aquatic > Freshwater > Lake > Epilimnion/Euphotic zone | place: Trout Bog... | reverse complement strand
TTTATATTATTATTTCTAATTGTTTTTAAAAATAATCCTGGGTCCATAATTGTCACCTACCTTATTTTTCAACTTGCATCCTAAAACAAAATCGTTCTAGTTAAAAATATTTTACTTTAATTATGAAATAAAGCAAATTTCTGAATAAAATTTGACAACTATTTTACAATTGAAGTAAAATAACCTTATAGTTTAAATAATTGTTATTCCTTTTTATAAAGATTTATGATCCTTAGTAGCTCAGTGGTAGAGCGACCGGCTGTTAACCGGTATGTCGTTGGTTCAATCCCAACCTGAGGAGATTTGTAATAATTAAAGTAATTAACTGTTAAAATAATTAAAATCCATTTCTTTAAATTTTATTTAATTGTAGAAAAGTATTAAATATAATAATATTATAATATTATTCATCAATAAAAGGAGATTATAAAGATTATGAGTCATACAGTAAAAATTTACGATACTTGTATAGGTTGTACACAATGCGTTCGTGCTTGTCCTACAGACGTTTTAGAAATGGTTGTTTGGGAAGACTGTCGTGCAGGACAAATTGCATCTGCTCCTAGAACAGAAGATTGTGTTGGTTGCAAACGTTGTGAAAGCGCATGTCCTACGGATTTCTTAAGTGTACGCGTTTATTTAGGTGGTGAAACTACTCGTAGTATGGGTCTTGCTTATTAACTTTGATAACGTTTAAATCTTATTCAGGTTTTTAACCTGAATAAGATTTAATTTATAACACCCAACCGTAACTGTGAAGCCCTTTTCCTAAGAAATTAACTCCTAAATAACAAATCCAAATAACAAAGAATCCGCATGATCCTAAAACAGCTGCTTTTTCACCCTGCCATCCTTTTAGTAAACGAGAATGTAAATAAATTGCAAAAACTAACCAAGTAATTAATGCCCAGGTTTCTTTTGGATCCCAACTCCAATACGATCCCCATGCTTCATTTGCCCATACTGCACCAGAGATAATTCCAATCGTTAAAAAAGGAAATCCTAACCCAATAATTCTATAGCTCCAAATATCTACTGTTTGAAGTAATGATATTTTTGAATTTGTAGCAGCCGAAACCAAACTTTCTTGATTTTGAATTTGTAAATTAATTTTTTTATTTTCTGTAATGAAATTTAGAAAAGCTAAATACAAGATAGAAAGTAACGATCCAATAATAAGCGTGGAATAACTAATCATCATCATACTAACATGCATCATTAACCAATTTGATTGTAATGACGGTACTAGAGGAAGAGCTTTTTGCATCTCTGTTGGAAGTGTTAGACTTGAAAATCCTGAAAGAAAAAATAAAATTGGTGCTGAAATTGCTCCAATTAATCTACTACGTGTTTTTGATTCAACAAACAAATGAATAGATGAAATTCCCCAACTTAAGAAAATTAAAGATTCATATAAATTACTCAATGGGAAATATCCTTCTCCAATCCAACGTATAATTAACGTTAACGCAAAAAGAAAATTACTAAAAAGAACACAAGCTTTTCCTAGTGTAAAACTGAAAACATTTTTTGGAAGCGCTAAACTTACCCAATAACTTATCATTGCAAAAAAAAGTGAAAAGCATCCAATTACCGGAAATTGGTAATCATTTATCATCAGTAGTTTCATAGTTAGAGAATAAAAATGTGAAATCCTACCATATTATAACATTTATATTAGTTAAAAATTTTTATTATTTATTGAGTTGGAAATTAGTAATAACTTTTCACATTATATTTCTTTTGGAAGAGGGGACGACTATGACAGCAACTTTAGAAAGATATGAAAGCCTAAATATTTGGGAACGTTTTTGTTCTTGGATTACAAGTTTAGAAAACCGTTTATATATTGGATGGTTTGGTGTAGTAATGATTCCTACACTTTTAACTGCTACAACTTGTTTTATCATTGCATTTATCGCTGCACCGCCAGTAGATATCGATGGTATTCGTGAACCAGTAGCTGGTTCTTTAATGTATGGAAACAACATCATCACTGGTGCTGTTATTCCAAGCTCAAACGCAATTGGTGTTCACTTCTACCCAATTTGGGAAGCTGCATCTGTTGATGAGTGGTTATACAATGGTGGTCCTTACCAATTAATTGTTTGCCATTTCTTAATTGGTGTTGCTTGCTGGATGGGACGTGAATGGGAATTAAGTTTCCGTCTTGGTATGCGTCCTTGGATCTTCGTTGCATTCTCTGCTCCAGTAGCAGCTGCAAGCGCAGTATTCTTAGTTTATCCAATCGGTCAAGGAAGCTTCTCTGATGGTATGCCTTTAGGTATTTCTGGAACATTTAACTTCATGTTAGTTTTCCAAGCTGAACATAACATCTTAATGCACCCATTCCATATGGCTGGTGTTGCTGGTGTATTTGGTGGATCTTTATTCTCTGCTATGCACGGTTCTTTAGTAACTTCATCTTTAATCCGTGAAACTGCTGAAGGTGAATCTACTAACTATGGTTACAAATTTGGTCAAGAAGAAGAAACATACAACATCGTAGCTGCTCACGGTTACTTTGGTCGTTTAATCTTCCAATACGCAAGTTTTAACAACTCTCGTTCATTACACTTCTTCTTAGCTGCTTGGCCAGTTGTAGGTATCTGGTTAACTGCTTTAGGTGTTTCTACTATGGCATTCAACTTAAATGGTTTCAACTTCAACCAATCTATTGTTGATAGCCAAGGTCGTGTAATTAACACTTGGGCTGATATCGTTAACCGCGCTAACTTAGGTATGGAAGTTATGCACGAACGTAACGCTCACAACTTCCCATTAGACTTAGCTGTAACTGCTCCAGTTATTGTTGGTTAATTAATGGAATAAAATATTATCTAAGCAATTAGATAATATTTTATAGTTTTACTACCTTAATTTGCCTCTAATAAAAAAACAAAGGAGTAATCTATGACCAATAATTCTGAAAATTTACTTAATGTTAATTGGATTCTGTTTTATGGAATTAGTTTAGTCTCAACTTTAAAAGTTTTTTTACCTCGTTTAAAAAATTTAATTAAAAATTATTATCATCAACAAATTTTAAATTTTAATATTGTTCAAAAGTTGGATACCTCTAGAAAAAATATTTTGAAAATGTTTACTACTAAAACTTATGGTGAATTACCTACTTTTACGAATTTTTTAGAACTTTCGTATTTACAAATTATTGTTGAAAAATCTTTAATCAATGAATCAAATGAACTATTTCGACATAAATTAAAAAAATTTTTATTTGAAACTCAAGATGATGAGGATGAAAATATAGAACAATTAATTGAAGAAAATAATCGTTTTATTATTAAAATTAATGTAGCCAAAATGATGACATTATATACTGATATTATTAATGAATCTGTTGTTACAAACAATTTTACGAATACAAGTGTACCAACAGTATTTATGTCAGTAGATGTATGTTTACAATATTATTTCGGCTTAAACATTAATGATTATTTACTACAATCAATTGGTCTTAATTTACATTATATGCATTCAAAAATTGATATTGATATTGTAAGTACTTATGTTACACTCGTTACAAATCGAAATATGATGAATTCAAGAAATCCATATAGTATCGATCCAGAAGTAGTTTTTGATCTTGATTTGTTTGATTATCAAATCGAAGACGAAGAGTATTGTGCAGTTAAGTGTTTACTAATTACATATCATAATAATATGATTGGACCTCAATTTTCAGTTGAAACATTGTATGGAAGTATCTTTGATTTTTATTCATATTTGAAACCAATTCAACTTACTGAACTACCACCATGGGATAGTCATATGTTACCAATTTTAAATAAGTTCGTTAGTAAAAATGTAACTCCATTTTTTGATAAAATAATATCGGAATATATTAATAAATATTAAAAGTTTGTTGAGTTTTTTTAATATATTCAAAAAATTTATTTTTTTGAATATATTTTGTTTTTACTTAGAGCCTCGTATTCTAATGATCTTACTAAGTTTTCAAATTCAATTTCTAATTGAATTTTCCCTCGATTAGTTGAACTTCCAATCCAACAATTATTTTTTTCATTTAGAATCCAAATTTGAGTATATGGTAAATAACTTAATAAAGTCGTTAGCATTAATAATCCAAATCCGAAATAAATTATTATAATACTTGGATCATATTTAATTAATAATCCTGTTGATGGTAAAATATCGATTAATCTTAAATTTTCTTGAATTAAATCTCCCGTATTTTTAAAATTAATAAAATTTCCATTTTCATCATAAATAAACACAATATTTTGTAATTGATCAAAAACTAATGCCATACTTTTTTCATTTGGCAATTCATTATTATTAATCCATGTAATCCAAGATTTTGAATTGTTATTAAAAGAAAATAATGGGAATTCATAAATAATATTTGTTTTTATATTTCTTATTCTAATTCCTATTAAATTCCAATCACTCTGATAAAAGTCAACATTTTTATATCTTAAAGGATTATTTACAGAAATTGTTTGTTGTTTAATTTCATTTCCAAAATCATCTAAAATTGAAAGATTAGAATAAAATTGATGAATTCGATTATTTTCATATTCGACCCAAAAATCATTAACACGTGTATTAATAGAAGGAAGAGAAGTTAACCACCCTACTTTTAAAGGATTTTGAATATGAAATATTTCACCTTTTGGTAATACTTCTTGTGCTTTAAAATTTTGAAAAGCACCTATCGATGATCCTATTAAAATAATAATTAAACTTAAATGCACAAGAATTGGACTAATTCTCCCTACTAAACCACGATATCCATAGATTAAATTTTCTTTTTGGTAAACATAAAAATTACGATTCTGAATTTTGGTTAAAATAACTTCTTTTAAATAAGAAATATTTTTAATTTTAATTGAAAATGGGAGTTTTAAAAAAGAATTCTTTTTTCCTCGAAAAAAGAACTCTTTTGAACTTTTTAAAAGAGGAAATTGACGAGTCATTGTACAACTAACTAAACAAATAGCTAATAATAGTAATAAGCTTAAAAACCACCATGTACTATATACATGATCGATACCTAAGTTTAATATTAAATTTGCATCAATAATACCGTAAATTGGTTTCTCATAATTTTCTTGATAAAATGATACCGGTTCATCTTGTTCAATAAAAGAACCTAATGAACTTATACCTGCAATAATTGCTAGAACAAAAATTGCAAATCGAAGATCTGTTACAATTTTTAAAAAATTTTGAATTCGAAATAATTTCATTTTTTGTTAGATTGTTAATTTCCAACGTCCTCTACGTCTACGATTTTTTAATATTTTTCTTCCACTTTTTGTTGATAATCTTGCTCTAAATCCTGAAGTTTTGATTACTTTTCTTCGACGTCCGTTTAACGTATGTTTTGACATATTCTTATTTAATAATTAATTGCATTATTTAGTGAATAGTATAGCATACAAGCTCTAATTTGTTCGAACATTAAATTAAATGATTTGAAGGCTTCTAAATTGTATTCTAATAGTGGATTTTGTTGACCATATGATCTCCAATTAATAGTTTCACGTATATAGCTCATTCGTTCAATATGTTCTGTCCAATAAAAATCAATAATTGATAAAATTATTGGTAATCTTGTATTTTTTAAGAAGCCTCGTTGGTATAAATTTGAATGTGATAATCGTAAATCATGACTAATCCAAATTTCTTTATAAAATCTATTTTTATTTAAAGTAAATTTATTTTCTTGAAAATTTGAATACATAGAATACGAACCTAATGCCTTTTCTAACTCTAAACAATTTTCAATTTTAAAATTATCTTTCTCAAGTTTTTCCCATTCAATATCAAAGAAACTTTCGGCTGAACGTAAAAATAAATCATTTAAAATATTTAAACATAAAATTTCATTTCGAGCTTGAAACAACTTTTTACGCTGAATGTTTAAAACATCATCATATTGAAATACATTTTTTCGAACTTCATAATTATAAGATTCAACTTTTTTTTGTGCATTTTCTAAACTTTTTGTTAAAAGATCTGATTCTAAAGGTACATCTTTATCTTGAATTAAGTAATCAACCCATCGTTTAATACTATCACCTCCGAATACTTTGATTAAATCATCTTCTAATGATACAAAAAATTGTGATATACCTGGATCTCCCTGACGTCCTGATCTCCCTCGAAGTTGATTATCAATTCTTCTTGTTTCATGTCTTTCTGTTCCTAAAACAAATAATCCACCTAATTCTTTTACAATTTTATTTTCTTTTTCCCATAGAGGATAAATTTTATCGTATATTGATTTATAAAAATCTTGTAAAGAATTTAAACTACCATCTAAAGAATATGGAAGCCCTAAAATATCTGTTTCTAAATCTTCTAAACTTCTTTGCTCAGTGTATTGATTAATTACGTTTTCAAATAATTCTGTTAAATATTTATCAAATATTGTGCTTTCTTGATTCTTTTTAGATTCGAAAAAGTCAAAAACTTTTTGTTTCGCGGTAAATGTTGGATTTCCCCCTAAAATAATATCTGTACCACGTCCAGCCATATTTGTTGCGATTGTGATTGCCGAACGTTTTCCTGCTTGTGCGATAACTTCACTTTCACGTTTAACATTTTCAGGTTTTGCATTTAATATTTGATGAGGAAGATTTGAAATCTTAAAAAGATCAGATAAAAATTCAGATTTTTCAACACTTGCCGTTCCTATTAATAATGGTTGTCCTTTTTCAAAACATTCTTTTGATTTATTGAGAACAGCTTTCCATTTATTTAATTCTGTTTGATAAACAAAGTCAGAAAGATCTTGACGAAGCATCGTTTTAGCTGTTGGAACTACAACTACTTCTAGTTTATAAATATCTTGGAATTCTTTTTCTGTTGTTTTTGCCGTACCTGTCATCCCAGCTAATTTAGGATATAATGTAAAGAAATTTTGATAAGTAATTGATGTTTTTGTTTTTGTTCCTCCACCTAATTCAACATTTTCTTTAACTTCTACTGCTTCATGAATACCTAAACTCCAACGTCTATCTTCCATTATACGTCCAGTAAATTCATCAATAATTAAAATTTTATTATTTAAAACAATATAATCTTTATTTAATTTAAAAACATATTTCGCTTTAAGAGCATTTAAAATTTCTAAAATCCAAGGATCATCAGCATCATATAAACTTCGTTTTCCTAATTTTTCTTTAGCAACTTTGTATCCGGTTTCAGTCAAATTAATATCTTTTCGTTTTTCATCTAATTGAAAATCTTTATCTTTTTCAAGCGAATTTGCAACAGCTTTTGCTAAATATAGTTTATTAATATTATTTTCTCCTTTTAAAGTCGATAGAATTAAAGGTGTTCTAGCTTCATCAATTAGAATTGAATCAATTTCATCAATAATACAGTAATTAAAAGGTCTTTGAACTACTTCAGTTAAATTATATGCAGAACTATCACGTAAAAAGTCAAAAACTAATTCTGAATTTGTTACATATGTAACTTCACAATTATAATTTTTACGTTTTTCACTTGTTCGACTATTATTTTTTACAAGACCAGTTTCAAATCCTAATCCTTTGTATATTTTTCCCATCCATTTTGCATCTCTTTCTGCTAAATAGTCATTAACAGTTACGACATGTACTCCTTTTTGGCTTAAAGCATTTAACGCTATAGGCAAAGTTGAAGCTAAAGTTTTTCCTTCCCCTGTTTTCATTTCAACTATTTTTCCTTGGTGAAGTAATAAACCAGCCATTAGTTGTGTATCAAAATGTTTTAATCCAATTTTTCTATAAGAAATTTCTTGAATAAGAGCAAACCAATCAATAATTACATTATCTAATGATTCTTTTTTTACACGTTTTTTGATTTTTTCAATTTTAAGATTTAATTCATCATCACTATTTTGAATTAACTTAGTTGATTCTGTTTTAATATCAGAAATAAATTTTTTCATTTTTTATTTTACGAATCTTTATTATATTATTACAAATAATACTATTATTCTCTTTTTACTAATGATTAAAGATTCATCATCTCATATTTAGTTATTAGAAAAAATCAAAAAATAGATATAATAATGTATATAAATATTATATAAACTAATATAGAATTTTAGAAAACTGGTTTTATTAGAATTATCAGCGATAATTAAAACAAAAAACAAAACGAATGACAAATAATAATTCGACACAGCTCTCATTTTTGCAAAAATCTATAGATACAATAAAAGAAATTTTCAATCAAATTTGGAGTTTACTTTCAGGTTTTTCTGATGTAATTGATGAATATTTTCCAAATATGAATCAGAATATACAGCTTACATTTATTTATCTGTTTGCAATGCTTGATCTTTTTAATAGTATTTTTACTGCAATGGTAACAATGGGTTATTTACCTGGTTTTATGGAACCATACTACCCTTTCATCAAATCTCTTATTACGAATCCTATTATTCGTATTTTAACCGCTCCTGAAAGAATATTTTTCTTCTCGTTTCTAGTTCTTGAATTAATGGTGAATCGTCCTAATAAGTTTTCAAAATTAGTTAAGTATAATGTTCTTCTTATTTTTACTGTCTTAATGATTCAAGGGTTAGCTATTACATATTGGGATTTTTTATTTAATCGAGCAATTGCAAGTCCGGTTTTAAAATATTCATATGATCAAGGAATAATAGTTAATATGGACCGCCAATTAGCAAATACGTTCTTCTATTTTACGTTTATGGCTTTTTTTCTAGGGTATATTTACTTCTATTTCAGAGCACTAAGTGGAAAATTTATTCGTATTATAGGATTAGAGTGGTTAACCGATTCGGTAGCATTTTGGCTTAGAATTAAAACTCCTACAATGCGTATTGCAAAAGGATATGGAAAAAGAAGACGAAAAGGACCAAAGAAAAAATAATAAACGGAAATTTTATATTTCCGTTTATTCTACACTCTCTGAAACAATATTAACAAAACCAGTTCGTGTAAAGTTTACAACCCCATCTTTTAAAGCATATAATGTATGATCACGTCCACAACCAACATCAACTCCTGGTTTAAATTTTGTTCCACGTTGTCTTACAATAATAGAACCACTTTTCACCTTTTGAGTTCCAATACATTTTACTCCTAAACGTTTTGATTGAGAGTCACGTGTGTTTTTCGTACTCCCAGCTCCCATTTTATGTGCCATTTTTCAATCTCCGATTGTTAATTCAATTCATTTAATGTATCAATTTGAACACGCGTATAATCTTGTCTATGACCACGTGTACGTGTATATCTTTTTTTGGGGCGAGTTTTTAAAACAGTAATCTTAGGACCTTTTACTTGCTGAATAATTTTAGCAGGTATTTGACTATTTGTTAAAAATGGTTTTCCAATTTGAACTTTATTATCTTTTCTAAAAAACAGTACCTTATTTAAATAGATAAAATCGCCTAATGTTCCATTATTAATAAAATCAATGTCATACCATTCACCTGGTTTTAATATAAACTGTTTCCCAGAAGTTTGTACTATAGCATATTTCATAGTTTTATTTTTTATTATTTTTTAAAATTAAAAATATATGTTTATTTCTAATAAACTTTTAATTTATTATACTAATTATAATCAATTATCTTATAAAAAGAAAAGGTCATATGAGCGAAACAACTTATTTTTATTTAATATTTTCTCAAATTGATTTACTAAAAAGTGAAGCAATTGAAGAATTACTACGCGAACGAACTGGATATTATTGGAATAAAGATCAAAAGGATAGAGATTTTTGGATTATTATTAGTCCTAAATTTATTAATTCAGTTGAAATTAATAAAAAAGTTAAAGAATCTCAATTCTATAAAAAGAATATTAATAAAATTTGTGTTTCAAATTCAAAAAATTTAAATGATTCTAATAAATTATTTTTAAATAATAATGAATTTTATGCTGCAATTGTTTCTACAAATGAAAATTATATTAAATGGTTAAGTTTAAGAACTGGTTATTTTGAAAAAATTAAAGTGGATATTAAAGGTAAATATTATTTAGATTATGGGGAAGAAATTCCTGCAAATTTATTTAATGAAGGTTTTAAATCAAATGGTATATTTGGTTCAATAAAGACTTCTGATGATAATTATATTAGTCCTTTATTAAGTAATAATAATTATTTACATCCCGACCTTTTATCAGAACGATATTCTACCGTTGTTTCTGAATATTATAATTCTAAATTTGTAAATTAGAAATAATAGCCAAATATTTATATTTGGCTATTTGATTATTAAGATGAAGGAATACTTTTTTTAATTAAGAAGAAAATATTATAAATTGCCCAAGATGCAGCTAAGATAACTGGTGTAAAAGTAAGAAATATTCTCATATGAATTAATTTTATTAATATATAATATTTTTGTAATTATTTTCAATATATTATAATTGAAAATAATTACAAAAATATTATATATTAGTTTGACAATTTTTTATAATTATTACTATAATACTTTTGAAAGATAATATAATAGCGGATATGGCGTAATTGGTAGACGCGCCAGACTTAGAATCTGGTGAAAAGCTTCGTGAGAGTTCAAGTCTCTCTATCCGCATTTCCTTTTTTAAAAACTCGCCCCAAAAAAAGATATACACGTACACGTGGTCATAGACAAGATTATACGCGTGTTCAAAT
>Ga0214200_1000496_pt1 | contig 10756 bp, 10 predicted proteins | sample TroBogEpilimnion_7_FD_153038 | JGI IMG/M metagenome (GOLD analysis project Ga0214200, IMG submission 153038) | Freshwater microbial communities from Trout Bog Lake, WI - 23OCT2008 epilimnion | ecosystem: Environmental > Aquatic > Freshwater > Lake > Epilimnion/Euphotic zone | place: Trout Bog... | reverse complement strand
AACTGCCGTGCAAAACCGCCGATATTATTTTGCGGGTGCAGGTGCTACGGGTGCAACGGGTTCAGGAAAACTTGCACCGGCACTGTTGGTCATGTAGACCACAGCGCGAGTGATTTCAAAATCATCAAGTGAGGGATTGCCGCCCTTTGCAGGCATGGCATTTTTACCTTTGATCGCATTTGCAACCATTGCGTTTAAGCCGGTGCCAATGGGCGTAGACCAAGCGGCTGTATCGCCAAACTTGTGGGCACCCGCAACGCCTGCTTGATGGCAGCCTGAGCAGACAGCCTTATAGACTTGTTCGCCTGTTTTGTAGACCTTAGGCCCACTCGCATCAACGACTTCAAGCTTGGCAACCGGTGCGATCCGCTTGGCGGTTGCCTCGGGCCCAAGCGCATCTGAGCCTGCCACGGGGGCATTGCCAGCAGCCACCATGTTGACCAACATGATGATGATGATGATTGGGACCACCAAAGCAAGCACAATCGTTATGATCAATTGCTTGGGCGTTTTAATGGGTGAATCGTGTTCTTCGTGTTGTTGCGTGTCGCTCATGACCAAGTCCTGCGTGTCTTCGCCAAGTTGAACAACGCCTCAATACTGAGAATTGAAGCGCTACCCAAATGGGCGGCTGGATTAAAGTGGTGTGACTGCTTTCGTGTAAACCTTCGGATTATAGCGGGATCGGCACCTCTCGGGGTGTCGCGGGGCAGTGTTCTTGGCTACCGCTATAATCTCGCCTCTGGCGCCCGTAGTTCAATGGATAGAATAAGAGTTTCCGAAACTCTCGATACAGGTTCGATTCCTGTCGGGCGCACCAAATTTACGCTTGACTCGGGTGCTTAAGTGCCCGATGAAACCGAGCAACATATTCATCAAAGTCTTCGGTATCGCTGGCCTCGAGGCTGGCCTGATCGACCAATGATTGCTCGGCCTGTTTGACTGCCAAGGCACGCTCTGCGGGGTTTAGGCCTGTTTTTCGTAAAGTTTGAGCATGCGCAGCGCTTTGCTCAAGTGCATAGTCTTGGTAAGACATCCCCGACGACTTCAAATGAGCCAGAATGCGAGCAGAAGGGGTCGCTTCGGTATGAAGAATTTTTTCGCGTTGCGCAGCGATCGACAGTGAGTAGCGACTATCGCCAAGGGCGCTATCGAGTGCCTGGGCGCACAGACCAATCTGGTCCAGCAACTCTTGAGCCCAGTCGGCGAGTGATATGTCTTTACCTTGGGATTTGAGTTGCAGACCCGGCGCACGCCCTTGCTTGACCACGCTGGCAAAGTTGCTTGCGCTTTCGGGGCACCAGCCACTGTCGGCAAATGGCGGACTCTCTTGGAGAGCGCAAAATAGTAAAAACGCATCAACGAACCTTGCTGTTTGCCCAGCGATCCCCAGGGGCTCTGTGGGGTCAATATCCAAGCAGCGTACTTCGACATATTGGATGCCGCGTTCGGCAAGCGCCGTGATAGGACGTTCACATGGACCCGTTGTGCGCTTGGGCCGAATGCTTGAGTAAAACTCATTCTCGATCTGCAAAATGTTGCTGTTCAGTTGAATCCATTGGCCGTCGCGGCGGGTGCCAATTTTTTGATACTCAGGCCAAGGCGTTGTGACGGCTTCGTAGAGCCGTTCTAAGAACATCGTGAGATCGTTGTAGCAAAGCTTCAGACTGGCCTGGGCTTTATTTTGATAACCCAGATCGCTCATGCGCAAGCTCGTTGCGTAGGGCAGATAAAGCGTATGGTCGCCGAGTGACTCTAAGCCCGATGTATTGCCTCGCAAAAAGTCGCGCGACACAGCGGGCGATGAGCCAAACAAGTACATCAGTAACCAGTTATAGCGCGTGAAGTTACGGATGAGGGCGATATAGCCTGCTGAGCGCCGGTCTTTAGCATCGGCGTGAGGCAGGTCGAGCGCGCTCCAGAATGATTCGTCAAAAGAAAAGTTGTAATGCACCCCAGCAATGCATTGCATTGTTTTGCCATAACGCTGTGCCAGGCCTCGGCGATATACGTGCTTGATCATTCCGGTATTCGACGTGCCGTACCACGCAATCGGGATATCGGCCTCAGCAGGTAGTTGCGCGGGCATCGAATGATTCCAGAGCAGTTCGTCGTGCAGGTTGGTTGCTACCACACGATGCACCTGATCAAGTTCACTGATCAGGGCGTCCACATTATTATGTGTGCCTGTAATCAGCTCAAGCAAAGCCTCTGAATAGTCGGTCGTAATGCTGGGGTGTGTCAATGCCGAGCCAAGCACGGTTGGGTGCGGCGTGGTCGATAGACGGCCTTGCTGGTCAACCCGTAAACCTTCTTTCTCGATGCCACGCAGCGAACGCCCTAAAATCTGTGGGTCGGCTTGCAGTTGGGCCAAATGTTTGGACAGCGTTGAGGTCACAGACAATCCTAAGGTCAAGCAAAATCTGATTTTAAGGGAATTGCGAGCCAACCTGTTTGGCGGCAGAATCAACGACAATATAGAAGGTAGCGCGTGCAGCCGGAATCAAAAGGTCCATTGCGGATGAGAACAATCCAAGAGTCTAAGAGCTGGAGATTAACCCTTGAATGCTAAAGAATGACTAAAGTTAAATTTTTATTAGTGCTATTGAGCCTCTTGGCGTTGGCGGGTTGTACGCCTGAATATAACTGGCGCGAATTGTCTGTTGCTGACGATCGCGCGGTCGTGTTGTTTCCCTCGCGGGTACAAACCGAGCAGCGCACAATTCGGGTTGAGGGTGTTGAATTGGTTTTTTCGCTGACCTCAGCCGCTGTTGACCAGTCTGTGTTTTCTGTAGGCTATGCCCCGTTAAGCCCAACACTTGACGCTGCCCAAACTGAACGACTCGTACGTGCGTTTGCGGTGGCGCTTGCTGCCCGTGTCGGTCAGCCTCTTGCTCCCCAAGCACTGAATGGCGATGTGTTTGAACTTGAGTCGGTCGTCGCGGGTCAAGCCTCGCGGCTCATGGGGCGAGTCTTAACGCACCGAGGCATGCTGATTCAAGTGGTTGTGTCGGGCCCTAAAAAATCATTGTCGAAAGAAAACGCAGTTGAATTTATGCGCTCGTTGGTTCTGCGATAGAGTCTAGGGGTCGTGAGTGTTCAATGACCGTAGACACCGCCTGGCCGGGTGAGCCATGTAAAAGATTTTGCCGCAGCGCCAGTGCCACCGCGGCTTGGCGACCGTAAACGTTTAGCTTTCGGCAAGCGTTCAACAGATGAAAATTGATGGTTCTTTCGCTGACACCCAAAATAATGGCGGTCTCCCAGCTCGTTTTGCCAAACGACACCCATTCGAGGCATTCGCGTTCTCTTTCAGAGAGCTTAGGTCGGGTCATGAGGTGTCAAGCTCCTGCAGCTGCTAAATTCAAACGCACAGTGTGCCTTGATCCATCGCGTCTGAAAATTCGCAAAACCCCTGTAAAACAATAAAAAATTGTAGCCATTTGTAAGAAATTGAGTTGGAATTGCTTCGAATTGTTAGCAATGTATGCGTCTGTACGCGGCAAATGTATTGCAATGCTAAAATTTGACGGAGTTGGCGCCGATTTGCTCGATCCGCTTGCGGGCGCCTCATAAATCCCGCTAAAGAAGGTCCGTATGACCACACAGTTCGTTTCACAAGACGCGCACGCGTCAAAGACGCACAGCGAAGCCGAGGTAGGCTCGGTGGGCGTTGTCCATACTCAGTTTTTGCCGTTTCACGAGCCTCTGCCTCTGAGCAGCGGGCACACGATCAATTCTTACGAGTTGGCGATTGAAACCTACGGTACGCTCAATGCTCAGGCCAGTAACGCTGTACTGATTTGTCATGCGTTGAACGCCTCGCATCATGTGGCAGGTCGCGCCGCTGAAAACCCTGAAGACATTGGGTGGTGGGACAACATGGTTGGCCCAGGTAAGCCCGTGGACACCAACGTATTTTTTGTCATTGGTATTAATAATCTCGGCTCTTGTTTTGGTTCGACAGGCCCGGCTTCCGTTCGCCCTGAAACTGGCAAGCCTTGGGGGGCTGCGTTTCCGGTCTTGACCGTAGAGGATTGGGTGCGCGCGCAGGCGCGCGTGGCAGATAGGCTTGGTATCAAACGGTTTGCTGCAGTCATGGGGGGCTCCCTCGGTGGAATGCAAGCCCTCAGCTGGGCGATTACGTTGCCCGAGCGTGTTGCGCACTGCGTGGTGGTCGCCTCGACCCCCCGGCTATCGGCACAGAATATTGCTTTTAACGAGGTGGCCCGACGCGCAATTATTACCGACCCCGAGTTTCATGGGGGCGATTATTACGCGCACAATACGGTGCCTCGCCACGGGTTGTCGGTGGCGCGTATGGTGGGTCATATCACCTACCTGTCAGACGACGACATGGCTGAAAAGTTTGGCCGAACCCAGCGCGAGCCAGCGGCTGGCGGCGCGTTTCATTACGGCTATGGTGTCGAGTTTGAGGTCGAGTCCTATCTGCGTTATCAGGGTGAAAAATTTTCACGCTACTTTGATGCCAATACTTATCTGTTGATCACTCGCGCGCTTGATTATTTTGATCCTGCGCGTGCAACCAACGGTGATTTAGCTAAAGCGCTGGCGCCAGCGACCGCAGATTTTTTGTTGATTTCGTTTACGACAGATTGGCGGTTTGCGCCTGCGCGCTCGCGTGAAATCGTACAGGCATTGCTCAAAAACGAGCAGGCTGCTACGTACGCTGAAATTGACGCACCTCATGGGCATGATGCGTTTTTGCTGGACGACGCCCGTTATCATAGTTTGATGCGCGCATACTTTTTGCGGATTGCTGCGACATTGACCGAGGCCAGCATTCCTACTGGGGTACAACCATGAGTCCACAGTCAGCCGCGATGTCGCCAGCCGCAGAGTTGCGCGGTGATCTTGCTCGTATCGCGCAATGGGTGCAACCACAGACGCGCGTACTTGATTTAGGCTGTGGTGATGGGGCCTTACTTGCGCATCTTAAGAGCAGTAAAGGTGTGCAGGGGGTTGGGGTTGAAATTAGCGATGAGCGTGTGCTGAGTTGTGTGCAGCGAGGCGTGCACGTCATTCAGCAAAATCTTGAAGATGGCTTGGCCATGTTTGACGATCAGCAGTTCGATACTGTGGTGCTGTCGCAGACCCTGCAGTCGATGCACAACACAGAACATATCCTGCGAGAGATGACACGTGTTGCCCGCGAGGCAATTGTTTCTTTTCCAAACTTTGGTTATTGGCCTCATGGCTGGTCGATTCTTTTAGGACGGATGCCGGTGACAGGACAAATGCCCTATGACTGGCATGACACGCCTAATATTCACTTATGTACGCTGAAAGACTTTGAACGCTTGTCGCATACGCTTGGTTTCAGAATCCTAGAGCGTGCAACATTTAATGATCAGCGCGAAGTCAAACTTTTGGCGGGTTGGCGCAGTACGCTGGCGGCCTATCGGTTCACCGCCGATCCTGCTTCGTCGTTACGTCCCCGGGTATGACTCAGCTAGGTGCGCAACCCGTTGTGAAGGTCCCGGCATCAAAGCTGTACATCAGCCCGCGCGTCGCGCCTTTGTTGGCGCTTGGTTTTGCCAGCGGCTTGCCGTTGGCCTTAACGGGCGGCACCTTGCAGGCCTGGGCGACCATTGAACAAGTCTCGCTTCAAGAAATCGGTTTCTTGACGTTAGTAGGCACGGCCTACACGCTAAAGTTTTTGTGGGCACCGCTCGTTGACCGTTATGCCCCACCTTGGTTGGGACGCCGGCGGGGTTGGATGGTTTTAATGCAGGTGCTGCTGGCGTTAGGGCTGTTGGCCATGGGGTGTCTGTCACCCGGTAAAACGTTGTTACCACTGGCGTTGCTTGCTGTGTTGGTGGCATTTTGTTCGGCGACGCAAGATATTGCCTTCGATGCTTATCGCAGCGACGTCTTGCACAAAGATGAACGTGGAGCAGGGGCCGCGCTATCGGTATTGGGTTATCGATTGGCAATGTTAGTTTCTGGCGGCTTGGCTCTGATTTTGGCTGACCAATGGTTAGGTTGGGGAACAACCTATATGTTGATGGGGGGCTTGATGTTAGTCATGGCGCTGGCGAGCTTTTGGGCGCCCGAGCCTGACGTACCGGCGCAAACGCCAAGCTCATTGCGGCAAGCCGTGCTCGAACCTTTTTATGAGTTTTTCAGAAGGCCCGAGGCCATCACGATATTAGTCCTGATCGTTTTGTATAAGTTGGGGGACGCGTTTGCGGGTGCATTATCGACGACGTTTTTGATTCGTGCAGCAGGCTACACCGCAACAGAGGTCGGCACGGTCAATAAGTTATTAGGGTTGGCGGCGACAATTGTGGGGGCGTTGGCGGGCGGCGCGTTGATGGCGCGTCTTGGCTTGTATCGTTCGCTGATGTTGTTTGGCGTATTGCAGGCAGTTTCAAACTTAGGGTTTTGGGTGATCTCAGTGGGCCCTCACAGTGTGTGGCTCATGGCTGCAGGCGTTGGCGTCGAAAACTTGTGTGGTGGCATGGGGACTGCAGCCTTTGTCGCACTCTTGATGGGGCTTTGTAATCAACAGTTTTCCGCAACGCAATTTGCGTTGCTTTCAGCCTTGTCGGCCGTTGGGCGTACGTATCTTGCGGGCCCGTTGACGCCTCAACTGGTGCAGGTTTCTGGTTGGCCCACTTTCTTTTTGCTAACGGTATTGATCGCTTTGCCCGGCCTATGGCTGTTGCACTGGCGCAGGCAAGATATTGATCGCATTGATGCGAGTGGTGCGTAAGCAAAATAATCGTGGCATATCTGTCGGTCTAGGGTTTGGGTCTTGCGTCCGAACGTGTTGCCGACTGGATTACTTCAACGCAAAGTCATAGTCGATTGTCAGTGGTGCATGATCAGAAAAGCGTTCGTCTTTGTAGATACTGGCGGCTTTTGCCCGTGCTGCAAGGCTGGGCGTGACCATTTGATAGTCTAGACGCCATCCAACGTTTTTGGCCCAGGCCTGACCTCGATTGCTCCACCAGGTATATTGTTCAGGGCGTTGGTCTAGTTGCCTGAAAACGTCGACAAATCCTATTTCGTCGATGACCTGTGTGACCCAAGCGCGCTCTTCGGGCGTAAAGCCCGAGTTTTTCTGGTTCGACTTCCAGTTTTTCAGGTCAATTTCTTTGTGCGCGATATTCCAGTCTGCGCAAATAACATACTCGCGTTTGGTCTTTTTATGATCGTCCATCAGGCCTTGCATCCAAGGGCCAAATTGGTCGAGAAAGCGAAACTTGGCCTCTTGCCGCTCGGGTCCACTTGAGCCAGAGGGCAAATAGGCGCTGATCACTGAGATATTCGACCAGTCGGCCTGAATCACGCGCCCCTCAAGATCGAACTCTTCACAGCCCATCCCTTGGATGACGCGCTTGGGTTTGTCTTTTAAGTAGAGGCCAACGCCGCTGTAGCCCTTTTTTTCAGCAGCATAAAAGTGGCCGGTATAGTCGTGTGGATGTTGAAAATCTTCTTGAATGTCAGCGAGATGTGCCTTGAGTTCTTGCAGACAAAGAATGTCGGCCTGATGCGTTTTTAACCAGTTCGCGAGCCCTTTGTTATAGGCTGAACGAATACCGTTTAGATTTAATGAGGTGATACGCAGCAAGGTCAGACTCCTGGTCAATGAGATAATTCAATCCATCGAATACTTAAATCGCGAGGTTAGCAATGTCGACGGGTTCAGAACGTAGTGCGTTTGTACAGTTTGCCTTAAATGAAGGCGTGCTGCGATTTGGCAGTTTTGTGACTAAATCGGGGCGCACGAGCCCTTACTTTTTTAATGCTGGCCTGTTTAATTCTGGCGCTTCTGTGGGCCGTTTGGCTCAATTTTATGCCCAAGCACTCGTTGATTCTAAACTGCCATTTGATATGCTGTTTGGCCCAGCGTACAAGGGGATACCGCTTGCGACCGCGACCGCTGTCGCCTTGGCGGCTCACCCTGCCTTGAATGGTCGTTCAATCGACTTTGCCTACAATCGTAAAGAGGCTAAAGATCACGGTGAAGGCGGGGTGTTAGTGGGTGCTCCACTGAAGGGGCGCGTGGTGATCATTGATGACGTGATCACCGCTGGAACCTCAGTTCGCGAGTCAGTCGAGATCATTCGTGCAGCAGGCGCTGAGCCGTGCGCTGTGCTCATTGCAATGGATCGCATGGAGCGTGCCGGTGCCGAAGGGCAATTATCGCCTCATTCAGCGGTGCAAGAGGTGCAGCAGCGGTATGGATTGCCTGTTGTCACCATCGCTTCGCTTGACGACATCCTGGCGCTGCTTGAGCAGAATGCCGAGTTTGCACAGTATCGCGACGCGGTACTTGCGTATCGCGCGCGGTACGGTATTCAGTAAGTTTGGCGGTTCACGCCTGATCGAGTTTTGCCTTAAGCAAATCGTTCACCTGCTGAGGGTTGGCCTTGCCTTTGGCGGCTTTCATAATTTGGCCGACGAGCGAGTTAAAGGCTTTTTGTTTGCCCGCACGGTATTCGGCCACAATCGCGGCGTTCTGTGCCAGCACAGCATCAATCATTGCCTCGATTGCCCCCGAGTCATTGATTTGGGTAAGTCCCTTGGCGGCGATGATGGCGTCGGGTTGCCCATTTTCTTCGCCAGCCCACATGGCGGCAAAAACGTCGCGCGCAATTTTGTTTGAAATGGTGTTGTCTAAAATACGCTTAAGCAACGCCGCCAATAAGGGGGCCGTTACTGGGCATTGCGTAATGTCTTTCTCTTCGCGGTTTAGTGTGGCCGAGACTTCACCCATCAGCCAGTTCGCTGCAAGTTTGGCTTGACCAGAGGGCAAGGCATTGACGACTTCTTCAAAATAAGTGGCCAGTGCGCGACTGCTCGACAGTTGAGCTGCGTCAATGGGTGCGATCCCAAAGTCATTGACAAAACGCTGCCTGAGCGCATCGGGTAGGGCCGGCATTGATTGTTTGACTTGATCAATCCAGTCTTGCGTAATCACTAAGGGGGGCAAGTCGGGATCAGGAAAATAACGGTAATCATGCGCGTCTTCTTTGCTGCGCATGCTGCGTGTTTCGTCTAAATCGGCATCGTAGAGGCGTGTTTCTTGAACAACTTGGCCGCCGTCTTCGATCAGTTCAATCTGACGGCGCACCTCGTAGTTGATTGCGCGTTCGATAAAACGAAAAGAGTTCACGTTTTTGATTTCGCAACGTGTGCCAAATTCTTTTTGACCGACGGGGCGTACCGAAACGTTGACGTCGACCCTAAACGACCCCTCTTGCATGTTGCCATCGCAAATCCCCAGCCACATCACCAAACTGTGCAGAGTTTTGGCGTACGCAACTGCTTCAGCGGCCGAGCGCATCTCTGGTTCAGAGACGATTTCTAGCAGCGGTGTGCCGGTTCGATTGAGATCGATCCCAGTGGATAACTCGCCATGAGGGCCAATGTAATTGTCGTGCAGCGACTTGCCGGCATCTTCTTCGAGGTGGGCGCGAGTCAGGTTAATGGTGGTTTCTTTGTCGCCGACGAAAAAGGTCAATGAACCACCCAGTACGACGGGTATTTCGTACTGGCTGATTTGATAGTTTTTGGGTAAATCTGGATAAAAATAATTTTTACGCGCAAAAATCGAGCGTGGGGCAATCGTTGCGCCCACAGCTAAGCCCAAGCGAATTGCATGCTCAACCGCAGCACGGTTCATGACAGGCAAGGTGCCAGGCAGCGCCATATCCACTTCGTTTGCCTGCGTATTGGGTTGAGCACCATAGCGGGTGCTACTGCCTGAAAAAATTTTGGTCTGGGTAGAAAGCTGGGTGTGTGTTTCGAGACCAATGACGATTTCGTAAGCCATTATGCTTGCCCCGCACTACGTTGATGCCAATCGGTGGCAAGTTGATATTGATGCGCGATCGCCAGCAGTCGACCCTCGTCAAAATAGTCGCCAATAATTTGTAAACCGATGGGTAGGGGGTTGCCTGCAGCGCTTTTGCCAAAACCGCAGGGGATAGACATACCAGGCAGCCCCGCAAGGTTTAAGCCCAGCGTGTAAATATCGGCTAGCCAGTCTGCCGTCGGGTCGTCTGGGTTGTCGCCAATTGGTTTAGCGACTGTGGGCGTAACGGGGCCCATGATGACGTCGCATTTTTGGGTCAGTGCAGCTTGAAAATCATCGGCAATCATGCGCCGCAGGCGTTGTGCCTGCAGGTAATAAGCATCGTAATAGCCATGCGACAGCACATAAGTACCAACCAGAATTCGGCGTTGCACCTCAGTACCGAAGCCCTCGGCACGTGAGCGTCCAGTCATGTCAGCCAGGTCGGTATACGAGTCACTGCGGTGTCCATAACGAACCCCATCGTAGCGTGACAGGTTGCTTGAGGCCTCAGCCGGAGCGATCACGTAATAAGCTGGAATTGACAGACGCGTGCGGGGTAACGAGATCGAAACACGCTGCGCGCCCAGTTGTTCGAACTGCACCAAGGCAGCCTCAATGGCAGCACCAACCTCAGGCGAAAGCCCTTCGCCAAAATACTCGCTGGGCACACCAATCCGTAAACCCTTCAGCGGTAACGAAGTTTGAGACAAAAAGTGAGTGCTCGCTTTGTTGAATTCGCTTTGAATACGACCAGGTGCGTTGGGTACGCCTCGGCACTGCTCTGCACTGGTAGCGTCGCGTACGTCAAAGCCGCTTATCGTGTCGAGCAGTGCGACAAGATCGGCCGCTGCTGGTGCCATCACGCCGGCCTGATCGAGGCTTGAGCCGTAGGCAATCATGCCGTAGCGCGACACTGCGCCGTAC
>Ga0214200_1000494_pt1 | contig 10791 bp, 6 predicted proteins | sample TroBogEpilimnion_7_FD_153038 | JGI IMG/M metagenome (GOLD analysis project Ga0214200, IMG submission 153038) | Freshwater microbial communities from Trout Bog Lake, WI - 23OCT2008 epilimnion | ecosystem: Environmental > Aquatic > Freshwater > Lake > Epilimnion/Euphotic zone | place: Trout Bog... | reverse complement strand
AGTAATTGAGGTCAGTGGTCGACTCTTTCCAGTAGAGCAGCGTTATTCGCCATTGGAGCCGGACGCCAAGCCCGACGGTAAAAAAGAATCCAAAACTGCCAAAGAGATTCCGGATGCAGTGGTTGAGGAAATTGCCAGCTTATGGAGAGAGGGCGCAGCAGGCGCTGGAGATGTTTTAGTGTTCTTGCCAGGTGAACGAGAAATACGTGATTGTGCTGAAGCCTTACGTAAAGACCATGTTTTGCAGCAACGCTTTCATCCAGAGATTCTCAGTTTGTTTGCGCGCCAATCGGTTGCCGAGCAGGAGAGGGTATTTAGTCCGGGTAATGGACGGCGCATCATTCTGACGACTAACGTTGCTGAGACCTCGTTGACTGTCCCGAATATTCGTTACGTTATCGACAGCGGTTTAGCGAGGGTCAAGCGCTACTCTTATCGCAATAAAGTAGAGCAGCTTCAGATTGAGCCCATTTCTCAGGCTGCAGCCAATCAAAGGGCGGGGCGATGTGGCCGCGTATCTGATGGTATCTGTGTGCGCTTGTATAGCGAGCAAGACTATCAAGGCCGCCCCAAATTCACCGACCCCGAAATATTACGTAGCTCTTTAGCCGCAGTTCTATTACGCATGAGTTCATTGCGTTTGCCGAAGATTCAGCACTTTCCCTTTATTGACAAGCCCCTCGGAAGAGCAATTGCCGATGGTGTACAGCTCTTGGATGAGTTAGGCGCGATTGAATTCGATGAATCTGATCCAGCAGATAGCAAGGACATCAATAAAGATATCAATAACAGCTTCAAACTGACTGCTATTGGTAAGCAGCTTGCAGATTTGCCGCTCGATCCCCGCATTGGCAGAATGCTTTTAGCTGCTAAAGAGCAGAACGCTTTAAAAGAAGTGACCATTATTGCTTCTGCATTGGCTACACAAGACCCACGTGATCGACCGATGGAGCAAGCTGCTGCTGCAGACCAAGCTCACTTGCAGTTTGCCGATGAGCGCTCAGAGTTTTTGAGTTTCGTAAAGCTTTGGAATTGGTACCAGGATGCCTTGCAACACAAGCACAGTAATCGCCAGCTCGAAAATCTGTGTAAGAGTAAATTTCTATCGCCGCGCCGTTTACGCGAATGGCGTGATATACATGGTCAACTACACACTATGCTTGGCGAAAAGGGCTGGAAAGAAAATGGCCTTGCAGCAACCTATGAGCAAGTTCACCTATCCTTATTAACCGGCTTATTGGGATACGTAGCTAAAAAAGAAGAAGATGAAAAATCTCAAGACCGCAATAGCAAGACGGGTGGCTATGTTGGCGCGCGCGGTATTCGTCCATTCATTTGGCCAGGTTCTACTATTGGTAAAAAGGCAGGCGCCTGGATATTGGCGGGTGAGTTACAAGAAACAAATCGTATGTATGCCAGAACAATTGCCAAGATTGAGCCGCAATGGGTGGAACGTGTAGCCGCACATCGTCTGGTTAAGTCATTGAGTGATCCATTCTGGGATAACCGCCAAGGCGAAGTAATGGCCTTTGAACGAGGCACTCTCTATGGTTTGCCAATCTATCATGGTCGGCGTGTGCGTTACGAGCCACACAATCCAGAAGAAGCTAGAGAATTATTTATTGGACAGGCATTAGTTCAGGAAGAAATGTTTGGGCGTATGGATACGCCTGCTATACAACGTGAAACTGAAACTGATGCCAAGAAAAAATACCCCAATCTATTTGGATTCTTCTGGCATAACCGTCGTCTCATTAAAGAAATTGAAGCTTTAGAGCATCGCTCACGCCGTCCTGATGTACTAGTCGACGATGAATTGCTATTTGCTTTTTATGACTCGCGTATTCCAAAAGAAGTGCGTAGTCGAGAAAGTCTCAAAGCATGGTTAAGTAAAGATAAAAATACGGACAAACAGGGGAGTCAGGATTTAGATAGTCAGCTACGCCTTGAAAAAACTGACTTGATGCGTCATGAAGCAGCAGGTATTACAGTCGACCGTTATCCAAAGACATTGTTAGTAGGCGGTGCTCAACTCAGCCTGACCTATCACTTCGAACCGGGTAGTCCAAAAGATGGCGTAACCCTCGTTGTACCCTTGACCCAGCTAAATCAGGTTGATGGGCGTCGTTGCGAATGGTTGGTGCCTGGTATGTGCGAAGAGAAAACACTACTGTTGCTAAAAACATTGCCGCAAAAATTACGACGTCACTGTGTGCCCTTGCCAGATTATGCAAAGTCTTTTCTTGAACGCAAGTTAGCAGAAAAGCAATTTGGTGTAGGAGATTTTTTAGATAGTCTCATTAATGATATCCGCAAAGAGCGCGGTCTAGAAATTAAACGTAGCGACTTTAGGCCGGAGTCTTTGCCATTGCATTCATCAATGAACTTTCGTTTGATTGACGAGCATGGGCGCCAGTTGGAAGTTGAGCGCAACTTAGTGCGACTGCGTTCCGAGTATGGCCAGACTGCCCGCGATGCCTTCCAAGCGATAGCTCAAGAGACTGTACAGGTCGAGTTAGGGGTCGAGCCGCCGGCGAGTAGTTCTAAGTCCGGCGCAGGTAATACGCAAGCTACTCGAAAGATTGAGCAGGGTGGCTACCGTTCTTGGGAGTTTGGTGAGCTACCAGAAACCTTAGAGATTCAAAAGGGAAATAAAACATTGTTTGGTTACCCTGCATTGGTGGATCGGATTGATTTCTGTGATCTTGAAGTCTTCGATGATTTAGAGGAGGCGCGTAAACAGCATACCTTAGGATTGCGCCGCTTATTTGCCTTAAGTAATAAAGATACGCTCAAAGCTTTACAAAAACAGTTACCCGGGATTCGTGAGTTAGGGTTGCTATTTATAAATGTGGGATCCGTTGAAGACCTGATTGAGCAGATACTCAATCTTGCTCTTGAGCGAGCATTTATGAGTGAACCATTTCCAGTAAACGCCGAACAATTTGCAGAGCAAACGCAGGCGGGCAAACCGCGTTTGGCGCTGATTGCTCAAGAGATTGCTCGCCATGCATTAAATGCTTTACAAGCCCATGCCGATCTTCAGAAAAAAGTAACTAGTGCAAAAGCTGCCTCACCAGGTGCTTATGCCGATATTCAAACCCAAATGCAAGGTTTAATTTTTCCGAAATTTGTCGCTGAAATACCTTATTCTCAATTGGTGCATGTACCGCGCTACTTAAAAGCAATTGCGATGCGGATTGACAAACTGCGCTCAAATCCAAGTCGAGATGCGCAATGTCAAAGGGATTGGGAATCGGTTGCGCGCCCATGGCAAAAACTGATGCAAGGTAATAAAGGTGCCGCATCTTATGCGCTGGCTGAGGATCAAGCTTTGAAGGATTTCCGGTGGCAGTTAGAGGAGTTGAGGGTAGCTTTATATGCTCAAGAGCTTAAAACCCCAACTCCGATGTCCTTAAAACGACTTGAAAAGGTGTTGGCGAGCATGCGCTAGGTTCATTGCACGGATGCCACCAATACCGTGGATGTTCAGAGTCTTATGTTCTCTGGTATTGCTTACAATGTGGGTATGTATAAATTCTCAATATTTGGTAGTTATCGCATTATTGCGGCTTCAGCATTACTCAGTACTTTAGTCAGTTCGCATGCGCTTGCTCAAACCATTACCAATCCGCTTGCCCCTTTAACGGCTATTCAGCCTACCCCTGCACCAAGCCCTCAGCCTAAATTAGCAGTGATTCTGAATTCAGGATCTGCATCTGTGAGCTTGATAGATATGTCTAGTCGCCAAGTGGTAAAGACAATACCCGTAGGCAAAGAACCACATCACTTGATGATGACGCCTGATCAAAAAACCTTATTGATCGCTAATTCCCAAGGAAATGATGTGGTCTTGATGAATCCAGTGAGCGGTGAAATTACTGGAAACATACCGAATATTATTGACCCATATCAAATTGGCTATTCGCCGAATCACAAATGGTTTGTAGCAAATGGTAATCGACTAGATCGCGTAGATATATACGCTGCTAATGGCACGGATCTTAAATTAGCAAAGACCTTGAAGTTAGGAAAAACTCCAAGCCATATTGCATTTACCTCCGATAGCAAAATTGCTTTTATTACTTTGCAGGATTCAAGTGAACTTGCGGCCATTGACCTAGAAACCCAAAACATATTGTGGGTGATGCCAACTGGTAAGGTGCCTGCAGGCTTATGGATGACTCCTGGGGACCAATATTTATTGGTTGGTATTACTGGTGAAGATAACGTTCAAGTAATAGACTGGAAAAATCGCAAAGAAGTGAAGCGCATTTTTACTGGTAAGGGGGCGCATAATTTCAGACCACTAGGAGATAAAAAACAGGTTTTTGTGAGCAACCGGATTGCTGCTACGATTAGCCTTGTCAACATGCAAACTCTTGAGAAGGTTGGTGAGATTACTGGTTTGCCTTCAGGTCCAGATGACATGGAAATTACTCCGGATGGTAAAACAATGTGGGTTACTTTTCGTTTTGCTAAAAAGGTCGGCGTCATTGATATTCCAACGATGAAATTGGTCACCGTCATTCCAGTTGGTAAATCGCCTCATGGTGTGTTTTTCTATCCAAGAGCCTCTTGGGAGTAAGCGGGTAAATTCATGAAGTGCATGAACTTCTTCCAGATGACAGCCGCACTGATGTTCGGCTTTTTTTCATTAAGCGCTATGGCGCAAGCCGAATGTGGCAAACAGGTTTACTTAAGCTTTGATACTGGCAATATGTCTGTAGCTGAAAAAGTGGCCGAGATTCTGAAGCGTCAAAATATCAAGGCAACATTTTTTCTTGCGAATGAAAAAACCTTCCGAGGTGACTTTGCCTTAGACGATTCTTGGAAGCCCTTTTGGCAACAACTGGCAAAAGAGGGTCATCACTTTGGTAGCCATACCTATGACCACGATTACTTTGTGAAAGATGGCCCTAAAGGGCAGGTTTTTGAGAAGCCACAATTTGGCCCAAAGGCAGGAGAAACTGTTCTGTACAACGAGGCGGTCATGTGTAAACAGATCCGCCGGGTTGACCAGCGCTTTCAGGAGATGACAAACCAACCCCTTCAGAAAATCTGGCGTGCACCTGGTGGCAAAACTTCACCTACTTTGATTCGGATTGGCGATATGTGTGGTTATCAACATATTGGCTGGGCTTCTGCAGGCTTCCTGGGGGATGAGCTTAATTCCGATAAGCATCCTAATAGCCTCCTCTTAGAGAGGGCCAGTCGGAACCTCAAAGATGGTGATATCACCATGGCGCACCTGGGCATATGGTCTAGAAAAGATCCTTGGGCCCCTGCAGTACTAGAGCAGTTGATTGTGAATCTCAAGCAGCGGGGGTTCTGCTTCGGTTTGCTTCCAATACAAGCTAGTCCAAACAAAAATTCTGAAGATCAGTCAAAATAAACCATGGACTTGAACCTCATCGTCTCTGCAATATCAAACGGTTATAGCAGTATCCAGGAGTGGATCTTTTCGCGTGCAGTTGGACCTTTGCTCTATTGGTTGGATTTGATGTCCTGGGCTGAAGATGTATTTGATGGCATAGATTGGTTTTTATTTGGCTGCATTCAAGTATTCTTAATTGCTGTCGTTCTGCGGACTTGGGAGCGATTTAATCCAGCAGAGCAGCAAGAACGTCTTGCTCCGTCTACCAAGGCCGATATTTTTTATACCCTCCTGCATCGCTTGGGTATTTTTCATGGCCTCATTTTTATTGCGCTATCGGGATTCTTTTTTGAGATTGACTCCTTCTTGCACGATTTTCGCTTTGATCGTCTCAATGTTGAAAATTGGTGGCCAGGGGTTACGACCATCCCATGGATAAGTTTTTTTTGTTATCTGGTTTTGCTCGATCTAGTGGACTACCTCTATCACCGTGCTTCCCATTCATTGAGCTGGTGGTGGCAACTACATGCACTACACCACAGTCAAACCGTGATGACTGCTTGGTCTGATAATCGCAACCACTTTCTAGATGACATCATGCGTGCCGCTGTAATGTCTTTTTTCGCATTATTGTTTGGTGTTTCTCCAGGTCAATTCGTAGCGCTCGTTGCTTTAAGCCAGCTTATTCAGAGCTGGCAACATGCCAATCTCAAAGTGCATTTAGGCTCGGCATGTTATTTACTAGTTTCTCCGATGTATCACCGTATGCATCATGCAGTAGGTTATGGACATGAGGCGATAGGTAAGCCAAACGTTTTGGGTGGTTGTAATTTTGGTATTTTGTTTCCATGGTGGGATATGGTTTTTAGAACAGCTGTCTTTCCAAAGGTTATATATCCCACGGGAGTGCGAAACTTAACGATTTCTAAAAATATCTTTACTCAACAGTGGCAATGCATGGTACATGCGTTTAGAGAGTTATTGCCCAAGTAAACCTACTCTCGGGTATGTCATAGGAGTTTTATGGTCGGATTGCAGCAGGTATTTAAATCGTTTGGCATGGCCTTAGTTGGAACTATGCACCCGCGCATTCTCTGGCTGAGCTTGAGACCATTCCTGATCGTCTCAGTTTTATGGGGCTGTCTTATTTGGCTAACCTGGACGCCTGCGCTTGAAGCGCTCAGTACTTTTCTAACGACATCTATCTTTACAAGCTGGATACAGGATGGATTGATATGGGCTGGCTTTGAAAATGCTAGAGCATGGATTGCGCCACTCTTTTTTGTCATGCTCATCATCCCCTTGATCACGATCAGCTTGTTGGTCTTCATTGCTTTTTCAACAGTACCCTCCATTGTGAAGATCGCCTGCAGACAACCGCAATATCAAGATCTCGAATGCAAAAGAGGTGGCGGCTTCTTTGGCAGCTTGATCTACAGTCTATGGTCCGCTCTGATTTGTCTTGCTTTGGTTATGCTTACCTTGCCGGTTTGGTGGGTTCCTCCGCTGGTGGCTGTCTTACCTCCATTGCTATGGGGATGGTTGACGATGCGTCTGATGTCATATGATGTTCTAGCAAAGCATGCCAGTAGTGAAGAGCGAGATCTTCTGCTTCAAAAATACCGCTGGCCATTAATCTGTATGGGTATTGCATCAGGCATGTTGGGCGCAGTACCAACCTTCTTTTGGGCCACCTCTGCACTAGCATTAGTCTTATTCCCTATCGTGAGTTTTGTAGCGCTGTGGATTTATTCTTTAATTTTCGTATTCGCTGCTCTGTGGTTTAGCTACTTCTTATTGGATGCGCTCAAGCAACTGAGGCAAGAAGAGTTGGATACAGCGCTTACAGTGCAATCACGTATTGTTGATACGGAACTTCCGAATCACAGTTAATGCGATGGCTAATGAAATGAATGACGCAATGAACAATGCAATGAAAAAAGTTGAAATAGTCGAGTCAAAAGATACTCCAGTGATGGCACAACGTCGCTTTGGTTTAATTGTGATTGGCGATGAGATTCTCTCTGGGCGTCGCCAAGATAAACATATGAGCAAGCTGATTGAGTTGCTCAATGAGCGCGGCCTCAGTCTTGCTTGGGCCAAATACGTAGCTGATGATCCTGAGCAAATTACTGCAACACTCAAAGATAGTTTTGCAAGTGGTGATGTGGTGTTTAGTACCGGGGGTATTGGTGCAACGCCTGACGACCATACGCGCCAATGTGCTGCGCTTGCATTGGGAACTAAAACAGAGTTACATCCAATTGCACAAGAGTTAATTGCTGGTCGTATTCAGTCAATGGCAGAGGGCGATCCAATCAAAGCCGATTTAAATACGCCAGAGAATCAACACCGCTTCAAGATGGGTGAGTTCCCTATAGGTAGTGAAATCATTCCGAACCCTTATAACCAAATTCCGGGATTTCGAATTCATGAACATCACTTTGTGCCTGGCTTTCCAGTGATGGCGGCGCCGATGATGGCTTGGTGTCTCGACACCCATTACAAAGATCTCTTTCATCAAGAGAACTGGGCTGAGCAGAGTTTCATAGTTCCCAAGGGGATTGAGTCGACTTTGACGCCTTTAATGGAGCATATAGAGGCGAATTTTCCTGGGGTGAAGGTCTTTAGTCTTCCCTCCGTGGGTGATACGACTAGAGGAGGAGTTTACGCCCAGCGCCATATTGAATTGGGTATTAAGGGCAACGCAAACCTTCTGGAAAGTGCTTGGATTGCTCTCAGGGCCGGCACTCAAGACCTTGGGTACGAAATCCACGATATCAGCTAAGTTTATTTGCACTGTTATGGTGCAAATAGTAGTATTTGAGGCTGCACACAGGGTGTTTGAGCACTTAAACAGTGCAATAATAAGGGTTCCCATTTGTTTGCTTCAGTAAATTATATACATCCAGTAGGCATGTTTGATGCCTGGAATAAACAAGGGTGTATGCCTTGAGTTTTGATTCCGAATTTAGTTAATAGAGGAGATTTGCATGACGAAGACCGTCGCTGATGTGATGAAGTTAGTTAAAGAGAAAGAATGTACTTTCGTTGATTTTCGCTTTGTAGATACAAAGGGTAAAGAACAGCATGTTTCTGTTCCTATCTCTGCATTCGATGAAAGTAAGTTTGAGGATGGTCATGCATTTGACGGTTCTTCTATTGCTGGTTGGAAGGGTATTGAAGCTTCTGACATGTTGCTCAAACCAGATCCAACAGCCGCTTATATCGACCCATTCTATGAAGAGCCAACATTGGTTCTCACATGTGACGTTATTGAGCCAGCTGATGGCAAAGGTTACGACCGCGATCCACGTTCTATCGCTAAGCGCGCTGAAGCGTATTTGAAGAGCACCGGTTTAGGTGATGCTGCTTACTTTGGCCCAGAGCCAGAATTCTTTATTTTTGACGGCGTTCGTTGGGGCGCTGACATGCAAGGCTGCTTTGTAAAGATTGATTCCGAAGAGGCTCCATGGTCATCTGGCGCAGAAATCGAAGGTGGTAACACTGGTCATCGTCCAGGTAAAAAAGGCGGCTATTTCCCAGTCGCTCCTGTAGATACATTCCAAGACATGCGTTCTGAAATGTGTTTGATTCTTGAGTCATTGGGCATTCCAGTTGAAGTTCATCACCATGAAGTTGCTGGTCAAGGCCAAAACGAATTGGGTACTAAGTTCAGCACATTGGTACAACGCGCTGACTGGACTATCTGGCAGAAATATGTTGTTCAAAACGTAGCTCATGCTTATGGCAAAACAGCAACCTTCATGCCTAAGCCAGTAGTTGGCGATAACGGTTCTGGTATGCACGTTCACCAATCTATTTGGAAGAACGGCGAAAACTTGTTTGCTGGTAACGGCTACGCAGGTTTGTCAGAATTCGCATTGTTCTACATCGGCGGCATTATCAAGCACGCTAAAGCATTGAACGCGATTACTAACCCAGGTACAAACTCATACAAGCGTTTGGTTCCAGGCTTTGAGGCTCCGGTGAAGTTGGCTTACTCAGCGCGTAACCGTTCTGCTTCTATTCGTATTCCATACGTACCAAGTCCTAAGGGTCGTCGTATTGAAACTCGCTTCCCAGATCCATTGGCTAACCCATACTTGGCATTCTCAGCATTGATGATGGCTGGTTTAGATGGTGTTCAGAACAAGATTCATCCAGGCGAAGCCGCTGACAAGAACTTGTATGACTTGCCGCCAGAAGAAGATGCAAAGATCCCAACCGTTTGCGCGAGCTTGGAAGAGGCATTAGATGCATTGAAGAAAGATCACGAGTTCTTGACTCGCGGTGGTGTATTCACTGAATCCATGATTGATGCATATATCAATTTGAAGATGGATGATGTCACACGTTTCCGTATGACAACTCATCCAATCGAATTTGATATGTACTACTCCCTGTAAGCGAAGGAGAGAACTTGAGCGCAGGTCTGTTGCGCAATTCGTTCAAGGGAGCAGCTACGGCTGCTCCTTTTTTTCCGACATTGCTTGATCAGATGCCCAATGCCATCGTGGTATTTGAGGCTGAGAACCAACAATTGGTGTACGTGAACACAGCCGCTGAATCAGCGCTGGATCTCTCGCGTAAATCGCTTGAGGGTCAATCTGTGCATAATTTATTTGGCGATAACCTTGCATTAAATGACATGATCAGTGAGGTAAAACTGGGACATGTGATTGCACAGCGCCAAGAAATGATCTTAGATGCATTACCAGGAAGTATTCATCAGGATTCTATTCCGGCACATGTAGTAGTGGCAGCTTTAGATGATCCTGCTCTAATCATGATGGAGTGGTTTCCAATTGATCAACAACTCCGCAGTGAGCGCGATGAACGTGTGACGCAGCAAGTAGAGGCTAATAAGCAATTAATGCGTAATTTGGCGCATGAGATAAAAAATCCATTGGGCGGTATTCGTGGGGCAGCTCAGCTCTTGGAGTTTGAGTTACCAGATAAAGGCTTAGCTGAATACACGCAAGTCATTATTAAGGAATCTGATCGCCTACAGACCTTAGTCGATCGTTTGTTAGCGCCGCACCGCAAAGCGCATGTGATGGAGCCTTTCAATGTGCACGAAGCACTTGAGCGAGTACGCAGTTTGGTCTTAGCAGAATTCCCCAAAGGGCTTCGCATTATTCGTAACTATGACACTAGTCTGCCCGATGTTTTGGGTGATCGCGAGCAATTGATCCAAGCAACTTTAAATATTGTTCACAATGCAGCACAAGCACTTTCTGAAGAGATTCATGCTGGTGTTGCGCAAATTGAATTGAAAACCCGTGTGGCGCGTTCTGTCACGATTGCAAAGCATCGCTATAAGCTAGCAATGGACCTGCATGTGATTGATAACGGCCCTGGCATCCCAGAAGAGATTATTGAGCGCATCTTCTTTCCCTTGGTTTCGGGTA